>OGJY01002876.1_pt1 | contig 15739 bp, 17 predicted proteins | sample 1572231 | NCBI WGS metagenome assembly OGJY01 (sample SAMEA2582121, study PRJEB24529) | metagenome | biome: Human gut stool | place: China | collected 2011
TTTTCGTACAACGGAACAAAAATTACTCCGGCTTTGCGCAAGATGCCACTCACAAGCCTACGATACACCATTTGGGGAGATGATTTATTTCATAAACAAACCAGCATTTATCGGAAATGTCATCAGCCTATAAAAAACAGGAATCCCACTTCTGGAATTCCTGCTTTTCGCGTAACCATTTTAAACCGTTACTTTTTTTCTATGCAATAGCTGTTTATTTCAAAAATCCAAACAACCCTTTTTTCTCATATGGCTCTTTTTTGACTGCCCCTGACTCATACCCTGTTCCGTCAATGACAGCCTTCAATTCCTGCTCATCGATATCCTGTTCCGTGATGATCACGGTCTGCTTTTTGCCATGAGAGGAAGATACTTTTTTGACCGGAAATGCCCCGCGAACTGCTTCATTTACATGATTTTCGCACATGCCGCACTGCATTCCGTCTACGTCCACGGTAATCTTTAACATAAATTTCTCCATTTCTTATCAGCCTGCTTCTTCACAGTCGCAGGACTGCACTACAACGCTTTTGATTCCCTGTTTGTCGACATAACCACATGCTTTTAAACCTGCAAGTACGACTGCATTCCAGCTTTTTGCGGATAATTCTTTTACAGTATCATCATCAAGTTCGATCGTACATGCCTTTTCTCTGTCACATACCGCCCCGCATGCGATCCGATACATATTTTTTCTGCTGATAGCCCCGATTTCTTCTAATAAATTGACCATGCGATAAACAGTTGCCGCGCCGATTCCCGGATCAACTTCTGCTGCTCTGTAATAAATTTCCTTGCAGCATGAACAATCTTCATTGAGAATCACGTCAAGCAGCATCAGACGCTGTTTGGTAATACGACAACCCTGTTCTCTCAATCTTTGAATGACAATTTCTTTCTGCATCTGGGTTCTATGGTAATTCGCCGTTTCATGATTTTTCTTTTTCTGACTGTTTACTCCTGCTGTCATGGTCTCCTCCTGTATTAATGACAGTGCCCTCCGCACTGACTGCAATCTCCTCCGCACTGAAGAGATTTCCCGTTTTTCTTATCGCGAACCATGCTGCGGATAATAAGACCTACGATCACTACAACGACCACTCCCGTTACAATTGTTCCCATAAGATAATCCTCCTTGTTTTCCGAAGGAAAATGCGACTGCCACTGCAGGAGCAGAGGATTTTCCTCCTTGTTTTCCTCCCTGTTATAAATATGGCTGCCATGTCAACACATGACAGCCTCCCAAAAGCAGTGCTTATCTTGCGCCTGCCATGCCTTTTACATTTACTTTTAATGTATCGCTCTCTTTATAAGGTCTGAATAACAGATATAACAGACAAGCAATTAGTATGAATGCAACAACTGTTCCAATGCCGAACGTACCTGTTGTGATCAATGTACCGATCTGATAGATACATAAGGATACTACGTATGCGAGACCGCACTGATATCCGATTGCAAACCAGAACCATTTTGCATTATTCATCTCTCTCTTGATTGCTCCCATTGCAGCGAAGCAAGGTGCACATAAGAGGTTGAATACCAGATAGCCATATGCAGCTACCGGAGTCATAACAGCTGCAAGATTACCCCAGAACTCGGCACCATCTTCTGCAACTTCTGCAAAACCAAATAACATACCAAATGTTGCTACGACGTTTTCTTTTGCAATCAGACCGCTGACTGCTGCAACTGACATCTTCCAGCCGTTACCACTCTGTGTCCATCCAAGAGGTGCAAAAATCCATGCGATTGCGGAACCAACTTTTGCAAGAATACATTCTGCCTGTGCAGCCTCAAGTGTTGCACCTTCCAGACCATCAAAACTTAACATTCCAAAGCCAGCGTCCGTCCATCCAAAGTTCATTAAGAACCATAAGATGATTGTTGATAATGTGATAATTGTACCGGCTTTTTTGATGAAAGACCAGCCACGCTCCCACATACTTCTTAATACGTTTCCAACTGTTGGCCAGTGATATGCCGGAAGCTCCATAACAAATGGTGCCGGATCGCCAGCGAACATTTTTGTTTTCTTTAAAATAATACCGGAGCAGACGATTGCTGCCACACCTACGAAATAAGCACTCCATGCAACCCATCCGGCGTTGTTGAAGAAAGCACCTGCGATCAATGCGATGATCGGAAGTTTTGCTCCACAAGGGATGAACGTTGTTGTCATGATCGTCATTTTACGGTCACGGTCATTTTCGATCGTTCTTGAAGCCATGACACCAGGAACACCACATCCACTACCGATCAGCATCGGAATGAATGATTTTCCGGAAAGTCCGAATTTACGGAACACACGGTCCATGATGAATGCGACACGTGCCATGTAACCGCAGGACTCTAGGAATGCAAGGAACAAAAACAGTACAAGCATCTGTGGTACGAAACCAAGTACTGCACCAACACCGGAGATCACACCATCTACGATCAGACCTGTCAGCCAGTCAGCGCATCCGATATTTTCAAATAAGCTCTTTGCTCCCGGGATGATCCATTCACCAAAGAGTGTATCATTTGTCCAGTCTGTTAAAATAGCACCAACCGTCGTTACAGATACATAATATACCAAAAACATGACAACTGCAAAGATTGGGATTGCAAGCCAGCGGTTTGTTACGATACGGTCGATCTTATCGGACGTTGTAAGTTTTTCTTTGCTGCTCTTTGTGATACATTCGCCGATGATAGATGAAATGTATACATAACGCTCATTTGTAATAATACTTTCTGTATCATCATCAAATTTATCTTCCATTTCTTTGATCTCGTTTGATACATCCGGAACAGATTTCATCTGCTCTTTGATCTTGTCATCTTTCTCTAATAACTTGATCGCAAAGAAACGTTTCTGATCTTCTGCAACGACGCCTGTCAGCTTGTTTTCAACTTCTGCAATCACTTCTTCAGCATCTTTGGAAAATTCATGTACCGGAACCATATTTTTCTTCTGCTGTGCAAGTGCTACTGCTTTCTCAGCAGCTTTTTGGATACCGGTTCCTTTTAATGCAGAGATCTCAACAACCTCACATCCAAGTTTTTTGCTTAACTTGTCAATATGTATCTTATCACCATTCTTTTCAACAAGATCCATCATGTTGACTGCCATGATAACCGGAATACCAAGTTCCATAAGCTGTGTGGACAGGTACAGGTTACGCTCGATATTGGTACCATCTACGATATTTAAGATAGCATCCGGTCTGTCGCTGATCAGGTAATTACGTGCAACGACTTCCTCAAGTGTGTACGGAGATAAGGAATAGATACCCGGTAAATCCATGATAACAACATCCTTATGTCCTTTTAATTTACCTTCTTTTTTTTCTACTGTTACTCCAGGCCAGTTACCCACGAATTGGTTGGAACCAGTCAAAGCATTAAATAAAGTTGTTTTTCCGCAGTTCGGGTTACCTGCGAGTGCAATTTTTACTGCCATAACTTTTCTCCTTTTATTTTAGTTTGCTACAACTTGCTTGTGTTTGTTTGTGCTGTCTTATGTTTGATTGTGCTGTCATGTGTTTGTTTTTTCTTCCTTTTGTTAGCATTTGCTAACATCAGGGCAAAAAAATTTACTCTACCTCGATCATCTCAGCATCTGCTTTTCTTAAAGATAACTCATATCCTCTTACAGTTACTTCGATCGGATCGCCAAGCGGTGCTACTTTTCTTACAAAAATATCAACACCCTTCGTGATGCCCATGTCCATGATTCTTCTTTTGACCGGACCCTCGCCAGTCAGTTTCTTGACCTTTACGGTACTGCCGCAGGCTACTTCTTTCAACGTCTTCATCGTTCTGCTCCTTTTTCATTTTTGTATCATGAAACTGTGCTGTTGCAACAGTTTTATACCATAATTTTATTCGCCATATCTTTTCCGATCGCAACTCTTGAATCCTTGATGTTGACGATCATATTCCCGTCGATCTCTGATACGACTGTCACTTCTCCGCCTGGAACAAATCCAAGATTCTCTAAAAATCTTCTGGTTTCTTCTTTTCCACCGACTTTTTTAATAATACTCGGTTCTCCTGTGTTTAACATAGTAAGCGGCATCATTTCTTCCTCTTTTCTCCTACTGTATTGATAATGATTTTCATTTCTTACGTTGGTTAGTATATGCTAACGTTCATTAGATGTCAATAACATTATTGATATTTTTTCTCATTTATTTCCGTTTCATGTAAAAAAACGGATTGCAGGAAGTACTTTATACACTATTATCATCAAATTGCACAACATTATGGAATATTTTTCCATTTTATGTGCCATTATAGACAACAACAGATTTTTCTCCCACAATCCGTTTTCTATTCTTATTTGACAAATTATTGCTGTCTCAACTCAAAACTGACCTTTACTGTAAAAAGATCCGCCATCGTTTCCACTTCAAATATTCCTCCGCAGGCCTCCGTAAAACTTTTCGCAATCGAAAGTCCCAGCCCGCTTCCGCCATCAGTACGGCTCTCATCCCCTCTTGTAAAACGTGCGGTAAAATCCACATCCTGTTTTAATTCATTGCGCGATGTATTGCGAATATCTGCAACTGCAGCATTTTTCTCTGTTTTTAATGAAATATAGATCCGTGAACCCTCCAGCGAATATTTGAGTGCATTACCGATCAGATTCTGGAATACCCGGTACATCCGGTCTCCGTCAGCATATACCATGACCGCCTCCTTAGGTATATCAATTTTGAATTTGTACGGGCTCTTTTGAATCTCACCGTCCATATCTGCAAGTGTCTGTCGCAGAAGCTTTCCAAAATCAATTTTTTCCATCTCGACCGCAAGCTGTCCGGATGCCGCTTTGCTGACAGAAAATACATCCTGCACCATATTTTTCAGCCGCTCCGATTTTTCTTCCAGAATCCGGATATAATCCTGAATCTCCGGTGACAGATTTTCCTCCTGTTTTAACAGCTCAATATAACTGATAATGGAGGTCAGCGGTGTTTTAATATCGTGGGATACATTTGCCACCAGTTCCACTTTCATGCGCTCGCTCTTGATACGCTCCTCTATCGCAGTTTCCATGCCCTGTCCGATCTGCTCTAACGTTTCTTCCATGGCGCGGATATCACTGTCTTGTGCTTTCACCATATCCGCCGGTTCATAATGTCCACTGCTGATCTCTGTAATCCGTTTTGAAAGCTGTTCTAAAGATCTTGCCAAATTCCGGTTTCTTTTCTGATAGAAATATTCCATACCAAGCAGGATACAAAATACCCCTGCAAACCCGGTCAGCAGTAACAGCCAGTAAATAAAATTTGCCAGTCTGTAATTTACGATCAGCAGTAAAACAAGCATCACACAAGTTACCGCCAGCCCAAATACCGTAATTCCAATGATCCCATACAGAGCCCTTACCAGCCGTTTTGCAAATGGCAGGGACATATTTTTTGTCTCTGCCTGTGCGAGCAGTTTTCCGAAAAATCCATTTTGCCAGATTTTTTTATTATATTTTGCATCATTGATCCAGAAATAACAGAGCCAAAAAATCACCGGCAGTTCCACCAGACCCGGAAAATCATACTGTATCCTCAAGACAAGAAGCAGCACCAGAATCGTAGCTAAGATTTTCCATTCAAACCAGATTTTCGCACTCAGGGCGGCGATCACGCTATCTTCCTGTTTCTTTGCATCTTTGAAAAATCTGCTGGCACACAGACAAAGAATGCCTGCAATGATAAAATAAATTGCCTGTATATAGCGTTTATGCTGCTGCGTCCACCGTATGTTAAGATCGTAAAAAGAATTACAGATCCAGGAATTTCCGGCATCATCTTCTCCCATATACTGCACCGGATCTTTTGCTATGATGATCCGGATATCCGCTTTCTCCCAGGATTTTTTTCCCATCAGGTTTTGAAAACCCGGTACATACCAGTCCTCTCCCTCGCGGTAAATGCCATCTCCATAGACATCCTGCTCCACTCCGTCTTTTTCGATCGTCACTTTTTTCCCATCAAAATGAAATGCATAATTATACCCCTCCGGAAGATTTTTTAACAAAGCAGCCGTGTTGTTTTTCCCATCAGAGGATGCGCCATCTGATGATGTAGCATCTGTTACATCATCAGGCATATTTGAATACATTATTTTTCCGTCATAGCAGATCTCATAGAAAAAATTATGATCCTTATTAACGTCCGCAAAATATTCTTCTTCGCCTTTTTCCTGATAACCGGTACTGTCGTCAGACGCCATATAAATATGTTCCGTGTCTGACACCTCCTCATACGTCGTGGAAGAGTTCTCATCTGTGCCCGCAGTCTCTGCTGCATCCGGGTTTTCATAAATGTCCGACGTCGCAGCCGTGTCCACTACATACTCCGAAATTCTGTTATTTGTTCCAAACAGCCTATCAAAAAAATTTCCTCCCGATGACAGATAATCGTCAATATTTTCCTCAGTCACAGCACTGCCGCTATATCCGCTGTCCCCATGATAGTTTCCTGTCGCCACATCAAGAAACGTATAAAATCTGTTCAGCACGGTGTTTCTAAATTCTTTAGACTCCTGATAGTCCTTTTCTTTCAGTTCCGCACAGACCTCATCCACACCGATATAATAGCTCTCATATGCAAATCTGCCGATTCCTGCCATCAGCATACTGATTCCGATAAAGAACACTAAAAATACAATCCTATTTTTCCATTTTTTCGATTTTATAGCCAATTCCCCACACCACCTTTAAGTATTCCGGCTCTTTTGGATTGAGTTCAATTTTTTCACGGATGCGCCTGATATGGACCATGACCGTATTTTCGCATGCATACCCCTGCTCATTCCAGACACGCTCGTAAATTTCCTCCGCCGGGAAAACGCGTCCCGGATGTTTCATCAAAAGCTCCATGATCTTTGTCTCCGTCGCAGTCAGTCTGACCGGCTCTTTGTCCACATAAAGCACTCGCTCATTCGTATGGAACTCCAGTCTGCCATTCGTGATACATCCATCATCATCTGCTTTATGAATATCCCCAAGACTTGTATACCTGCGGAGATGACTTTTCACACGCGCTGCTAACTCCTGTGGATTGTAAGGTTTTGCCACATAATCATCCGCTCCCATGGACAGTCCTAAGACTTTGTCTGTGTCCTCACTCTTTGCACTGAGCACAATGATCGGAATGTTTTTTCGCTCGCGTATTTTCAATACCGCAGATAATCCGTCGAGTTTTGGCATCATGACATCCATGATCACCAGATGTACCTTCTGCTCCGCTATGAGCTCTAATGCCTGCATGCCATCATACGCTTTTAATACCTGATATCCCTCCTTTTCCAAAAGTATTGCGATTGCCCTTACGATCTCGCGGTCGTCATCCACGACTAATATACATTCACTCATGCTGTATTTACTCCTCCTTAAAGCCTGTGTCTATCTTATCCGGGGCTTCTTACAAAAAAAGTGGGATATTTCTTACAGATTTCTTACAATTTTCCACCGTTCTTATTATTTTTCTCCCTTTTTGCTATTCATTTTGATTTCCGCTTTTTTTATTTCCATAGTAATATACTCCATTCCAACAACGATTTTAATTTCTTTGCCTCATCCCGCCAAATTTAAAGTTATCAATTATACCATCACTCAAGTCGATTTTTCTATAATGAGCTTCCGCAGGCCGTGAAAATTCCTCATCTGTTGGAACAACATTTTCTTCACAATACTATTCTCGTAACCATCTACAGATATCAACCACTCGCACTCCTTTGTAATCATAAGTTTCGTGATGTGTTCTTGCAATTATCATCTTAGGATATGCATCTCTTATTGCAAGCAAAGGTGAATATTCTCTTTCAAATGTCTTTTCATCTGAAATATTATCGCTTACCTGAATATATATTTGAGCCTCACGTTTCTTAGCCACAAAATCCACTTCTTTTTTATAGAGTTTTCCAACATATACCTCATATCCTCTTCTGCGTAACTCCAGATAAACAATATTCTCATAAACTCTTCCAAAATCCATGTTTCGTGTACCATTGACTGCATAACGGAATGATGAATCGCAAAGATAATACTTACTATTGTTCGCTAAGTATTTTTTTCCCTTTAAATCATACCGTTTTGCTTCATAGAACAGAAAAGCATTTTCCAAGTAACCAATATACTTCGATACCGTCTTTCTGCTTATCTCACTTTGATCAATCTTTAAGGTTTTGCTGATATTATTTGGAGAAAGTAAGTTACCGATATTATCCATCATAAATTCTGATATATTGGTAAACTCTGATTTATTTCTTATCTTATACTTTTCCACCAAGTCTCTGATAAGAATAGTTGAATACACATCTCTAACATAGTCATACTGTCTATCCTCAGTCTTATATACATAAGCCCCCGGCATGCCACCAGTTCGGACATACTGATCAAATGCATCATCATATCCATCTGTAATTTTATAATAAGTTAGATATTCCACGAAAGAAAATGGATATACCTTTATTTCCATCGTTCTTCCAGTAAAAAGTGTTGCTAAATCTGAACTCAGCAAAAATGCATTTGAACCGGTAATGTAAATATCATAGATTCCTTTTGCGTAAATACTATTGATTGCAAGCTCAAACTGAGGACACAACTGAACCTCATCAATCAATAAAACATTAGCCATGCCCTCTTTGTGCTGATCCAAGATGTACTTATGCAATGCGTGATATTCTAACAAATAATCAAACTCTAATTCCTGAAGATTTATCATTACAATATTTATGGGTTTCTCCAATGACTGCAAGTATGTAACGAACTCTTGCAACAATACTGATTTGCCGCTTCGTCTGATACCCGTGATAACTTTTATATCTGGTGTTCCATACAATTCAATCAGTTCATCTAAATACTTTTTTCTCACTATAAGCTGCATGGTGCCATCTCCTATTCCCGCTTTTAGAATTTTTTTCATTTTTCGGTAATATGATTTTCAGACACATATTAACACAATCTGTGTCTTCTGTCATTATTCTATTCCCACTTTTAAAAAAATATTCATTTTTCGGTAATAAGCACCCACAAAAACCAATCTACAGTACTATCTAAAAAAAGAAGCCAGCATATTGCACAATGTCATTAGGTTAACATTGGCATATTACATGGCTTCCTACTTATCTTTTATAACCAATTTGTAAGATGAATTTTTATTTATCAAGTAACTTTACAATCTCCACAGGAAGTTATCTTTTTCTTCCTAAATATCGGCATACTTTTGATTTGTATTGCAGGTACTCATTTCCGAATGCTTCTATCAAAAAATCTTCCTCTACATTGACTATCTGTAAATGAAAAAATACCACTGCAAAACCTGTGGCAAAGCAAAGGAACCAATTAAAGAACGAAAACAATATTCCTATATACATTAAATCAAAACCCAAAAATGCAGGATTTCTGCTAATAGAATAGATTCCCGTTGTTACCAAATTGGTCTTTTCTTCTTTTTGCACACCTGCTCTCCAATTCTCCTTCATCTGTGTAACAGAAACAATAAAAGCAAGTACACCGAACATTGTTATTACAACTCCTGTAAATTGCAACACAATATGTGCTGTTCCCGAATAAAACACAATACTGATAATCTGTATTACAGGAAGCAAATATGTGATTATTTTAAGAGCTACTTCTATAAATTTGACAAATCCCTCTTTTCCTTTTCCTAATTGGTCTGTCTTTATGCCTTGCTTTTTCTGACTAATCAGCTTTGCAAAATAGCAGATGTAGAACACTGCCATCAGTGAAATTGTAACAATTTTTATTATCATCGTGTACCTCCAAATCCCGATTTTACGCTTTCTTAATTGGATGTCTAATTACAGTTTTGCATTTCTCTGGAGCAACCTTTCTTGCATCGCTGAGATAGATTTCATGATGCAGACGCTTATCCGTAATATCGAGAACATACCCCTGGCTCTCCATATACTCGTGCATAAGAGCGACAGTGGCAGGTTCATCGTCATATGAGCCGATGTGCATACACTGAACACATTCACCCTCGTCATAGGTTAAGAACTCAACCTTGGAGAAGTCGGTTTTTTTTTTTCTTTGTGGCTTCCTCGACCGCCCATTCAAAATCCTCTTTTGTCACAAAATCAGGAAGTCGGATAACGGATACCCATTTGAAGTTTTCCTTATGTGCATAGTCAATGCCGTCCACGCCATCTTGCCACCAGAACCCCTCAAGTGGCGGTACAACATAATCAAAGTATCCGTCAATTTGGTGTTTGCCCTTTTTGCTCATCTTGATGGTAAAAGCAATGCCATAAAGTAGACCGATAGCCTGCTTGTATTCTCCATCTTCGGTGTTCGGATCACCCTGTCCGCGAACCGCTATATAATTCATGTTCGGCACGGTAACGATGCCAGGCCTATTTTTCGGCATATAGTATTCTTTGTATTCCTTTTTGAAATCAAAAGCCATCAGTCATATCCTCCACAATTATTGGAAAGCATCATCCAGCCGGTCATAAAGGAGCAGCTGGCTTAAAAACACAATGTACCCAATTCCCACCACGGGAGATGGTTGCAAAATCTCCCAGCTTTTTACACTCCACCCCATCCGGGCAATACTCCCGAATCAGTTCATCCAGCTTGCTCATTCGTCCTCACCGCCTTCCTCTATTTGAAGCGGATTGTGAACGCAGGAGTTCATAATCTCAGGTTCATTCGCTTCCTGCAAACTCGGCGCTGCATCCTCCAGCAGTATCCTGTCGAAGTCGCTTTGATACAGTTGATCTTGCACAATTTAGGCGCTCGTCATCCATAGCAAAGCCCTTCACGGTAAATTCTTCAATGATACGGTTTGCCCACTTTCTGAACTGCACCGCACGGGGAGAATCCACCTTATTGCCCACAGCAATGATGGCGCTCAGATTATAGTGATTGGTGTTGTAGGTTTTGCCGTCCGCAGCAGTTATTCGAAATTTTCGAATAACTGAATTCTCGTCGATCTCTCCGTCGGCAAATATTTTTTTCAAGTGATAATTGATAGTGTGCGTTTCCACATTATACAGAAGTCCCATCATTTTTTGGGTCAACCATACATTTTCATCGCAATATACTGCGTTTACGTCGCTTTCCCCGGTGGCGGTGATGAATGTCAGATACTCCGCAGCGGAGGAACGAACGATACAGCAATGCTTTTTGCCGATTAGTTTTTCAACGCCGTGATTGGCACAACAAATACACCATCCGGCCGCTGATATGCGGGTCATTTACATTGTCATTATACACCCACCCCTCGTTGCCGGTGTTGTAGGGCGGATCAATATAAATGCACTTTACCCGGCCCTCATACTGAGGCAGCAGGGATTTCAGGGCTTCCAGATTGTCCTCGTGGATAATCATATTTTCGCTGCCGTTATCGGCCTCTGTCTGCCCGCTTTCGTCAAAACTGTATTTTCGCTCCAATACCCGGTAGGGCACTTCCAGATGGTGATTAACGACTTTTTCTTTTCCAATCCATTCAAGTGTCGGCATTATCTCTTTCCCCCAAGACGCAGAATTTGATCTGCATTTTCTTGAATTTCAGCGTAAATCTCATTGAAGATTTTACATTTCAGCGGCGAAATATTCCGATATGTTGTACTGTATAATTCAGCTAGCTTTACGTTTTGTTGTTCAATTTTCTCCACCACATTTCCGAGGGTCACACCATTTGTTTCTTCAAGAACAGAAGTGGCGAAACGAATTTCCTCGTCTGAGCATGTATTTGGAAAATTTTTCTCCACTTTGACCAATTCTGCGGCAAAGCCACGCCCTGAAATTTTAGAAATTTGAGTATACAGCATATACTCTTGCATTGCTATTTCAAAGAATTCCTCCGAAGCTGAAGAAATTGCATTCAGTAGTGGCTTCAGTTTCGTATGATCTGTTGGGGTTAAATAGAAAATTACCTGATCTAAAGCAACTCTGCAATCCATCTGATACTGTTGAATTTCAGAAATAGCATAATTGTGACGTTCCGTAGCACCATATTTCAAGCTTTTTGCGTTAACCATCAAAAGCCGCTGCGGATTGATTTTATCCAGTGCTTTCGCAATTTCCTCCTCAATTTTCGCCCACCTGTCAGTTTCGGTTTTCAGATAGTTTTCTCTCTGAATTTGCTTTCTGTTGAACGAAATCGTAATAGCGATGGTCGCTACCGCAATAACAGCGCCGACAACTGTTCCATAGTAAGAGAGAACATCCGATGCATCCCACATCGCTATGTATCCGCCGCCAGCTTTGTAGCATTCGTTTATCAGGATAGGAATGCCAACCAGTATAAATACCGCACCGAATCCCAATAAGACCCGTTTCCATACTTTCTTTATCGCGTTTCCCATCACAGCTACCCCTTTTTTATTGGTAAAACGGTACGCACCTAGTATACCCCAACCATTCTATTCCTGTCAACACGGCTTTTTCCGGTAAATCTTGTGCCTGACCGCAGCGACAATTCTACAGTTACAGTGTCATTTATGTGCTCATTTATGTATTCATTTCTATCTTCATTTAGAATCAGAAAAAGCGCGTGAAAGGGGGCACTGGGAACCAGCCAAACCACCACCTGGGGTTTCCCAATAGGCATGGCATCACAAATCCGTCTGCTTTTTTTCCTCTCCGCTATTTCCAACTTTTTGTAAGTGGATCCCAGTTCCGAAGCAATTCTTTGTCTGCAAGAATTGTCTCCCATACCGGAAACAGGAACAATTTGATTTCTCCCATTACATCAGCAAATGCGATTGGAGGATTCCCCAAAGTTCTTAGGAAGTACCGCCATTTGGTCTGCATATCTTCATCGTCTGCCAAAGCCAGAACCCGATGAAAGCTATTTGTATCATACGCTGTGCCGCGGTTCTGAAGTGTTTCCTGAATTGCAGTCTGCAATTTGAGGCCATCAAAATCAAAAGTCCTTGATAGATAATAGATATCGTAAAAATCCTTCATTCGCCCGGTCAGTTCCAGCCGCTGTAGGATAGCGTCAAACTTCTCTGCGATGGTGCTTTCCAACGAGTATGTGAGGATTTCCGGCTGTTCATATCCATCTAGTTGGGTCTGGATATTCCGCCGCTGGGCATTGGGAACGATCACGTCACCCACACCAATATCCACATTGAATGGAACGCGGACATTTTTGATGTAGCCTGTGATTTGGGTGCTGATGCCATGATATTTTCGTTGGATGGCAATTGGTTCCGTTTTTGCCGCCTTGAAGGTCACAAAGTCGTTTCCTGTGTCCACTGCCAGAATTTCTGCAATAATTTCGTCCATCCGGGCAAGATCATTATTCAGGCCTCGCATGAGGAAGTCAACATCCACCGTCGCCCGGCTCTCAAAGTTTGTCAGCGTGTAGATGAACAATCCACCTTTCAGCACGAAGTTCTCTGTATACTTAGAACCAGCCAGCCGTCGCAGAAATTCTTCCTGGAAGAAAAGCTGTAGGCATTGCTGATAGCTGATGCCGGAAGCTTTGGCTTTGTTTTTCAATTTTGCCAGAACAGACGCAGCGATATCCGCCATTACAGCCACACTCCTATCAAATCTTTCACAAGCTTCTTTACCCGCAGAGGATCGGCATACTCCATGAGTTTGGGAACACGCTTCTCCGGGTCTGCAATATAGTTTTGAATTGCCTTGTTGAAAATTTCTTTGTCCATTTTATTCCGATACCGTAGGCAATCGCAAATGACACGGTCCTTATCATAAATCCGCACCTCGTGCCCGTCCATGTTTCCTTTTGTCAGCCCCAGTTCCAGAACCGCAGGTTCTATGTAATAGGGCTTTACAAAGGGATAGTCGATGCGGAACCGTGATTTTCCGGAATCCTTGCTGACCGCCAGATGCCATTCCACCGGCGTGCGGTCACTGTATCCATAGTAACGCAGAGCTGTATCCATGCAGAGAATCGCATCCGGGAACAGGCGACACACGGTGCCAATTTCGCTGAAATCATTGGGGTTGACCCATTGGTAATAGCCATATCGCACTTTCTCTACGCACCCTGCCTCAATAAGCTGCTGGATATTCTTGTAGTATATTTTCTCCTGCTCTAGTTCCTTTGTGCGCATCATACCGCCGTAGTGTTCGAATATTTTTTTGCATTGCTGGACATCCATGAGCGCATCTCCGTTTCGACTTTTTGATATTTTGAATATATGAGCGGACAAAGTCATACAACTTGAGTATAACCGTAATCAGAAAAGATGTCAACCTAGAAATCCTGCCTCAAAGAAATATTCTCGTATGTTCTTGCCGGGTGATATCCCGGAGAAATTCCGAAAAATCTATCGACTACAGCCCCCTTTCATGCTATAATCAGAAAAAGCGCGTGAAAGGGGGCTTTTTTATGGCCGAAGAACTGAAAAAACCCAAGGCCCCCCTGAGTGTGGGGCTTTTGGCCCATGTGGACGCGGGGAAGACCACCCTGTCGGAGGCGATGCTCTATAGGTCCGGGGCCCGGCGGGTGCTGGGGCGGGTGGACCACGGGGACGCTTACCTGGATACGGACCGGCTGGAGCGGGAGCGGGGGGTCACGATCTTCTCCAAGCAGGCCCGGCTGGAGACGAAGTCCCGGGCGGTGACCCTGGTGGATACCCCGGGGCATGTGGACTTCGGCGCGGAGACGGAGCGGGTATTGCCGGTGCTGGACTGCGCCGTGCTGGTCATCAGCGGAACCGACGGGGTCCAGGCCCACACCCAGACCCTGTGGCAGCTGCTGGAAAAGCACAGGATCCCCCTGTTCCTCTTCGTGAACAAAATGGACCTGGATGGGGCGGACAAGGAGAAGATCCTTTCCGATTTGCGGCAGAAGCTCAGCGGCTGCTGTGTGGATCTTGCCCAGCCCTGGGAGAGCCTCTCCGAGGCGGCGGCCCTGTGCGACGAGGCGCTGCTGGAGAATTTTTTGCAAAGCGGCGCCGTCACACAGGAAAATCTCAGGGGCCTTATCGAAAAGCGGAAGCTTTTCCCTGTCTGCTTCGGCTCCGCCCTGAAGCTGCAGGGGATAGAGGCCCTGCTGGAAGCCCTGGACACCTACGGCCCGGAGCCCCAATATCCCCAGGACTTTTCCGTCCGGGTGTACAAGATCTCCCGGGACCCGGCGGGGACCCGGCTGACCTGGCTGAAGGTCACCGGTGGAAGCCTGGCCGTTCGGTCAGCTTTGCGTTATGTCAACCAGAAAGGGGATACCCTGGAGGAAAAGCCCATCCAGCTGCGGCTGTACTCCGGGGATAAGTTCACCCAGACGGAGACATTAGAGGCCGGAGAGCTGGGAGCGGTTACGGGTCTCACCGGCACCTACGCCGGTCAGGCCCTTGGGGATATTCCCCAGGCTCCCAAGGCTACGCTGGAGAGCGTCATGACCTACCGGGTGAACCTGCCGCCCCACTGTGACACCGTAACGGCCCTGCAAAAGCTGCGGCAGCTGGAGGAGGAGGACCCCCAGCTGAAGCTCCACTATGAGGGGGGCCAGATCCATGTTGGCCTGATGGGTCAGGTCCAGCTGGAGGTTTTCCGAAGCCTGGCGAAGGACCGGTTCGGCCTGGACATCACCCTGGAGGGCACGGTCTACAACCTGACTTCCGAGGGAAGCGGAGAGGACAAGACCTTCCGCTTCGGCGAGGAGGAAGTGGACGTGACGGACCTGCAATCGGCCCTGGAGGGACTGACTGCCGACAGCTTCACCCAGGAGGAGCCCACCCAGAAGGAGGAGATCGCCCTGACGGTCTACCTGGACAGTGAGGTCCACCCCAGCGTGCA
>OGJY01002877.1_pt1 | contig 15727 bp, 11 predicted proteins | sample 1572231 | NCBI WGS metagenome assembly OGJY01 (sample SAMEA2582121, study PRJEB24529) | metagenome | biome: Human gut stool | place: China | collected 2011
AAGTTCTTCTGTTCGATCTCTGTGAAGAGCAAAAACAGACAAAAACAAGCCCCGGCGGTTCATTCCGTCGGGGCTTCGTCTATTGGTACATAATTTAAAACATTCAATAACATGAAAAAAAACAACAATCCCCCGCATCCCTGTCATTGGATGCGCTGTTTGCTGAGATAACCGGGTTGCGCACGATGCGCGAGCGGGACGGGCACCTGTCCCGTAGTAATGAACATAAGCTGGCGGCCTATAAGGCCTGCCTGCGCGACCGTCTGGGAGCCAGTGTGATCTTTCCCGAAGATCGGATAACGGTATCGGCGAAAAATCATAAAGCCGTGACCTTTGCTGTAAAAGACATTGCCCTGCGACTGCGGGAATGTTCGGAGCGCAAACGTGACGGGCAGCTCTATTACCTGATGTACGATATCTTTACCTTCGAAGCCAGCCCCGCAGCCGTGAAACGCTTCTATTATATGGGGTTGGAAGGCCGTGAAGTAGGAAAATAAGAATTCTTATCACCCTGCCTTTTCACATTAATCGACCGGTTATCGGGTGGATCCGTAGCAGTTATACCTGTCCTGATGCCCCCGGAGCATCTGTGGAAACATCCGGACGGTCTTTTTATGTGCCTTGCCATGTCGGGAAGGTTGGCTAATTTTGGGGTATACAAATCGGCCTGGTGCCTTAAATCCTTTTAGTTATGAATACACATCCTCAAGTTTCTTTCTTCCGCAAGCTCTACTTGCCAGCTTCAGAACCCCGTACCCTCGAAGAAATCATTATCCTGATCCGTATCCGCCATTGGATGCATGAGATAACCGCGTACCGCAATGCCCTGGCTACCGGAAACGGGGAAGGAGCCCGTAAGCTCAAAACACAACTGCCCGGCTTTACTCCCTCGGGGGTATTCCGTACCGGACACCGTGCCGACCAACTGGAAACTTACAGCCATGCCGTGGGGCTCGACTTCGACCATGTGTCCGACCCGCCGGCATTGGCCCGCCTTTTCCGTGAGCAGAAGTACACCCTGGGACTGTTTATCAGTCCCGGCGGGGAAGGCCTGAAAGTATTCGTGCTCGTAGATACCGACCGCGAGCTGCATCTGAATGCTTTCACAGCCGTTGCCACCTGGTACGAACAATTGTCGGGGCTATCCTGCGACCGTGTTTGCAAAGACATCAGCCGTTGCTGCTATGTGAGCGACGATCCGGATGCCTGGTATAACCCCGATGCCGAAACCTTCGTTGTCTCTACCTTGTCTCCCGTACAGCTATTTGCACAGGAATGGCTGCACCGTCACCCGATGGAGGAAGGCAACCGTAACCAGACCGTCTACCGCCTGGGCTGCGAAGCGAACCGGAAAGGCTTTTCCCGCGAAGAGGTCGCTGCTTTTTGCATCCCCCTGTTGCACGCTCCCAGCTTTACATCCGAAGAGATCGATCAGGCGTTATCCTCTGCCTATGAGGGAAATAAGGGGGAACGTTCCGTCTCCCCCGCAACGTTTAGGACACAAAAGGACAAAAAGGACACGGGCACTTTTTCGGGCGAGGAGCTGCGCCGCAACACTCCTTTTCTTCCCGGAGATATCACCGACCACCTGCCGCCGTTGCTGGGCGATGCCCTTCGCTTCTATACCGACCGCCGCGAACGCGACATGGCTTTTCTGGCGGCTTGTACCGTGTTGAGTGCCTGCCTGCCCGGTGTATGGGGCGTGTACAACCGTAAACGGGTATATCCCCACCTCTATACCGTCGAGGTAGCCCCGGCAGCCAACGGCAAGGGCTGTATCAACGACATGCGCCATCTGGCCGACCGTTATGCCTCGCTGATCGAAATAGAGACGAAGCGTAAGGAAGATGAATACCTGCAGGCGCTCGAAGAGTGGGAACTGAAGAAAGCGGAGTCGCGCCGTACGAAGAAGGCGGTGAACGTAGCCGAGGCCCCGCGGGAGGAAAGAACCTGCTATTTTTATATCCCTACCCAGATCACCAAGGCGAAACTGTTGGTTCACCTGTCCGAGAACGGCGATATAGGCGGGCTTATGGCCGACAGCGAGATCGATACCCTGATCAGTGCGGGTAAGCAGGATTACGGCCTGTTCGACGACCTGCTGCGCAAGGCATTCCACCATGAAACGGTGGCTTCGTCGCGTAAGACCGACCACGAAATGATACGGGTGGAACGTCCCCGCCTGGCTATTCTGCTGGCCGGTACGCCGGGGCAGTTTCTTCGTCTGGTACCCAATGTAGAGAACGGCCTGGCCAGCCGCCTGTTGCTGTACACCTGCCGGAGTGAGGCGGTATGGCAGGATGTGTCGTCGGCGGGTGAAGCGGAACAGTTCGAGCTTTATCTGGGCGAACTGTCCGAACGGGTGTTGCAGGTCGCCATGTTATTGCGTAAACGCCGTTTGCAGGTCAGGCTCACCCCGCTGCAATGGCAGGAGCTGAACGTGCATTTCGAGCGGTTGCTGCGCGAAACCGACCTCTTTGGCAGCGAGCATTTCCTGAGTGTGGTAAAGCGTCACGGACTGATGGCGTACCGTCTGTGCATGCTTTTTACCGCCCTCGATGCGGCTTCGCTCGATTACGGGGTAGACGAGCGTTATTGCAGTGCCGCTCATTTCCGTGCCGCCCTGTCGATCGTCGATGTCTGCCTCGAACACAGCCGCCTGCTGATGACGCAACTGGAGGAGTCTTCTCCTGTTCCCGAGCTGACCTGCCCCGATTATTTCCGGAAGATATTCGAACAGCTACCGGAGCAGTTCACCCTTTCCGACCTCTATGCATTGACCCAGGCCGCGCAGATAAACGACCGTACCGTACGCCGCCATCTTTCCCGTCTGGAACCACAGTACATCACCCGCCTGTCGGCAGGCGTTTACAGCAAAAAGACTCCGCCGGCCGCCTGAAAAAAGTGCCGGTGTCCTTTTTGTCCTTTTCTGTCCTTCTTGTTCGTTTGTCTCTGTATTACAGTGTTTTACCCTTCAGTGTAGCGTGCAACAGGGTATAGGGAAGAGAGATACACCCTATAGGGTATCGGAGGATACCTTATAGGGTAAGGAAATGGCCGGGCATTCTCTTTTAGAACGGATATCCGATCGCCAGGTGCCAGCCCGGTGTGTAATTGGGGACATTGAAGTAACCGTTCTTGCCCGATTCGTATGGGACATGCAAGGGGATACCCATATCCAGGCGGATCACGATAAAGGTGAGGTCGTAGCGAAGTCCTACACCGGCATCCAGTGCCAGGTCTTTCAGGAAACGACCCCATTTTAACTGGCCACCGGGACGTTGTGTGTCTTCGCGTATCAGCCAGACATTTCCGGTGTCGATAAAGGCGGCACCGTGGAGGTCGCCCAGGATCGGGAAACGATATTCGATATTGGCTTCAAACTTCAAATCACCGGTCTGATCCAGATAACTGTATGTACTTTCTTCTGGTTTGAAACGACCCGGACCGATGGAACGGATGGTAAAGGCACGAAGGCTGTTGGCTCCACCGATATAGAACTGCTCGTTGTAAGGGGAAACACGGGCATTGCCGTAGCTATAAATTGCACCAGCCATCAGACGCCCTACCAGATGCTGGTTACGCCCGATCTTATAATTGTAACGAACCTCGGCAGTCCCTTTTACGAACTGGGCAAACTTGTTTCCGAACAACTGCTTGCCCTCTTCATTGAATTTCTTTCCGGCAATGGCATAACCAGCCGCCAGGAGATTACCGGCCTGAGTAACGGAAAGCTGTAACCATGTATGGTTCCGCTTGGTGGTAATAGGGGCATCGTCGTATGTGTAGGTGTACCCTATAGCCGGGACGAACTGGTTCTCGAGACTTAACTTCAAGGCCTTGTTCTCTTTGGTGATGCTGTCGAACTCATGTGTAGTCGATTGCAGCAGGTTATATGTCAGCTTGAAAGGGGTTACCGAGTGATGGCTGGTGGCTGTCGGCTGGAAGTCGTACGAAGCACTTCCCCCGAAGGCCAGCATCTTGAAGAAGCGTGCCCGGTTGAGCTGGTCGACGTAAAGGCGGAAAGAGGTACTCGACGGGTACTGTAAATCCCCCCGCATCAGGCTGGGGAAGATAACCTGCGGGAAAGTCAATGTCCCGCTCAATCCCATTTCCCAACTGTTGATAGCCGATTTGGAGCCATCCACCCGCTTACCGGTCTGCCATTCGTACGATCCGCGCAGGCGTACCCCGAAAGTTTCACCACCGCCAAACACGTTCCGCTTCGTTACACTGAAGATCGCACCGGGGCCTACCTGGTCATTACTCTTGGAGGTCACGTTCACTTCCAGCTCGCCATCGAGGGGCAGGTCGTATACCGTGTTGATCTTCAAATCCAACGTGTCTTGCCGGCGTGTCGTATCACGGGGAGTATATTGCATTTCTGAATAGCGGAAAACACCCAGGCGCGAATAGCTGGTCTGTGTCTGTTCCTGTTTCTTCTGCGAATAAAGCTCGCCCGTCCGGAATTTCAGACGGTTATATAAGACGGAAGGGCGCATACGGAGCTTCCCTTCGTAATAGATCGTCAGGTCTTTATATTTCACCGAGTCGGTGGGCGGTTCATTATTGTAACCGTTCAGCGTGACGGAGATATCGCCGATCTTCCACGGACGCAGGGCTGCACGCGACAGACCCGGTTTGGTCGTGATACGCAGGGCTACCTTTCCGGGGTTCATGATGGTATCGGCCTGGTAAGTGATGAACTCGGGACGGAAATAGTAGAAACCGTTGTTACGCAATAAAGAGGAGATACGCTGCCGCTCGGCTTCAAGGTTCGTGACGTTGAAGTTCTCGCCTTTATGCAGCAGGCGGTCGCCCACCGTGTTTTGTATCAGGGTGTCCATCTTATGACGCATCCGGACATAACGGATACTGTCGTACGTCCAGGCGTTGTTCATTTCTACCTGGTAGGATATCTTGGCTTTCTTCGGATTTTTCGGGTCAGGGTCTACCTGGAAGCCTGTATTCCCGTTGAAGTAACCGTATTCTTTCAGCAGGTTCTGCGCCACTTTGACACGCACTTCCGGGTTGACGGTCGAGATAAACACCGGTTTGGCAGCCAGCTTCTCGAATATCCATTTTCCTATTTTCCCTTTCTTGTTGACAAACGCATTGTACACCCACAGGCCGAAAGGAAACGGCACACGGATCGACGAGCTCCCCAGCAGGGCGTTATTGGGAGGATAATCCAGGGCGGCTTCCACTTCCGCCAGGGCATCTTCCCCCGCACTCGTTTTATCTTCGTGGGTGACTTCTATCTTCTTGATACCGGTATACAGTACTTCACCTTCGGGAAGGTTCTTTGTCGTGGAACAAGATACAAAGAACAGCAGAAGAAGGGTACATCCAAATGCTATATGTTGTTTATTCTTTTTCATATTCTTCTTCATTTACCGGTTTGGGTTTATTCTTCTTGAAATTGAACAGTTCGCGCAGGTGCAGCATCTTGCGGCGAAGCACGATACCGACGCCTGTTTCCGTGATCTCGCCTTCCAGCAGGCTCTCGTAGTTCTTATTGTGGAAAAGCTTCACGTAGCGCGTGCCGCTGGCATCCAGGCGGTACTCTACCGACACATTGTCGATGAAAGCCTGTGTCTGGTTGCTACTGCTGGCATTTTCGCCGGTCGAGATACGGCCGCCCAGCACGATACGGATACGGTCGTTGTAGAAACGTTTGGCAAAGCTGAAGTTATAGTCGGTACGTCCTCCTCCTCCGTCGCTGCCGTTTTCATCGTAGCTTTCCATACCGAAGGAGATATCCACCGTCTTCAGTGCACTTCCGGCAATGTTACTGATCTCGCTGTTGAGGAAGCTGTTCAGGGCCGCCCCCATATTCATATTGCTTTTGCCGCTGCTGCTGCCCGACAGGTACATTCCGGTGATGATCATCCCGACAGCCAGTTTGGTACGCTCGTCTTCTCCCAGCGTGTTCAGTTGCGTCTGCATCGCCTGGTCTTCCGGGGCAGTCAGGACAAACTGGAGTGAAAGGTTTTCCAACTGTTGTTTGAGTGCGATACCTACGTCGAAGCTGATCATGCGCGGGTTCTGTCCGTCGGGTGCGGCATTGGTACGGAGACGTTCGGTAGCCGTCAGGTTCAGGTACGGATCCATCGGGTTGCCGCTCCATTGCACGTAACTGCCGTCTTGTATATTGAACTCTTTCAGCGGGATGATGGGCAAGGCATATTTTACGATCCCCCCCGACAGGGTGTAGCGTCCGTTCAGGATCATTTCGCCCTGCGGCGTGTATTGGAAAGAGAGGTCGCCGCCCCCTTCGAGTTCCACTTTGCTGGAACGGTCGGGCGTGATGTCGGCATTCAGCCGTACGGATTGGTCGATACGGATCGTCAGCAACATATCCATACCGCCCAACGGCAGCGGTGCTTCTTGCCGGCGACGGTTCACCAGCGTATCTTCGAAAGAGGTGAACGTTACCAGATCTGACAAACGATCCTGTACCGTCAGCGGAGAGTCCTGCATGACATACGTCACATTCGTTCCACCTAGCAATTGCAGGCTGCCGCGCATGATAAGCGCATCGAGCGGGCCTTTGACGGTAGATGCCAGGTTAACGAGCAACTTACCGTACACCAGGCTTTCCTTATTCCGTTTCACATCCAGCAGTTGCATGTTGTCCGCTTTCAATTTCAGGTCGGCCATCATCCGCGAAGGATTATGGAAGTCGATCGTCCCGTCTATCACGAAGGGGTTCTTTCCGGCGGCATGGATATGGTATTCGTCGAATACGATCTGGTTGTCTTTTACCACGATCTTTTTATCGTCTACCCGGAAACTGGTTCCTACCGCTGTGACGAACATCGAGGTCGAGTCCATTTCGATATATCCGTTTACTTTCGGTTCTTTGCTGCTGCCTTTGATGGTCATATTCCCTTCCAGCACCCCACTCAGGCTCGCCATATTATCGGGGATGAAGGGGTTAACCATTTCGAGCGGCAGATGTGTCACGTCGAGCGTTCCGTCCAGATGATCGGTCTTTCCCATCTTATAAAGGGCGGTTGCCGATAATACTTCTATCTGGTCGCGCAGGAAGTGCAAGTCCACCTGGTGGGTATTATCGGCCAGCGGCAGGTAAACGGTACTGAACATCAGTTCGCCTACCCGTCCCCCTTCATAGATCAGGTTGTCGATATTGGCATCGGCCACTACCATGAACGAGCTGTCGGACGGGGCATATTGCAGGTCGGCACTCAGGACACCCTTTATAGAAGGTAGGTCGGCGAACCCTTTTGTCACCATATCCAGGTTGATCTGGCTGAGTTCGAGGTGCAATTCTTCCATCTTTTCCCCGGCAGGAAGCGAGTGTATCCACAGGGATGCGTTATCATCTCCCGACAGGCGGACGTTGGCCGCGATATCTTTCTCATTCTTATAAAGGATATAATTGTCCGGGTTCAGTTTGAACGGCCTGAAAGCCAGGATCGGGTTGTCGGGGAACAGATGCAGGTTGATCCCTTCTTTCACTTTATCCGCACGTAAGCCGAGTTGGATGCCGGTATCGCCCATCCCGTCGGTGTACAGGAGCTCGGCATCGGCGAACGTGCTTCTGATCTTTCCCTTCACGCCAGCTGTGAAAGGAGCCTGCTGGCGGAATTTAGTCTTGATGACATCGGCGTTATACAGCAATCCGAGCGAGTCCTGCCGGATAGCGAAACTGATCGTGTCGAGCCGGGTCGTGTCCTGCATCAGGTTGTAGATGCCTGCATCCATCCGGAAACCTTCTTCCGGTGAAGAAAATGCTTCCAGGTTCAGGTTGTTGAAAGAAATATTGGCCTGCTGTAATATGCTGTAGATCGGATTGTCCTTACCGGCCGAGATAGCCAGATGCATATCCGGAAGCAACGGACGGAAAGCGGGGATGTTGATCATCGAATCCTTTTCCAGTTGCCGGTTAAGGCCTTCCGATATCTTGTTGAATTTGTCGGTCATAGTCTCCAGGTCGGCATTCCCGGTCAGCGTAATACCCAGGTCGCCGGCATGGAAGGAGACGCGGGTGGTATCCGTTGTGCTCTGTGCGTGCAGGGTCAGGGTTTTAGGTTTGTATGTGCCGGTTGTTGTGGTCAGTTCCCAGTTACCCAGCGTGACGTCGACCAGGTTGTTTTTCCCCCTGTCGGTTTCCGCTTCGGCGAAGAGCTGGAAAGAGGTGGCCAGCGAGTCTTTCATCAGGTGCATACCGTAGAGGTCGAAGTTTTCGACATCGGCGATCAGCATCGCTTTGATCTCTTTTTTCAGCAGGGTGGCATTCAGCGTCATGTCCATTTTGGCCAACGGGTACTTGCTCAGCAAGTCGAACTTGGCGAAGTTCTTTTCGAGCGAACCGGCCAGGCTGACATCCGATACATTGTAATTGCCATAGTAGATATCGGTGATCTTACCGTCCAGTTTGGCCCAGGTTGAAGCCGAGAAAGGATCGAAACCTTTTCCTTCCGCCCGGATGGAGGCCGTCAGCCCGTAGAGGGAATCGAGGGGCATAAAATGCAGGGGTTCCAGGCTGTCTACTTTCAGGTCGGCTTCATACGACTCTTTGGCCGGGTTGAAACGTCCGGTCAGCAATACTTTTCCTTTGTCTTCCCTTAGCTGGAGGTCGGTCTGGTATTCGTTGTTCTTCAGGGCAGCTTCCCCGGTCAGGGTGATGCCGGAAGGGATATTGAAACGTTTCCGTTCTGACTCCGGCAACATGGCCAGCACGAAGTCGAGGTTTCCTGTTTTCGCTTTCAGATCCAGTTTCCCGGAACGGCGTACACTGTCGGTCAGCGACTTCATTGTCCCGCTTACATCCATACGGAAAGCGCCCGGCAATTCTCCTTTCAGTTGGCGGAGAAGCAGGGATGATAGGTTACCTTCAACTCCGGCAGTCAATGAGATGGGCTGTTGCGGATAGGCTTTCTGAAAATCTTTCGGGAGTGCTCCGGCTGCTATCATCACATCCTCTTTCCCTACAGAAGCGGTAAGCAGTACCCGCATGTTCCCTTCCGGGCTTTCGGCAAATGAATTCCAGGGAACCGTAGCCAGCAGGCGCATCTCGGATGAAGGAGTTTTCAACAGGAGCTGCGGTACGTTGATCGTCGTGCTGTCGCTATGAAGGGTTCCGGTGAGGGAGGAGATCGTCAGTCCCGAACGGTCTTCGGCGGAGAGCTCGCGTATCCGCGCCTTTATGTCCCTTCCCCCGTAGAAAAGGGAATCGAGTGAGATCGTTACATTACTCAGGGAGATATGCGAAGGGTCGAAGCCGTCTGTCGCAGCCTGGTTGTTGCCGTCATACCCGAAGGTCGAGCCGGTCAGCGTGAACAGGTCGGCCCCGTAGCGGGAAGTGCCCAGGTCGACTACGCCGTCTTTCAGGCCGGCTTTGTTTATATAGGTTGTCAGGCGCAACGAGTCGGCAGGCATCTGCATGGCGAATGCTACCCGGTCGAGGTTTATCTTTTCGAGGTTCAGTATCCAGTTTACGGGTGTCGAGGTGGTGTCGGCTTGGGTGGTCGTGTCGTTCAGCAGCAGGGTGATCGCCGTATCCGACAGGTCGATCGTATTAAGGGTGACCTTCTCTTTTGCCAGGTTGATACGGTCGGCCTTGGCATATAAACGTCCCAATACACCTTTGATCTCCATCCCTTCGATAAAGGTACCGGTATTCACTTTCACTCCTTCGAGGTTGATGGCATCTACCAAAACTTCTTGCTTTAATAAAGGGAGGGCTTGTACGTTTACGGTCAGGCTTTTCAATGTCAACAGCGTATCGGCGGGCGAAGCCAGCACCTCCACGCCCCGAACCGTCAGGTTAAGCGGGAAAGAGAGCCGTATCCGTTCTATTCCGATCTGCATTCCGGTAGCTTTACCGGCGTAATAAGCCGCTTTTTTCACGGCAAAATTCTGTACAGGCGGTATGTATAATAGCACAGAGACCAACAATACCAATACCACAGGTATCAGACAGACGATCCCTATTCGTTTAATCCAAATCCTCATCTGTTTTTATAGTGTATTCTTTTTATAATGATAACGGCTAAATACCCTGTTTTGTTTGAAAATTCATTAACAAAAATAGGAAGTTTTTCCATATTTACCTACTCCGGTTCCTTCTGTATCTGATAATTCTCCATCTGACGGATAATGGAGTAGGCTTCCTCGATCAGGGAAGCCGGATAATCATTTATTTCAAGTATCCGGATCGCGTTGCGTTGATACAGGTTGCCGGCTTTCAGTTTATAATCGAACGATAGTACGCCATCGGTTATCTCTTCGCAAAAATGGTATAAGTCATACTCATCCGCCAGGAATACTCCCAGTTCCGTATCGTGGGTGGAAACGACAACGATACTATGCGCCGTGTTCAGGTAAGACAGTACCGCTTTAGCTGCCGCGATCCGCTCGGTGGTATTGGTTCCCTTGAATATCTCATCCAGCAGGAACAGATTGGTATGTTCGCCCCGGCTCAGGGAAAGCATATCCCGAATCGACTCCACTTCTTTTAAATAGAAGCTTTTACCATCCGCCAAACTATCTGAAAGCATCAGGGCGGCATGGATCATTACCGGTGTTTTAAGTTTCATCTTCCTGGCAAAGGCGGTGTGAAGTGTTTGTGCGGCCAGTATATTCACTCCAAGTGTCCGGATAAATGTTGTCTTTCCCGACATATTCGAACCGGTGAACAAGACGGAGCGTCTTTCAATCCGGATCGTATTGGTCACACAATTTTCCAGTAAAGGATGATACATTTCGTCTGCCGTTACCCTGTCTCCATTTTCGGGTCGTGTCGGCAGGCTGTAATAAGGCAGGTGCTTCCGCAGGAAAACGACCGACGACAGGCTGTCCACCAACCCGACAAAACGAAAGACTGTTTCTATATGGCGGTTCTTATCTTTCAGTAAGGTGACGACTTTATTATAGGCGATCGGTTCCGCCAGGAAAAATATCTTGACACATTCCGTAATCGCCCAGAGAATCACAGCCAGATCGCTGTCCATTTTCGATTCCATCCGCAAATGTCCGCTCGCCTTTCTCAATGATTCCAGCGAGGACAATGCATCCGGCACTTCCTTGCCGATCCCCGAAAAGAGCGGGTTCTTACATAATTTCCCGGAGATATTCAGCAAACGTATCAATTGCGGAATAGAGGCCAGGTAATTCAGGTTATTCGGCTTGTTTCCGTAATGGATCACTCCGTTTACAATGATCGTGGCGATAAATATAACCAGGCAGGTTCCTGATTGGTAAAGGTAAAATGACAACAGAAACAGGGCCGGCAGGAAACCGCAAAAGCGGAACAGGATCTTTCTCCATGTGGGGACAACCGGATGTCCCAATTCCATTAACGGGGCAATACTGTAAGCATCGGGGGCACTCAGGAAATGCAGGTCTTTTACTATCCCCCGGTGCAGATCAGGATGGGTTGCCAGGGTATTAACGAGCGGTTCGTTTTGTTCTATCTCGTTTGCCTTATCCGGAATAGTCCGCATAAGATTGTACAAATATTGTTGTCCGACACGTGAGACGGTTCGGTCGGAAAACATGAACAGATCGTCGAAACCCAGATCGGAACAGGTCTGCTCCGATAAAACACCTAATGCATTCCGATGTGTATCGAAGCGGAAGAAGGAAGAAATCTCAAAGAAGTTGTAATCCTCGGTTTTTTCTTTTCCCTCATATCCGGCAGTCTGTTTCCACGGTTTCCATATATTCATAAGTCGTATCTGTTTATGTCTTTGCCAAAAGTATATCTTTTTCAGTAATATTCAGTCGTATCCGGTACATTAAATCCATAAAATTGCGTACGTTTGTCACGCTAAAAAGAAAGAATTGCAGCATGTTGAACTTAGAGAATCTTTGTACCGAGGTACAGCATATAGCCCGTAAAGCAGGGGCTTTCCTGAAAGAGGAACGAGGTAAATTCGACCGGGGACGGGTGGAGGAAAAAAGTGCCCATAACTATGTGTCGTATGTCGATAAGGAGTCGGAGAAATGGCTGATCGCCCAGCTCTCCGCTTTACTTCCCGAAGCCGGTTTCATAGCAGAAGAAGGCAGTGGTAGCCTGACCGACGAGAATTACTGCTGGCTGGTCGATCCGCTCGACGGCACTTCCAATTATATTCACGACATAGCACCCTATTGCGTAAGTATTGCCCTGCGTAATAAAGAAGAGCTGTTGCTCGGTGTGGTGTATGAAGTATGCCGAGATGAATGTTATTACGCCTGGAAAGGCAGTAAGGCGTATCTGGACGGGAAGGAGATCCATGTATCGGATGTGTCCGACCTCGACAAAGCCTTTATCGACCTGGGATTTCCTTATAACTCGGATGCCTACCGCCCGGTAGCTCTCCACCTGGTCGACCGCCTGTATGGTTTTGCCGGAGGAACCCGCCTGATGGGAGCGGCGGCGGCAGAGATATGCTATATCGCGGCAGGAAGGTTCGAAGCCCGTATCGAAGCTTGGATCGGCCCGTGGGATGTGGCGGCCGGTGCTATGATCCTGATGCAGGCCGGAGGAAAAATAACCGATTTCAGTGGCGGCGGCAACTGGCAGTCGGGCGACGAAGTGCTCGCCACGAACGGCGCCATGCATGAAACGCTGTTGCGCTTGATAAAAGAATAAAACCGGTCGCCAGGCGGATATATCTATTTGAAATTTATGTTCGCCTTGCGGGCTTGCGAATGCTGGAACTGCCGCCTGATCGTGTAGGCTTCGCCGTCTTTGATGAATTTCGCGCCGGTTTGCTTGAACCAGAAAGCGACATTGCTTTCCACCGATACGTCATGCAGATCCATTACCCAGTCGAAATCACACGGGCGGGCCTCGTAACCCGACTCGCCACCTACAACCACCTGTTCCACCCATTCCCCGATATGGTAAGGGCGCAGGTCTATTTTGCCCAACAGCGGTTCGCAGATGAGTATCTTATGCCTGATGGGGGCCGCTTTGTAGATCGGCAGGCGGTAGTCGGCACATTCCTGGTTCTCGATCGTGCAGCAGATGGTGACGTTTTCATAGCCTTCGCCCCAGTCGTCGGGGATACAGGCGGCGAAGCGGTCGATCCGCTTGGTGATCATCATAAACGAGAGGTCGCTCCGTTCGCGCATCATCTTCCAGGCTTCCGGGCGCCATCCGTCGGCATCTTCTACAAAGAAGTCGGAAGTGAAGCAGGTATATACGAGCGTCCCGGAAGGGATTTTGTATTCCCCATTGCGCTTTTTCTGGATGGGGAGGTCGAAATTTTTCGTCTGTGTCACCACCGAACTGTCCACATTTCTTTTGGCGTCGCCGCGATAAACGTAGCAATGCTTGCATCCCTGGCTCAGCTTATGGCAACCATGCCATAAGTTCCACATCTTCGACTTTTTTACAATAGCGTTCGTCGGCATCTGAGAAATCAATATTTACTCGCAAAGATAACACAATTCATCAAATCCGGGCGAAGAAGCCGGACAACTATCTGTCCGGGCAATGACTTGTTTTTAATGATTGCAAACCTTTGTAATATCGACCGTAAAGCCGTCGTTCATAGGCATGAATTTCCCTTTCTCCTTCAGGAAAACGATCAGGTCGTCGACACTCATATATTCTGCCGAGCAGGCGTAAAAACGTTGTGTTTCACCGAACCGTTCGATAATTGCTGCCCTCAAAGAGGCTTCCGTGTAACTGTTTCCTTCCATCATGTGAAGGACTTCATGTGCATGTAACTGTTCCATAGTCTGATGATATAATTATTTGAAGCAAAGATACAAGGTCTGTTGCTCTTAAATTGTAACATTTGTGACACTTATCTTTTTTAAACAATACACCCGGCAAAACGTTTATAACTATATATACTATAAATAATTTATGATAAAGTTATGAGAGAGATACAAAAATGGGGAATAACGTTGCTGGCAATCGCTGCAACCGCCCGGTTCAGCCCGTCGGAAGCCTGTACAAGAGTTGTCTACCAGGGAAAAGGTAATACGGTGCTGACCGGCCGGACGATGGACTGGAAAGAAGATACCCGCAGTAACCTCTGGATATTTCCACGGGGCATGCAGCGCAACGGTGAAATAGGCAAGAATCCGCTGGAGTGGACTTCGAAATATGGAAGCGTAATAACATCTGCTTACGATATTTGCAGTACGGACGGAATGAATGAAAAAGGGCTGGTAGCCAACCTCCTCTGGCTGGCCGAGTCGGAATACCCGCAGTGGGACGGTAAGAAGCCGGGACTTTCCATTGCCGCCTGGGTTCAGTATATGCTGGATAATTTTGCTACGGTGGATGAGGCGGTGGCCTTTACTGAAAAAGGCACGTTCGAAGTGGTATCCGACATGATGCCCGACGGTACGCGTATGGCAACGTTGCACCTGTCTATCTCCGATGCGGACGGGGATAATGCTATCTTTGAATATGTGAACGGTAAATTGAATATCCATCATAGCAAATCGTACCAGGTGATGACCAACTCGCCGGTATTCGATCAGCAACTGGCGTTAGACGATTACTGGAAGAACATCGGCGGAACCACTTTCCTTCCCGGAACCAACCGGGCTGCCGATCGTTTCGTAAGGGCTTCCTTCTATATCAATGCCATCCCGAAGGTAGACGATACGCGGGTAGCGGTGGCCAGTGTCTTCAGTGTGATCCGCAACACTTCCGTCCCGCTGGGCATTACGACACCCGACCAGCCGAATATCTCGTCGACAAGATGGAGAACGCTTTCCGACCAGAAGAATAAGGTTTATTATTATGAGTCGACCATTTATCCCAATGTGTTCTGGGTGGATTTCAAAGAGGTGGATTTCTCGGCGGGTGCGCCTGTCAGGATGCTGGATCTGGTAAGCGGTAAAACATATGCAGGCAATACAGCCGGGCAGTTTGTATCGACCAAACCGTTTAAGTTTCTGGGAGTCCATTAAAGGCTCCCTTTTTCATGCGAGGTCTTCGCTCAGCTTCACCCGTAAGTCATTTTGATAGTTGTCCATAAACTTCTCGATGTCGAAGAACAGGTAAGAGAGGACTTTCAGGAAAGGGTTTTTCATCCGGATAGTTTCCGTAGCAGTAAAATGGGTTCCGCCTGTGCTTGTTTCCTGCAGTTCGCCTTTCCAGTGTCCGGTAAAGCCGTTTCCTTTGATGATATCGAATTCATAAAGTGAGAAAGGTTCTTTGCGGGCGGTTTTGAAACGGACAACAGAACCGTTCTTGGCTATCTCATCCCACACTTCTATACCGTCCAGGCTTTCAATGATAATGATTTCTTTCAGGTCGCTGCGGTAGCCGTAGTCGGTGTTGTTGATAAGTACATTATATACTTTTTCGGGTGATGCGTTGTAGAAGCATTGCCGGGAGCCGATCCTCTTGCCGGGTAGCAGAAGGCCGGTTATAAGTACTAATGTAATAATTCCCACCACAACAATAAGAAAGTAAATCAACATAGCCATCTTTTTATATTTTATTCGTCGCATAAAGTAATGTATACAAATGGTGTCTCTTTTAGGTTCACCGCTTCGTTTTCAAGCGGTCGCTAAATAATGCCTAAATATCTGTATATCTGATTGTTTGCAAAAGTAGCTAATTTAAATCAATATAGAAAAATTCTTCTGTTTATTTGGTGTGACGGTGGGAAGGAATGACAAAGAAAAGGCGGTATTTACATCGAAGAATTATTGTGTCTGAAAAGAAAATAACGAACGAAGGGTCTATAAACAATTAAAGCCTGTCTCACGACAAGCCCTAACCAACTTTGTTAAC
>OGJY01002904.1_pt1 | contig 15614 bp, 14 predicted proteins | sample 1572231 | NCBI WGS metagenome assembly OGJY01 (sample SAMEA2582121, study PRJEB24529) | metagenome | biome: Human gut stool | place: China | collected 2011
ATTAGATTTAAGGTTAACAATGAAGATTGGCTGTCCGTGATGGATAGCCTTTTTTGCGTTTATAGGGATGTTGATCTTTGTATCCGTAGAAAAATCTTATCTTTGTACTCCTTTAAACGTAAATGCTTCAAATAAAGATATGAAAAGAATATTCTGCCCCAAATGTGATAATCAGTTATCGTTCGATGAAACCAAGTATCCGGATGGACAAGTGCTGGCTTTTGTGTGCCCTCAATGTGGCTCGCAATTTAAGATAAAGCTGGGAAGAAAGACCGTGCGTACGGAGTCTGGTCAGGAGAAAGAGGTGAAAGAACCGGATTTCTCTTGTGGCTACATTACTGTGATAGAAAATGCGTTTGGTTTTAAACAGGATCTGCCGCTTGTGATGGGGGATAATGTGATTGGCCGTCGTAACAAAGATACAGAGGGAGTAGATGCTCCGATTATTACCGCCGATCCCAGTGTAGGACGTAAGCATTGTATTATTAATGTGAAAAAGAACAAAGAAGGCAAATTTATTTATACTGTCCGCGACTTTCCCAGTCTTACAGGAACTTTCTACCGGAGTGTTCTGCTGGGTAAAAAGGAGCAGGTACGAATAGGAGAGGGAGCTATCGTTACTATGGGGGCTACTACTTTTATTTTACATACTGCAAATGAAGGAGAGGAAGAAGAGGATTTTTAAATAAACTTTAGATGCTGTACCGGAGTGAAAATAGTCTCTTACATCAGGGCGATAAGGGAGATAGGGGGAATTGGCGTAGGTTTCGGGAGAGATGGATACAAGATTTCCTTTCATCTCCGGTACAGTTCTAAAATTTAATTTTCATTATTCATGCTCTTTGTTTAGTTGTTCAACGATAAAACAACTATAAGGCCGTTTGGCTCACGGCAGTTTACATAAAGAATCAAAAAGAACTGAAAGAAAGGTTCTGTTAAAAGCCAGTGTTAATGCAGGTAGTACTTTATAAACCAAAGCTGGAAACTTATTTATTGCAGTAAATCTAAATGTTAATTGAAATATTTTTACAATTGCTTCCTGTTTGTTTTTAACATTTTCAACTTACTATTCCGTCTAATTATACCGGACGGAAGATTCCTTATCCACTATTTTATATGTACTTTTGCGGCTCAATAGGCAATAGAGGTTACAAATGGGACAAAATAAGGTAGAGTCGGCAAGTGGGATTACCTTCCGGATTTTAATTGCGTTGAGCATATCGCATTGTATAAACGATTCGTTACAATCTGTTATTACAGCTGTTTATCCGTTATTTAAAGACGATCTGGCATTGAGTTTCGCACAGATCGGATTGATTACATTGGTTTATCAATCCGCGGCTTCCGTATTCCAGCCGCTTACCGGGTTGTACTTCGACAAACATCCTTCTCCGTGGTCGTTGCCCATCGGGATGAGTTTTACTCTGATCGGTTTGCTCAGCCTGGCGTTTGCCAACTCCTTACATTGGGTGCTGTGTTCTGTCGCTTTGATCGGGGTAGGGTCGTCGATATTCCATCCGGAAGCGTCGCGGTTGACATCGTTGGCTTCGGGAGGGAAGAGAGGGCTGGCACAATCGCTGTTCCAGGTAGGAGGAAACCTGGGAGGATCGTTGGGGCCGTTGCTGGTGGCTATTCTGGTGGCTCCTTACGGGAGAAAGCATATTGCTTTGTTTTCTATCCTGGCTTTTGTGGCTATTCTGATAATGACTTCGGTAGGACGTTGGTACAAAGGCTTGCTTCTGCGGTTTAAGCGTGAGGATGTCGGTTCTTCAAAGTCTCATGTTGAAATGCCGTTACCTCTGGGGAAAACGGTTTTCTCTATTTCCATCCTGCTGATCCTGATCTTCTCCAAATATATTTACATGGCCAGCCTGAACAGTTACTATACGTTCTATCTGATCGAGAAGTTCGGTGTGAGTGTTCAGTCTTCGCAGTTGTTCTTATTTATCTTTCTGATAGCGACTGCACTTGGTACACTGATGGGAGGGCCGATCGGTGATAAAGTAGGACGTAAATATGTTATCTGGGCTTCCATCCTGGGGGCGGCACCTTTTTCTTTATTGATGCCGCATGTACATAGCTTGTATCTGACGGCTGTACTTAGTTTTTGTGTCGGACTGACTTTATCTTCTGCTTTCCCGGCTATTCTGGTCTATGCACAAGAGTTGCTGCCTTATAAGTTGGGACTTATCTCCGGATTGTTTTTCGGATTTGCTTTTGGCGTGGCAGGGATCGCTTCGGCTGTATTGGGGAATCTGGCCGACCATTATGGTATTGAAAGTGTATATAATGTTTGTGCTTATATGCCGTTGATCGGGTTGGTCACCTGGTTTTTGCCCGACTTGAAGAAAGCCTCTAAAAAAGGAAGTTAGCCCGCTGAACAATACCCGAGAGGGCTTTGTTATTAATCATAAATTTCGCACAAACTAAATTTAAACGCATTTATGATTAATAACTTAACGCATTTCAGTATTGGCTTGCTATTCTTTTTCCCTGCCGTTACTTTTGCCCAGACAGAGACTGTCGACCTGAGTCTGGAACAGTCGATGGAGCTGCTCCAAAAGGAGAACCGGAGCATTCGGATAGCAGGAAAAGAGGTGGAGTTAGCAAAGAACGAACACCAGAAGCTGAACTCTTTCTGGTATCCTTCCGTCAGTGCAGCCGGTGCCTTTGTACATATGTCGAATCCGGTGGAGGTAAGACAGCCGCTGGATCAATTCACCGACCCGGCAAAAGATTTTGTTCATTCCATCATCCCCGACGACCAGTTTATCTCCTCTATTCTGGATAAGATCGGGCAGAACACACTGACATTTCCGCTTATCTCACAAAATATCACGTCTGTCGATGCCAATGTTACCTGGCCGCTTTTTACCGGGGGAAAACGTATTTGGGGTAGTAAGATCGGAAAGACGATGGTCAATATAGCCGAAGTCAACCGTGAACAGGTAAATGCCAACCAGCAATCGTTGCTGATTGAAAGTTATTTCGGCTTGCGTCTCGGCCAACGGGTGGTTGCCGTGAAGGAAGCCACTTACAATTCCCTGAAAACGCATTACGACCAGGCTCTCAAATTGGAACAGAACGGAATGATAAACCGTGCCGAACGTCTTTTTGCCCAGGTAAGCATGGATGAGGCCAAACGCGAGTTGGAGTCTTCCCGCAAGGATCTGGAGGTCGCTGCACAGGCATTGAAAAGTCTGCTGAATATGGAGGAAGGAAAAGAGATCAGCACGACGACCTCCCTGTTTATAAACGAGAACATCCCTTCCGCCGATTACTTTAAAGAGTTAGTCCCCGCCAACAACTACCTGGTCAACCAATTGAAACTACAGGAAAATATAGCCGGGAATGAACTGAAGATCGGCCGTTCCGGTTATCTCCCGGAAATCGCATTGTTCGGAAAGCAAACGCTTTACTCGCATGGCGTGGATAAATACCTGATGCCCCGCACAATGATAGGTATCGGCTTTACCTGGAATATATTCGACGGACTGAACCGCGAAAAGAAGATCCGCCAAGCCCGCCTGACCAGCCAGACACTGGCTATCGGGAAAGACAAAGCGGTGACGGATCTAAAGGTAGGAGTAGACAAGTACTACACCCAACTCCAGAATGCACTCGATAATGTAAAAGCCCTGAATACAACGCTCGAAATGAGTAATGAACTGGTTCGTATCCGCCAGAAGTCTTTTCAGGAAGGAATGGCGACCTCTACCGAGGTGGTGGATGCAGAGGTGATGTTGTCGAAGGTAAAGACCGCTTTTCTGCTGGCCTATTACCAGTATGATGTCGCATTGATCAACCTGCTGTCTATCTGCGGTATCCCGGAAGCATTCCATCAGTACCGGCTGGAAGGAACGACAGAGATAATATGAAACAAATCGAATAAAACTAAACACAAATAATAATTATGGATAATACAAAGAAATACCTGACGATCTCCTTTATTGTGGTGCTGATCGCCGTCATAATCATATCCGGTGTCGGAATGCTTTTGTTGAAGAAGAAGCCGGTCATCCTGCAAGGCCAGATCGAGGCGACCGAAATACGCATATCCGGTAAACTGCCCGGACGTATCGATACCTTTTTGGTGAAAGAAGGACAGAATGTAAAGGCCGGCGATACGCTTGTCGTGATCAATAGTCCCGAAGCCATGGCAAAATATCAGCAGGTGAATGCATTGGAGAACATCGCCCGGTTCCAGAATCAAAAGATAGACCAGGGAACCCGGAAGCAGATCATCGCCTCTGTGCTTCAACTGTGGAACAAATCGAAATCCGACCTTCAGCTGGCTAAAACAACTTACGACCGTATCACGGCTCTTTATAAAGACAGTGTAGTCACTTCCCAACGCAAAGACGAAGTGGAAGCCCTCTATAATGCCGCCGTCGCCAACGAGCGGGCGTGCTATAATGAATACCAGATGGCGCTGGACGGTGCACAGATACAGGATAAAGAAAGCGCCCGTTCACTGGTGACAGCCGCACAGGGAACCGTAAACGAAGTGGAAGCCCTTTTGCAGGACGCCCGCCTGGTAGCTCCCGAATCCGGCCAGATCTCCACTATCTTCCCGAAACGCGGTGAACTGGTTGGAGCCGGCATGCCTATCATGAATCTGGTCGTTCTGGATGATGTGCACGTCGTACTGAATGTGCGTGAAGACCGCCTTCCCTTATTCAAAATGGGAGGAACCTTTATAGCGGATGTCCCCGCTATCGCAACAAAAGATATTGAGTTTAAAATTAACTACGTCAGTCCCCTGGGCAGTTTTGCCACCTGGAAATCGACTAAACAAACCGGAAGCTACGACCTGCGGACATTCGAAATCCATGCCCTTCCCGTAAAGCCGGTCGACGGACTGCGCCCGGGAATGTCAGTCCTGGTTAACTTGGGAGAACAGTAATCGGTGCCGTCTATGAGTAGTAATAATAAACAACATAGTCCTTTCCGCAACGTACTTCACCGGGAACTGTGCCGGATGGTTTCGCGCCGTCTGTATTTCGGAGCTTGTATCGTGTTGCCTCTGTTCTGTATCTTCTTCATGTCCACCATATTCGGAAACGGGCAGATGGAGAACATTCCGGTAGGCATTGTCGATCAGGATCAGACGGCCTTGTCGCGTGAGGTGATCCGCCAGGTGGAAGCTGTCCCCACTTTCCGCGTGACACGGCATTATGTCGATGCCGAGACAGCTCGGAAGGCGACACAGGCAAAGGAGATATACGGTTATCTGGTGATCCCCGATCAATTTGAAGCCAATGTGACGGGTGGGAGACAGGCCACCTTATCCTACTATTATCATTACGCTTTGCTGAGTGTGGGAGGTGAGGTAAGAGGTGCTTTCGAGACTGTGCTGCGTACGCTCTCTATGTCGCCGATCGTTGCAGAGGCCGTTGCCATGGGAATCAACCAGAAGCAGGTAACGACCTTTCTGGTGCCGATCGAAGCACAGAACCATCCGTTGTTCAATCCCGATCTCGATTACTCCGTCTACCTAAGCAATCCGTTCTTCTTCATCTTCTTCCAGGTGATTATCCTGCTGGTTACGGTCTATGCGGTGGGTAGCGAAATCAAATTCGGCACCGGCGATGACTGGTTACAGACAGCCGACATGAATATGGTAACTGCCCTTTTCGGAAAACTGTTGCCCTATACCATCATCTTCTCCCTGATGAGCATCCTGGGGAATTACGTCATGTTCGGCATGATGAATATCCCTTTCTCCTGCGGATTCTGGCCGTTGAACCTGACGAGCGTCCTGTTTGTGATAGCAACGCAGGCATTGGCCGTCTTTCTGTTCTCCCTGTTTCCGGCAATCAGTATTATTATCAGTATCGTGTCGATGGTAGGATCGCTGGGAGCCACCTTGTCGGGCGTTACTTTCCCGGCTGCGGCCATGTATGCCCCGGTGTATTATGCTTCGTTCCTGTTTCCGGTGCGTCATTTTGTCGAGATCAACCAGAACCTGCTTTACGGAGATTACGGGTTTGCCTATACCTGGTGGAATTTCAGCACCTTGTTCTGCTTTATACTCGTGGCATTGCTGATACTGCCACATTTAAAAAGAGCTATATTAAGTCATAAGTATGAAAATATTAAATAACATAAAAGCCGGCCTGGCCGATATATCCTCTATCATCCGGACGGAGTTTAAAACGATTGCGGGTAGTTTTGCGATTGTGCTTGTCCTGATGGGAGGGATATTCATGTACGGGCTGCTATATAATTATATGTATGCCCCCGACCTGGTTCGTAACGTCCCGGTCGTTGTTGTCGATAATTCCAAAACAGCCCTGAGCCGCGAATATATCCGCCTGCTCAATGCCACGCCGCAGGTAGATGTGATCGCTACGGGCGAGGATAACGTACAGGCTAAAGAGTTGATGAAAATGGACGAGGCGGCCGGTATCCTCTACCTGCCATACGACTTTTCCGACCGCGTTTCCCGTGGCGACGAGTCGGTCTTTATCATGTATGAAACGACCAGCGCTTTCCTTTACTACCTGGCGATGCAGGAGGCTTCGGCTTCGTCCATGCTGGCGCTTAACGATCGTTTCCGCCCGGAAATGCTGGTCTTTCTTCCTTCCGAAGATGCCGCGCAACTGGCTTCCGTGCAACCGATCGAGGTGGTGGGAACCGCCCTGTATAATTATACGGAAGGCTATGGAACCTATCTGATCCCGGCTGTCCTGATCGTCATTATGTTCCAGACATTGTTGATGGTGATCGGTATGGTCAGCGGCGACGAGCGGCAATTTCGTTCCTTGCGCAACTATCCGCCTTCGCTGGGGCAGGCCATGCGGCTTGTCACCGGAAAGACGTTTGTCTATATGCTGCTGTATGCCGTCTTCTCCCTGTTTTTGTTGGGACTGATTCCTTTGATCTTCGATCTGCCGGACATAGGGAATACATGGAATATCATCATGCTGCTTATCCCGTTCCTGATGGCTACCAGTTTCTTCGGCCTGACGGCATCGCTGTTTTTTACAGACTCGGATGCACCTCTGCTGATGATCGCCTTCTTCTCCGTCGGCCTGATCTTCCTTTCCGGAGTGTCTTATCCGTTGGAACTGATGCCCTGGTATTGGAAACTGTCGCATTATCTCATCCCGGCGGCCCCGGCAACCTTGGCGTATGTGAAGCTGAATTCGATGGGTGCTTCGATGGCCGGGATTCATACGGAATATATTACGCTATGGATACAATGTGCCGTTTATTTCCTGTCGGCCTGTTTGGTATACCGGTATAATATAAGGAAATCGCATCGCTGATTGCGCACGTCCGGGGGAGCTTCTTTACGACGGTAATTTGAAGCGCCCCAGGTCGTTCTTTTGGCGCAGTTTCCATCGCCGGGTCAGTGGGGGGCATTTATGGGCACGTACGATGCGGTTCGTGAAGTTGACACCTTTTCCCATGCCGCAATAACGGGCGATTTCCGTCATGCGCAGGTCGGTGTAGCGCAACAGCTCGTCCGCCATCAGCAATTGCCAAGCCGCAACGAACTCCGAAAGGCAAAGGCCGGTCGCGATACGGACAAGGCCGCTGAGGTCGGGCTCTTTCACGCCCAGCCTGACGGCCAGTTGCCGTGCGGAATAGACCTGCCGGCTCATCAGGGAGATCATCTCGTCGAACACATCGAGTCCTGTGTGGATGCGGGTGTCCGGCAGCGGAACGTATTCGTATGTCCCGTCTTCGTGATAGCGGCGCATGGTCGTAAAAGGCGGCACGAACAGTTGCTGGACGGTAAATTGCGGTTTCCTTTTCATCTTTATAGGGTATTAATTCGTTACAAAGATACGTTTTTATATCAATATGTGTTTAAAGTATAATTTCATTTTGTGAATTTATACTATCAAATAGTGTAAATATAAATTTTATAGATAAGATTATATCTTCAAATGATATAAGTATAAATCCGTAAAATCGATTTATATTCTTAAGTAGTGTAAATATAAATTTCTAAATAAGAATTATACTTTCAAATGATGTAAATATAAATTCATGTAAGTAGAAATGCCATGACACGATCTTTTTCTCCTGTTGGAGGTCTACGAAGGCAATAAAGTATTACATTTGTCGGCATATCTGATAACATGAGAAAAGAAATGAAACGAACACTACTACTATTTATTTTGATTTGTTGCCATCTATTGCCGGTAACAGCACAGAAAAACGCCCCTAAATGGATGGATAAAAGTAAAAAAGCCGTTGTCTTAATCACTACATACGGAAAAGACGGAGCCAAACTGACCTCGGGAACAGGTTTCTTTGTTTCTGAAACGGGTGATATCCTTGCCGCTTACGATCTGTTTAAAGGCGCGGAAAAGGCAACCGCTACCGATACGGAAGGTAAAACCTTTCCGGTGACTACGGTTATCGGTGCCGACGAACTCTACGATGTCATAAAAGTAAAAGCCGAAACCCCTAAAAAAGTCCAGTACCTTCCGATCGCTTCCGATCCGCTGGCAGTGGGGACGGAAGCCTATTTGTTGACTTACAATACGGCTAAAAACGCAGTCTTTGCACAAGGCGCAATCACCGAAGTCAGCAAGTTGAAAGATCCTTACAGCTATTATAAGTTGTCTATCCCTTTGGAAGATGACCGGGTAAATTCACCGATCCTGGATGCCGAAGGCCGGGTGTTCGGACTGGCACAGGCGGACGCTACCGGTAAAAAGGACGTTTCGTATGCCGTTTCCGCCTCTTACGTCAATAGCCTGGCAATTGCATCTACCGATTTCCTGAATACGGTGTATAACAATATAGGTATTAAAAAAGCATGGCCCGCCGATGTGGAACAAGCGCAGGTCGCTTTATTCCTGAAAGGCAGCACGCAGGATGCTAAAAGTTATCTGGAAACGTTGAATGATTTCATCGCCACTTTCCCGAATTCGGCAGACGGCTACCTGAACCGTGCTTCCCATTATGCCAGCCGCCGGGCAGAACTGGCTTCCACACCGGCTGAACAGGCAAAATATCTCAATATGGCCTTGGCAGACATCAACACCGCTTCAAAGTATAGCGACAAGAAAGGCGATGTCTATTACAACCAGGCAAAACTGATCTATAACGTAGCCGCCGGAGATACCACTTTGACCGACCCGACCTGGTCTGTACAAGCTGCACAGGAAACAATCCGGAAAGCAATCCAGGAGGAAGACCTTCCCGTCTATCATCAGTTATCCGGTGATATCTATTTCTTCCAGCGTGATTTCGAGCAGGCATATAATGAATATATGATCGTGAACAACAGCGACCTGGCATCGCCTACTTCTTTTTACTGGGCAGCTAAAGCGAAAGAAAATATTTCAGGCTTCAATATCGGTGATATCATTGCCCTTTTGGACGGTGCGATCGATAAATGCGGTTTGCCGCTAACTTCCGAAGCCGGCCCTTATATCCTCGAACGTATCGACTGGAAACTTCGTCTGTCTCAATATGATGCAGCTATTGCCGACTACGATCTCTATTACAAAGCTATGAACGGAGACGTGGGCAGCAGCTTCTACTATTATCGCGAACAGGCTAAATTCCGTTCCGACGACCTGGAAGGTGCTCTGGCTGATATCAAAGAGGCGATCCGCCTAAGTCCGGATGTTCCCGACTATCGTGCCGAAGAGGCTTCCGTCTATGTCCGCATGAAAAACTATAACGATGCATTGACAAGTATCGATAATGCCTTGAAGGTAGCTCCCGATTTTGCTGCCTGCTACCGTCTGAAAGGTATCTGTTATGTGCGTCTGGAAAAGAAAGCCGAAGCTTGCGAAGCCCTGAACAAAGCCAAAGAGCTGGGTGACCCGTTGGCAGAACGACTGATAAAAGAACATTGTAAATAAATACCGGATATGAATAAGGTGAAAAGTGTTTTTATTGTAGCCATGCTGGGATTTTGCCTGCTGGGAACAACCGGTTGCAAAGGCAAATCGGGACAAAAAGAGGTAAAACTTGAAGCGCAAGCTTCTGTTAATACAACTCTTTATGACAAAACATTACCGGAAATCAAAGAATTGGTGGACGGTAAATGGGAGTTGGTCAGTGGTCAGAATGCCCGCGAAACCTGCGAGTTTGAAAACACTTTCATCCAATTCAACGGAGATAAATACGTCTGGACAGAAGACAACAAAGACGAACCCGGCGACCTGAACTGGCGAAAGTCTGATACGGGTGCCGGCTATGAAGCTTACCTGATGGATGTCTTTTATGCAACCAACCCTTCCTACCCGTTAGCAATCAGTGGCGATACATTGTTTATCCAGGATTGTACGGAGACGGCTTATAAATATACGTTAGTCAGAAGGTAATCTACTTTTGGCTTGATCCAAAAGTAGTCAAAAGATCAAGGCTGCACCTGGCTCGCTACTCCGCATCCTGCGTTCGCTGTCGCCTCCGAACTCGCTTCGCTCAAACAGCGGATGCTCCGAGCGCTCACTCCGGCTGCTGCGCTTAACGCTCACCAGCTGAGGCCTCTCTTAGAAAGCGGAGCTTTCTGTGGGGATTGCCGACACCGTCTGTTTTTTTAGCGATCCCGTGTCAAGCATGGGATGACAGGACTGTGGTAGAAAGGCTGTATCTGTAGAACAGGTAGTATCGGCCATCTCCATAGAACGCGGAGCGTTCTTGGAAAGGCCTCAGCGGGTGAGCGTCCGCGAAGGTGAAAGACGAAGCGTTCGGGAGACTGCGCTGTTTGAGCGTAGCGAGTTCGCAGACGACAGCGTAGTCTTTCGCCGTAGCAGCGAAGCCGGTGCAGCCTTGAACTTTTGGTTACTTTTCTTTCAAGAGAAAAGTAATAATCAATCCCATAAGGATAATTGAATTCCTCCCTTTCCTTTATCCTCTTTCTTTAAAGGCTTTTTCGCATCGCCGAAAACAGTCTTTCCACCATACTTATAGGAAGTATTCCGTTCATGCTGTATCCAGTCGTCGAAGTAATTACTCGGAGTATATCCTTTTTCCATCTCCTGGGATATCTTGGATAAATTCTTTAAAGCATCCGATTTCTCTTTATCGCCGAGACGCGCCTGGCGTATCGCTTTATCGAATACCTCGACCGTCTCATCATAGACGCTTGTCGGAACCGGAAACGGATGCCCGTCTTTCCCTCCGTGGGCAAACGAGAAACGTGCCGGATCAGAGAAGCGGGAGGGAGTCCCATGTATTACTTCACTGACCAACGTAAGCGATTGCAACGTACGCGGGCCGACACCTTCCAGCAAAAGCAACGACTCCATATCAGTTACATTCGTCTCGTGTGCCAACAGTAAGGCGGCACCTAGCCGTTTCAGGTTCACATCTTCCGCTTTCACCTCATGGTGGTTAGGAAGAATAATGGATACCTCGCGCATCAGCTTATCCGGTGTCTCTTTGGTCAATTCCACAATCCCGTCTTTGGTAGGAGTAGCCAACTTATCCGTCAGGTTGAGTATCAATCCCTGATTTCTGCCGCAAACAGAAGTATGAGGTTCCTCCATAAAAGAACGCAGGGAGGAAGAAAGCCAATGATAGCGGCGAGCCATACGCTCATTCGGGTTCATCCCTTGCTGTATAACCGCCCATTCCCCTTCTTTTGTAACGATAAATGTATGCAGATAAAGTTGGAAACCATCCTGTACGGCTGTATTATCTACTTTGGCTGCCAGTTTGCTGTGTCTGACCAACTCGTTTCCATTCAACCCGGTCTTGTCGGCTACTTCCAGAAGTTGGTTGGGCGTCTCCCTCGAAAACTTACCTCTTCCTCCACAAATATAGACTCCCAGTTCTTCCGACCGGCAATTGATCGCTTTCCTCAACGCATTCATCACAGATGTCGTGATGCCGGACGAATGCCAGTCCATACCGAGTACACATCCCAGCGATTGGAACCAGAAAGGATCGCTCAATCGTCGTAATAATTCCGGGCGGCCGTATTCGATGACGATTGCTTCGGCAATAGCTCCTCCAAGCAAACTCATCCGTTGAGCCAACCAGGGCGGGACTGTTCCGTAGTGTAATGGTAAATCAGCTGTACCTCGTTTCATATATGCGAAGGTAAATAAAAAACAAAATCAAATCAGTTAATGAAATGCTAATAAAGCAACAAATGAAATGGTAGCAGTGTTATTATTTAGAAATCAAATAGTAACAGATATGTATTTGGAAGTAAATAAGAACGATCATGTTCAAGGTTCGGTCAATGCACCGATAGAAATAATTGAGTATGCGGATTTCCAGTGTCCTTACTGCGGAAAAGCTTATCATATAGTCAAAGAGATACAGAAGAAGTTCGGCGACAAGATTAAATATGTGTTCCGTAATTTCCCTCTGACAGAATTGCATCCGCATGCGTTGCATGCAGCTATAGCTGTGGAGATAGCCGGTTCTTACGGCAAATTCTGGGAGATGCATGATCTCCTTTTCGAGCATCAGAATGCGTTGGATGACTATTACTTATTGGAATATGCGAAGAAACTGGGAATAAGCGCCGCTGATTTTGAAGCGGATTTCGGTAAAGATCGTTTCTACCAGAAGGTGAAAGACGATTACGATTCCGGTATAGAGAACGATGTTCAGGGAACACCGACCTTCTTCGTTAACGGAGAGCTCTATGACGGCAACTGGATGACTTCCGAATTCGTGGAGTATCTGGAGTCTTTAATATCTTAGCAATCATGAAGAAATTAAGTTTGGTTATATTGACCTCTTTCCTGTTGGTTGCCTGTGGTGCCTACAAATATCTCGATTTGGGGATGTTGACTACCGGGATGACCATTGCCGAAGTGGAGAACCTTATGGGGCCTCCCGAACGGGTATTGGCTGTCAACAAGAAAGATGGTTATGTGCAGGAAGTGTTGGAATACCGGACAGGCAGAAATGAAGTATATGCCCTGGAGTTCTGGGATAACTACCTGACGGGTTACGAGTATCTGTATGACGATGTAAATTACCTGCCACCGGCAGCGCCTCCTATGGTATTCCCGGATTATGGCCGACCGATTTACATCTATCCACCGGATCATCATCCCAACCACCCCAACCACCCCAATCGTCCGAATCGTCCGAGCCGACCGGAGTCGAATCGACCAAGTCGTCCGGAGTCAAACAGGCCCAACTCGAATCGTCCCGAATCGAATAGGCCAAGCCGTCCGGAAACTAATCGTCCGCAGACAAAACCTTCGGAAGTTACCCGTCCGTCGAATAGTGGAACAAGTAACCGTACGGAACAGTATAGAAATCCAACAAATAGTGAGTCAAAAACGAATGACAGATCAAATTCAAACGGAAGGAATGGGGGACGAAGACAATAAAAAACTCCTGCAATCATACGAACGCAGGAGTTTTCAATTTACACTGTTTAGCCCATTATCCACTTTGCATATTTGGGAATAAATCTGTAAACCGCCGAGACAATTCCCCAAGACAAAACAAATACAAGAATACCAGTAATAGGTATTTGTAAAGCTATTGGAATATTTAATTTATCTATGATCAAATAACCGATTCCCACAATAAAATAATGTATCATATAAATACCCAATCCACATTTTGTTATATTTGACAGTATAGATATTATAAAAAGAGAACGAATTTGTATCTTTTGAACTAATAGGAAAACTGCAATTGTCATTAGCAAAACATTGGGAGTGCAGTAAAGGAAAAATAATTCCATTTGTTCTTCTGAAATATTGGATTGAGATGTCATATCTCTAAAACCGATATAAGTTATCGCATAACCGATTGCGAATAAAATGACAGATAACATTATTGTCTTGCCAATTGTACGCTTATCATTCACATATAAATAATAACCTAATAACAGATAACCGTTAAAGCCGGCAAAATAATATAAAGTACCAAAATTATTCCATGCACAAGTTCCCAAAACATAATTAGATATGTATTCACTGCAATAAGGTAGAAAAAGGGTCATTCCCCAAATGAAAAGAAATATTTTCATTTGCTTATGTGTAGCCTGTTTTAACCATGCGGAGAAGAAAGGCATGTATAAATATAAACCTATTAGCATATAAATATACCATAAAGGGATGGTATATACATTAAAGTTAAACGGTATCATATATATATTATGTAAACTGCTCTCCCATGATTGCGAAGGGCTCTCTCCTGCGTAGGCGAACATTTTTGTAAGAATGCTACTATCCCAACCCATAATCCCGCTTAGCAGGGGAAATAAGTTGTATAATAACGACCAAATAAGAAATGGAACTATAACCCGCGACATTCTCTTTTTATAGAATTGTCCCATATCCTGTTGTATCGGCAATAGAAGCATACCTGTCAACATTACAAAAAGAGGGACACATGGACGTAAAAATGCTCCATATATACTGCCCCATAGATTGTAGTCAGGGTTTGAACGAGCTTCTGGCGATACATTAAAAGGGTCTGAACAATGGATGCAAATCACCATCATAATAGCGATAAGTCTAAGTAAATCAGCCCATACAATACGCTTGGGAGCGATAGAGTTTGAATTGTTATTATTCATTTCGCACTTAATTTTAAAAGTGCAAATTTACGGCTAAAGCATAAAAGATTTTTTTAAGTACTTTAAAAAAGCAAAATAATGCAATATGATGAAAATCGTTCAAAAATATTATTTGATTTTATTTCTTAATTGGCTTAATGTAACTTGAGAAATACCCAAATATGAAGCAATGTAACCAAGATTGACACGTTGAAAAAGTTCAGGACGTGTTTTTAATAGTTCTATATATCTTTCTTCTGCAGTTTCGTATAATCTTGATATTAATCGTTTCTCATTCGCTATAAATGCATCTTGGTGCAAAATTCTTGACCAATTGGCAATCTCTATATTACTGAAGTATAGTTTTTCTAATTCTTTAACAGGAATAGCATATAATATAGAATTTTCTAATAATTGTACCATCTCATATTCATACCCTTTTACATAGCCATAAAAATTGTTAGTAGAAAAAACAATGTCTCCTTCCATACTGAACCATGAAGTTGCTTCTTTGCCATTTATCACACAATAAGAACGTGCTATACCTTTTTCCATGAAATAAAAATTCTTATCTTTTTGAAAGGAGGATGTTAAAATGTGCTTTTTGGGTAATTTCAATATTGAACTGTGAATGAATAACTCATTTATAGAATTGTCACTCATGTCAGATTTAGCTTTAAGAGCATCTATTATATTTTTCATTATTCATTTTTAGATTATAGTATATGCGAATGTACTTATAATTTTTCAGAGATAAAGAGAATTGCTAGTATATATTAGATTATGATTTAGCATATAAACAACCGTCATTTTACCTATTCTTTTTAAAACAATCCCTAGCCTTACTACCTAATAAGATAGTTCATTCAGTAAGAGTAGACAGTCATTTACTAAATATATAATTGATATGGAAGGGTAGGGGAAGGGATGTATTAGGCGTTCAATATAAGACGTACCTAAAAATAAAAATCCCCATAACTTTATCAGTTACAGGGATTTGTTATATGCTGAAGTAATAATTACTTCTTCATAGCTTCCTCGATAGCAACAGCCACAGCAACAGTAGCACCTACCATCGGGTTGTTACCCATACCCAGGAATCCCATCATTTCTACGTGAGCAGGAACGGATGAAGAACCAGCGAACTGAG
>OGJY01002924.1_pt1 | contig 15521 bp, 17 predicted proteins | sample 1572231 | NCBI WGS metagenome assembly OGJY01 (sample SAMEA2582121, study PRJEB24529) | metagenome | biome: Human gut stool | place: China | collected 2011
ACGTCATCCTCTGCGAGCGCGGCATCCGCACCTTTGAGACCAGTATGCGCAACACCCTCGACCTCGCCGGCGTGGTCATGCTTCATAAGATGACCCACCTGCCCGTCATCGTAGACCCCAGCCACGCCTGCGGCCATGCATGGATGGTGCCTCAGCTGGCCAAGGCCGCTGTCGCCGCCGGTGCCGACGGCCTGATGATCGAAGTCCACAACGACCCCGCCAAGGCCAAGTGCGACGGCGCCCAGAGCCTGACCCCCGACCAGTTCGACGAGCTGATGGACTTCATCGGCAAAGAGGTGGAGTTCTTCGGCAAGAAGATGAACTAAGTTACGCTTTCAGCGTTGACAATTCACGCTGAAACGATTATACTACAAATAAAGAAGGCACTGTCCAGCAAATGGTCAGCGCTCTTCCGGCGTTAAGTCAAAAAGAATGACCGCTTGCTTTCGGAGGCAGAGGCGGTCATTTCTTTTTGTTGTTAAAAATGGTCCAGCTGATCTCAAAGGTAATGTAGATTGCCCCGCCGAGAAGCGTAAGCAACAATACGACCTGTTCAAACGTCATGGAACATCCCCCCTTTCGCTCTCGCGTCAGGGGAAGCAAAAAGATTTTCGTCTCCACTGGCGCTTCGCCGGAGGAGCGTGACCACCTGCATTTGCAGACAGTGCCTGCCGCCTTTTCTGACGGCAGTTTCAGAATATCACAACTTTTGACAAAATACAATAGCGTCTTTCTTGTTCGACTGCTGCCCGCTTTGCAAAAAGGGTCGGCAGTCGTTTTCTTTTCCTGTTATCTGTGCTATACTATAGTGTATTTACAAAAAACTTCACTCTGAAAGAAAGAGGTTCACACTATGAAAGCACATATCGCACGCAACCAGAACGCCGGCGTCCCGCTGGCGCTGGGCTGGAACCTGTCCGCCGCCGACCGGGGCATCCTTGAGGGGATGGCTCCCGCCTTTGGCATGAAGCTGCTGCCCGTCTCCCCTGCCGACGCAGGCAAGACCGTCGCCCAGCTGCTGGGCGAGGTAGAGACGAAAGCCTCCCGCACCCTCGTGCTGGAACCGGGCGCTTACCCTCCCGCACTGGTGCTGGCAAACTTCAGGGAGAAAGACCTCGACACCCTGCTGGACCTCATGAAGCAGGCACAGGTGAACATCCCCCTCAAGGCCGTGGTCACCCCGTCCAACAAGAACTGGGTCTTCGGCGATCTGCTGGCCCACCTGTCGGACGAGCATGCCTCCTTCACCGCTGCGGCAAAGGAGCAGGCATGAGCATCAAGCGTTTCGTTTCCGCTCTGCTGACCGGGGCGCTCTGCCTCGGCGTCCTCACCGCCTGCGGCTCGGCCCAGAAGCCTGCCTCTTCGGGCGTGAGCGCCGACGCCCAGCGGTACAGCACTATCTTCTATGATGCCTTCGACACTGTCACGCAGGTCATCGCCTACTGCGACAGCGAGGAGGAGTTCTCCCGTCAGATGGACGCCCTCCACGCCGACTTGCTGGAATACCACCGCCTTTACGATATTTACAACGACTACGACGGCGTGGTGAATGTCAAGACCATCAACGACAACGCCGGCATTGCACCTGTTCAGGTGGACAATAAGATCCTCGGGATGCTGGAACTGGCCCGACAGATGTACGACACCACCAACGGCAAGCTGAACATCGCCATGGGCAGCGTCCTCCGCATCTGGCACGACTACCGCGAGGCCGCCGAAGCCAACACGAACGAGGCGGACAACAAGCTGCCCGAACAGGAGGCGCTGGATGCCGCCGCCCGGCACTGCGACATCTCCAACCTCGTCATCGACGAAAACGCCAGGACCGTCTATCTCTCCGACCCGGATATGTCCCTCGACGTGGGCAGCGTGGGCAAGGGCTACGCCGTGGAGATGGCGGCACAGGCCGCTGAGGCCCGGGGCCTGAAAAGCGCCCTCATCAGCGTGGGCGGCAACCTCCGCGCCATCGGCACAAAGCCCGACGGCTCCCAGTGGTCGGGCGGCGTGGAGAACCCATGGAACGCCTCGGACGTCTACACTGCCAGCTCTTCCTACGTCTCCGGTGTCAACATGAGCGACATGGCTCTCGTCACCAGCGGCAACTACCAGCGCTACTACGTCGTGGACGGCGTGCGCTACCACCACCTCATCGACCCGGATACCCTCTGGCCCGCCCGCTACTTTGACAGCGTGAGCGTCCTCTCCCCCGACTCCGGCGCAGCCGATTGCCTCACCACCGGCCTGTTCTGTATGTCCCTTGAGGATGGCCAGAAGCTCATCGAATCCCTCGACGGCGTGGAGGCCCTCTGGTGTACCCCGGACGGCGAAGTCATCCAGTCCAGCGGATGGGCCGACCACGAGAAAAAGTAACAGAAAGCGAAAGTCCCCTCTTCGTCACGGTTCTTGCTCCAATGACGAAGAGGGGACTTTTATATACTACATATCAAGAATATTTCCGCGCGTTCACTTTTCCATACAGGCATACCTTGCCATCAGGACAGCCCCGCCGGTCACGAGTGCGGCGACAAGCTCCACCACCCAGACAGATGCCACTGCACTGAGCAGAACGGACAGCGAGTCGATAACAAAGTGGAACAGGTAGGCCCGCACCAGCTCCATGGGGGCCTTTTTGCGGATGGACTGGAACACCAGAATCGACAGGCTCAGATGGAGCACCACCGCAATGATCCGCTCTACGCCGCCTGCAAAAAATGTCAAGCTCGGTGTCGTCCACAGCGCCGAAAGAGCCGCTGCCGTGTCTGCCGCCTTCTCTGCGTCAAGAGTCGCCAGCTGTGCAGACATGGTGCCGGAATTTATCATCACGGCACTCGCAATGTTGCTGATAGATGCCACGCCGCACAGAAGCATTGCCTCCACGCCGCCGTGTCCGGCACCATACATAAAGGCATTCGGAAAATCCAGCGGCTTCACCAGAAACCTCATGGCGATGTAACGACCGGTCTCTTCAAAAAGAGCTGCCATCAGGCCGCCATAGACTGCGTATAGGATCACGCTTCCGGTCAGCGCTTCTCCAGCCAGCTGGAACACGATGCGATGGATGGCAGCTTCCAGCATCAGCACCATCACGAAGAAAACGCCGCACCCGATAAAGAACGGTGCAGTCTTCGCACCCAGCTTCTTCTTTGCGTAAACGAAGAGGCCTATGGGAAGTGCGAAGGAGACGATAAGGGAAAACACCATGCCGGCGATGCTTGCCCCGGGTACCATACCTACTGTCATAGTCATCCTCCCTGCCGATATACCATCGGCGTTTTTGCAAGGCCTGCCCCCGGAGGGGAGCAGGGTCATTCAATATCCAGCTCCGGCGGCAGGTCGATCTGATCGGAGACGTACCGGCCGTTCTTTTTGCGCTGACGCACACACTCGGTGAGGAGATACTCGATCTGCCCGTTCACCGAGCGGAAATCGTCCTCAGCCCATGCGGCAAGGGCCTCATAGAGCTTTGCGTTCAGGCGCAGGGGGATCTGCTTTTTGGGCTCTGCCATCAGTACAGGCTGCCGCTGTTCACGATGGGCTGTGCGTCCCGGTTGCCGCAGAGCACCACCAGCAGGTTGGAGACCATGGCCGCTTTCCGTTCGTCATCCAACTCCACCACTTTGTTTTCGCTCAGCCGGTCCAGTGCCATCTCCACCATGCCCACGGCGCCGTCCACGATCATCTTGCGGGCGTCGATGATGGCGCTGGCCTGCTGGCGCTGGAGCATCACTGCGGCGATCTCCGGCGCATAGGCCAGATAGGTGATCCGGGCCTCCACCACCTCGATGCCTGCCTCAGCCACGTTTTTCTGGATCTCGTCCCGGATGCGGGCCGCCACCACCTCCGAGGAGCCCCGCAGGCTGCCCTCGTCGGCCACGCCGTCTCCGGTGGTGTCCACGTTGGGGGCCACATCGTAGGGGTACACCCGCACCACGTTCCGCAGGGCGCTGTCACACTGGAGGGAGAGGTATTCCTTGTAGTTGTCCACATTGAACACCGCCTTGGCAGTGTCGGTGACCCGCCAGATCACGGCGATGCCGATCTCCACCGGGTTGCCCAGACAGTCGTTGATCTTCTGCCGGGAGTTGTTCAGGGTCATCATCTTCAGGGAGATCTTTTTGCTTACGCCGCTTGAGGCGAGCTGGCTGTTCTGGCCGCTGACGCTCAGCAGGGCGGCTGCGCCGCTCTCCTTGCTGGTCACGTCCCCGCTCTGGCTCAGGCGGGTACCGGCAGCGGGGTTGACGGCGGTGCAGAAGGGGTTCACCCAGTAAAAGCCCTGTCCCTTCAGGGTGCCAATGTAATCACCAAACAGGGTGAGCACCAGTGCCTCCTGCGGCTTTAACACCTTAAGACCGCAGAACAGGAAGATGCCTGCGATCCAATATGCAATGGACAAAATCAGCAGCGGCACGCCCAGAAGCATCCGGTCTGCATTCAGCAGGGTGACACTGTAAATGAACAGTGCAATAGATGCCACATAGCCCAGCAGGGTGAGCAGCAGCATAGCCATGCCGTTTTTGCGGGTATTCAAAATTTTTTCTTCCATAACAGTTTCCTCCTTATGAGTCCGGAAGCGCTTCTTTTTGATACCAAAATCATATCACTTCGTGATTCCGCTGTCAAGAGCGGGACGCAAAAAAAGAGCCCGCCCCGCCGCAGGTGCGGCAAGGGCAGGCCTTTTTTTATGGAGAAAAATGGAGAAATATCGTTCAGACAGGAAGTTTTAACGCTTATACTTTGCAGCAGTCTGCAGACGCTGCATGGCGCGGTCCAGAGCGATCTTGGTCTGGTAATACTCGTGCATGCTCTGCTTATGCTGCAGGCGCTCTTCGGCGCGGATGCGGGCAGCCTCGGCACGGTTCTTGTCGATGTCCTCGGGGCGCTCGGCGCTGTCCACCAGCAGAAGCACGAAGGTGGGCGTCACCTCAGCGATGCCGTCGCCGACCAGGATCTCGCGGGTCTCGCCGTCCACAGTGAACTTGAGCATCCCCATGTGGATAGCCACCAGCACCGGGCTGTGGCCGGCCTGAACACCGTAGACGCCGTCCTTCACGGGCAGCACCATGCTCTCGCAGCTGCCCTGATAGAACTCACCGCTGGAAGCCGTGATGTTGAGGATGAAGCTGTTCATCAGGCCTCACCGCCTTTTTCCTCCGCCAGCTTGTCCGCTGCCTTCTTGCGGGCGTCGTCGAGGGTGCCTACGTTGAAGAAGGCCCACTCGGGCAGGTCGTCGCACTTGCCGTCCACGATGGCGGCAAAGCCCTTGACCGTCTCGGCCAGCGGCACATATTTGCCGGGCAGGCCGGTGAAGTTCTCAGCCACCGAGAAGGGCTGAGACAGGAACTTCTGCAGCTTACGCGCACGGGTGACGGTGAGCTTGTCTTCCTCGCCCAGCTCGTCCATGCCCAGAATGGCGATGATGTCCTGCAGTTCCTGATAGCGCTGCAGCGTTGCCTGCACCTTGCGGGCCACGCGGTAGTGCTCCTCGCCCACGATGTCAGCTTCCAGAATACGGGAGGTAGAAGCCAGCGGGTCCACAGCGGGATAGATGCCCTGCTCGACGATTTTACGGCTCAGGACGGTGGTTGCGTCCAGATGTGCAAACGTGGTAGCGGGAGCGGGGTCGGTCAGGTCGTCAGCGGGGACGTAGACGGCCTGCACCGAGGTGATGGAACCGTCGCGGGTGGAGGTGATACGCTCCTGCAGAGCGCCCAGCTCGTTGGCCAGCGTGGGCTGATAGCCGACAGCCGAGGGCATACGGCCCATCAGAGCGGAGACCTCAGAGCCTGCCTGCACGAAACGGAAGATGTTATCGATGAAAAGCAGCACGTCCTTGTGGGTCTCCTCGCGGAAATACTCGGCCATGGTCAGGCCGGTCTCCGCCACCCGCATACGGGCTCCTGGGGGCTCGTTCATCTGGCCGAAGACCAGCGCGGTCTTGTTCAGAACACCGGAGGCGTTCATCTCGCCCCAGAGGTCGCAGCCCTCGCGGGAGCGCTCGCCGACGCCGGTGAAGATGGAGTAGCCGCCGTGCTCGGTGGCCACGTTATGGATCAGTTCCTGGATCAGCACGGTCTTGCCGACGCCTGCACCGCCGAACAGACCGATCTTGCCGCCCTTTGCATAGGGGGCCAGCAGGTCGATGACCTTGATGCCGGTCTCCAGGATCTCGGTCGCGGGCTTCTGCTCCGCAAAGCTGGGGGCCTTGCGGTGGATGGGCCAATGCGGCACATCATCCACAGAGCCCTTGCCGTCGATGGGTCTGCCCAGCGGGTCGAACATGCGGCCCAGCGTGGCTTCGCCCACCGGTGCGGTCAGGCCGTGGCCGGTAGCGGTCACGGTCATGCCCTTGCCAAGACCCTCGCTGGCGGAAAGCATGATGCAGCGCACAGTGGTCTCGTTGACATGCTGTGTCACTTCCATCGTGCGCTCGGTGCCCTCAGCGGTCACGGTAAGCGCTTCCTGCAGGGCAGGCAGCCTGCCTGCGGTGAACTGCACGTCCACCACAGGGCCGGCTACGCGAATAATAGTTCCCTGTATCATACGATTGCCTCTATACTAATTTGTAAATACGTTTTATTCCGCCCGGTTCTGCACGGCAGCCGCACCGCCGATGATCTCGGTGATCTCCTGTGTAATGGAGCCCTGACGGGTGCGGTTGTATTCCAGCTGCAGCTCCCGGATCATATCGTTGGCGTTCTTGGTGGCGGAATCCATGGCGGTCATGCGGGCGCTCTGCTCTGCGCAGAAGCTCTCGGTCATGGCACCAAAGATCATGCCGTGCATGTAGATGGGCGCGGTCTGCTCGAACACCGTCCATGCAGACGGGAACATCTCCACCTCGCCCTTCGGGTCGCCCAGACCCTTGGGAGCGGGCTGAAGATGGGCGCGGTCCAGCGGCAGCAGACGCACCATGGTCGGTTCGCTGGTCAGTGCATTCTCGATGCGGGTATAGATGAGATAGATCTCATCCAGCTTGCCGGTCTTGAAATCATCGATGGCATCCACCGTGATATCGCGGGCGCGCTGCAGCGTAGGCTCGGTAGCGCTGTAGTGGAAATCCTCCACCAGACGCGGGTCCTTGTGGTACAGGGCGCGGTAGCCGGTCTGACCGATCACATAGAACCGGTCGTTCTCATCCGCATTTTCCTTGAGGAACTTGATGATGTTCTGGTTGTAAGCGCCTGCCATGCCCTTATCTGCCGTCAGCACAATGTAGGCCCGCTTGGGGTTTGCGATATTGCGCTCGTGGAAGAACGGATGCACCGGCTCTTCCGGCAGGTGGGGCACCACGCGGGAAATGGTATCGCGCATACGGTTGAAGTAGGGCGACACATTCTGGTAGTTCTTGCGCGCCTTGCGCAGCTTGGACGAGGAGATCAGATACATGGCGTTCGTGATCTTCATGGTGTCCTGAATGCTCTCAATGCGCTCCTTCAGCAGCTTACTGGACGGCATGGCTGTCGCCTCCCGCATAAGCTTTCCAGGCGTTCAGGATGGCATCGACCATATCCGGTTCGAGCTTGCCGGCAGCAGTGATCTTATCCATCGTACCGGACACATCCGCGCGGAACTGACGCACAAATGCGGAAGTTTTGGCGCGCAGCTCGGCAGTGGGCAGCTGATCCAGCATACCGTGGGAAGCCAGCACCAGCGTGACCACCTGCTCTGCATCGGACTTGGGCTGGTACAGCGGCTGCTTGAGCATTTCCGTCAGTGCCTTGCCGTGATCCAGCTGGCGGCGGGTCTCTGCATCCAGATCAGAGCTGAACTGTGCAAAGGACTCCATATCCTTGTACTGTGCCAGTTCGATACGCAGGTTTGCGTTGGCCTTCTTCATAGCCTTGGTCTGGGCAGCGCCGCCCACACGGGACACCGACAGGCCCACATTGACAGCCGGGCGGTTGCCTGCATTGAACAGGGCGCTCTCCAAAAAGATCTGGCCATCGGTGATGGAAATGACGTTGGTGGGGATGTAGGCGGAAACATCGCCTGCCTGCGTCTCAACGATGGGCAGTGCAGTGATGGAACCGCCGCCCAGCTTGTCGCTCATGCGGCAGGAGCGCTCCAGCAGACGGGAGTGCAGATAGAATACATCGCCGGGGTAAGCCTCACGGCCCGGAGAGCGGCGCAGCAGCAGAGAGATGGCACGGTAAGCCACTGCATGCTTGGACAGATCATCGTAAACGATCAGCACGCTCTTGCCCTTGGACATGAAGTATTCGGCCAGTGCGGTGCCGGCATAGGGTGCGATGTACTGCAGGGGAGCAGAATCCGAAGCAGTTGCCGCCACGATGGTGGTGTAGCTCATGGCACCGTGCTTCTGCAGGTCGCCTGCTACGCGGGCGATGGAAGAAGCCTTCTGGCCGATGGCCACATAGATGCACAGCACGCCGGTGTCCTTCTGGTTCAGGATGGCATCGGTGGCAATGGAGGTCTTGCCGGTCTGGCGGTCGCCGATGATCAGCTCACGCTGGCCGCGGCCGATGGGGATCATCGAGTCGATGGCCTTGATGCCGGTCTGGAGCGGCTCCTTGACGGGCTGGCGGTCGATGATGCCGGGGGCCTTGCTCTCGATGGCGCGGAACTCGGTGGTCTCGATGGGGCCTGCACCGTCGATGGGCTGGCCCAGTGCGTTGACGACACGGCCGATCAGTGCGTCGCCCACCGGCACGGAAACGACCTTGCCGGTGCGCTTGACGGTGCTGCCTTCCTTGATGCCGACGTCGGAGCCCAGCAGAACGATGGAGACGGTGTTCTCCTCCAGGTTCTGGGCCATGCCGTATTCGCCGTTGTCAAACTGAAGCAGCTCGCCTGCCATGCACTTTTCCAGACCGCTGGCGCGGGCGATGCCGTCGCCCACCATGATGACCGTGCCGACTTCGCTCTGCTCGATCACGTTCTCATAGTGCTTGATCTGCGCCCGGATGATCTTGGAGATTTCTTCAGGTTTCAGTTGCATTGTCTTGTGTTCACCACTCAATTCTTTTGTTCAAAATCTTGGGGCGGATTAAACGGTAATGCCTGTAATGCTGCGGCGCAGGCTGGCCAGCCGGTTTTTGACCGTGCCGTCCAGCTCGGTGCCCTCGATGTCCAGCCGGATGCCGCCCAGAACGGCTGCATCCACTTTGGTCCTGAGGTCGATCGTTTTGCCGGTGACAGCCTCCAGCTTCTCGTGCAGGCGGGCGGTCTGGTCTGCCGACATGGGCACGGCCGTGACCGCAGTTGCTTCGAGGATGCCATGCGCCTGATTGTATTTCACGCGGAAGGCCCGTGCGCAACCGGACAGCTCCCGCAGGGTGCCCTTTTCGCAGAGGATCTTCACAAAGTTCAGCACATAGAGGTGGACTTTGCCCCGGAACGCCTCGTCCAGCAGGGCGCAGCGCTCCTTTTTGGGGATGCTGGGGATGCTGAGCAGGTGGAGGTACTCCGGGTCCTGTTTCAGGATGTCCGCCACCGCGTCCAGCTCTTCCAGGATGCGGGTCTCAAGCCCTTCCTCCGCGGCCAGGTCGTACAGACTTCCGCCGTACATCCTTGCGATCTCGGTCATGATGCTTCACCCACATTTTTGATAAATTCGTCGATCAGGTCCTTGTGGTCGGCTTCCTTGATCTCGCGCTCGACCACCTTGGAGGCGATTTCCATCGCCATGCCGCCGATCTCGTCCTTGGCCTCGTTGACCGCCTTCTTGCGCTCCTGCGCAATGTCGGCTTCAGCCTTCTGCTTCAGGGCAGCGGCCTGGGCGCGGGCCTCACCCAGCAGCTCTTCGCTGCGGGCTGCGGCGGTCTTCTGCGCCGACGCCACGATCTGGTTGGCCTCGTTGCGGGCATTCTGCAGGTTCTGCTCATACTCCGCCTTCATGGCCTCGGCCTCGGTGCGGAGCTTCTGGGCGTCCGCGATCTGGCTGTCGGCCTTGGCCTTGCGCTCGGCGATGACCTTTTTGACCGGGTTCAGCAGCAGCTTTTTGAAGATCACCAGCTGGATCATCAGGTTGCAGATCTGGGCCAGAAAGGTCCAGCCGTCCAGCGTGATCAATGCCTGATAAAGTTGCATAAGCGTCTCCCCTTTCGTTTCTTATCGTTCGGGGAGTGCTCAGCCCAGATAGTTCATGAACATGCCGGGTGCGAGGAAGATCAGCAGCAGGCCGGTGACGAAGCCGTAGATACCGGTCGTCTCAGACAGTGCAACGCCCAGGATCAGGGTGCTGGTGACGTCGCTCTTGCATTCGGGCTGGCGGCCAACGGCCTCACAAGCCGCAGCGGCGGCGTTGCCTTCGCCGATACCAGGGCCGATACCTGCGATCAGTGCCAGGCCTGCGCCGATGCCGCAGCCTGCCAGAGCGATACCACGAGCCAGAAGTTGAAAGTCAGTCATAATAGTGTCCTCCTGAAAAATTGTTTTTGGGGGATGCCGGCTCAGTCTTCACCGGCAGCACGTTTGATGAAAATGGTGGTCAGGGTACAGAAGATGAATGCCTGGATGCAGCCGCCGAACCAGTCGAAATACAGACCCGTAAAGGCCGGGATACCGATCTGGAACAGCTGGATCTGGCTCAGGAAGCCGGGCAGCCAGCCGAACACGACATGGCTCAGACTTGCCAGCGCCCAGTACAGCAGGGTGGAGATGACTGTGCCGGACAGGATGTTGCCAAAGTGACGGAACGCCATGCTGACGGGAGTCGAAAGCTCCGACAGGACGTTGATGGGTGCCATGATGAAGATGGGGTCGAGCAGGCCCTTCAGATACGAGAGGATGCCGTTCGTCGTGATCTTGTAGTACATGATGAGGACGAAGACGACGATGGCCCACGCAGACTCGGTGTTGAGGTCGGCCGTGGGGCTCCACAGGCCCACCACGCTGATCAGGTTGCACCCGATGCTCAGCGCGAAGATCGCGCCGACCAGCGGGATATACCGGTCAAAGTGTGTGCCCATGTTTTCGTGCACGAACTGATCGAGCCGTTCCACGATGAACTCGGCGGCGGCCTGCCGCTTGGAGACATTTTCCAGTTTCAGGTCATGCCCCAGCCAGAAGGCCAGCGCCGTCAGCAGCGCCATCACGATCCAGGTACTCACAAGGGTCTGGGTGATCTTGAAATCGCCCAGAATGGGGATATCCGTATGGATGGTATACAGGATCTTTGCGCCGTTCAGTTCCATTTGTTAGGTTTCACCCCCTTTTTCGCCGGGAGCTTCGGCCTGCGCGGCGGCCTGCACCGGTTCGTCTTCCACCGAGACGTCCTGTGCGGGGGCTGCCTGCGCAAGGGGCTTGTACTTGCCCGTTATTTGCAGGTAATAAATGGTGATCCGCGGGAAAAACAGCGGCAGGACACTGGCAAACGGCTGGAAGCAGGGCGCGGCGATGGCCACGATGACCCAGACGGCCTGCAGCAGCATCCGGCTGTTGTGGGAAAGCTGTAGTTTGGCTTTGCGGCGCTTCTCATCCGGCTCGTCGATGATCTTCTGCACCACGAAGCAGATGCCCGCAAAGTTTGCGATGGCGACGGCTGCACCCACTAGACCGCCCAGCACGACCGTGTAGTCGAACCGGACCCAGCCCACCAGGTGCAGCGCTGCAAAGAGCACCCACATGGCCGCCGTACAGATGGCGGTGCCGCAGGCGATGCGCAGCAGTTCCTTTTTGGACTCCGGCTGCAATTTCATAGCAAACCCTCCAACGTTCATTGATGCGAATTGAAGCCGATACGAGAAGTCTTCTCCTTTTTGGCGCGTTCCATCCGCTCCCTGGCAAAGACCCAGAAATTTTGTGCCCCTGCGGCCAGCCCCAGAAAAACGCCCGGAAGATACACCCACTCCGGCCAGCCCCAGCGGTTCACTGCCCACCAGCAGCCGCCCAGACAGAGCAGCAGCGGCAGCAGCATGGACAAACCCAGCTGCGTCAGCCACACGATATCCTCCAGTGCTTTGTATAAGCCCTTCAACGGCGTTCCTCCTTCTGGTCTGCCCGCCGCAGGCACCCCATGCGGCGGCTCTTTCGCAAAGGATCTTTTCCATGCTAGACCCTCATAGGGATAGTATAATTCAAACCGTCGGTTTTTTCAATCAATTCTCCACCAAATTCTGTGAAATCTTCATAGTTTGTTTATACTTACTTCACAACTGTCCTCCCCCGGTGGATTTTTGTCCGCCGTTCATTGCATCCTCCACAAAAAAGGGATGGCGTCTTTGTTCAGTCTGCCCCTTGACAGCAAAAAGACCCGCCGGGCCCCTGTGCAGTACAGAGGCCCGGCAGGGCTGGAGTGTATGGAATTGGTCGAATTTACCAGAGGTTTGCGGTCTCGTTGTACAGACCCTCATAGCTCTTGGCCGAGAGGTCCCAGCTGAAGTCGCATTCCATGTCGTGCTTGACGAGGTTGTGCCAGTCTTCCTTGTTGTAGTAGCGGTCCTGTGCACGGCAGCAGGCGTCATACAGCTCGTGGGCGCTGTAGCCCGCAAAGGTGAAGCCGTTGCCCTCGCCGAGGGTGCAGTCGTGGATGGAGTCGCGCAGGCCGCCGGTCTCGCGGACGATGGGAGGTGTGCCGTAACGGCAGGCGACCATCTGGGCCAGACCGCAGGGCTCGCTCTTGGACGGCATGATGAAGACGTCTGCACCGGCGTAGATCTCCTGCGACAGTGCCGGCTCGAAGCCGATGTAGGTGCCAACGCGGCCGGGGTGGCGGGCGCACAGCTCGGAGAAGAAGTTCTCATACTGGCTCTCGCCGCTGCCCAGGATGACCAGCTCGATGCCGCGGTCCACCAGACCGTCGGCGATGCTCTGCACCAGGTCGAAGCCCTTCATGCCGACCATGCGGCTGACCATGGCGAAGACAGGGCTGCCGTCCTTGTGCAGGCCGAATTTGTCCTGCAATGCTTCCTTGCACTTTGCCTTGCCCTCTTCAAAGTTGGTGATGTCGTAGTTGAAGGGGATCTTCGGGTCGGTGGCGGGATCATTCGCCTCCATGTCGATGCCGTTCAGAATGCCGCACAGCTTATACTGCTTCTCGCGCAGCAGGGCATCCAGACCGTAGCTGAACCAGGGGTCCAGGATCTCCTGCGCATAGGTGGGGCTGACGGTGGTGATCTTGTCGGCCGTCTCGAAGGCACCCTTCATGAAGTTGGCGCAGCCATCGTACTCGACGATGTGCTGGTCGCGGCGGCCGATGCCGCAGGTGTCCTCCAGAATGTCGGTGCCGTACTTGCCCTGATAGGCGATGTTGTGGATGGTGAAGATGGTCTTGATCCGGTTGAACTTGTCCAGATGACGGTAGTACAGATTCAGGTAAACGGGCACCAGCGCGGTCTGCCAGTCGTTGCAGTTGATGATGTCCGGGGTGAAGTCGATGTAGAACAGGGTCTCCAGCACAGCGCGGGAGAAGAAGGCGAAGCGCTCACCGTCATCGTAGAAGCCGTACAGACCACGGCGGCGGAAGTAATACTCGTTGTCCAGGAAGTAGTAGGTCACGCCGTTCACTTCGGCCTTGAACAGGCCGCAGTACTGGCTGCGCCAGCCCACCGGCACCGAGTAGTTGGTGACGTATTCCAGCCGGTCACGCATCTTCAGGTCGCCGTACAGCGGCATGATGACGCGGGCGTCCACACCGTCCTTGACCAGAGCCTTGGGCAGAGAGCCTGCAACATCGGCCAGACCGCCGGATTTCGCAAAGGGAGTTGCTTCCGAAGCAGCATAGAGGATTTTCATAAGATCGCTCCTTTCAGAAAAGCGGTTGAAACAAAGAGTGGGCGGGGGCAAAACTGCCCCCGCCCCTCTTTCCGAGAGGGGCTACCGGGGAGGGAGCCGCCCCTGTGAAAAAATCAAAGGAAGCGCATCAGACCATGTGGTTCTTCTGCACGTAAACAGGGAAGCTCTCGGTGCCGGACAGCTTCTTGCCTGCGGTCACGCGGACGTTCTTGTCGGTGACGACGCACTCCAGCTGCGCATCGGCTTCCACGATAGTGTCCTGCATCAGGACGCAGTTCTTGACGACCGCACCCTTCTTGACCTTGACGCCGCGGAAGAGCACACAGTTCTCGACCGTGCCCTCGATGACGCAGCCGTCGGCCAGCAGAGAGTTCTCCACGCAGGAACCGTTGACGTAGCGGACGGGGTTGTCATCGCGGATCTTGGTGTAGATGGGGCTCTCCTTGGGGAACAGAGCGTTCAGGTTCTTCTCGTCGATGAGCTTCAGGTTCTCGTCGAAGTAGCTCTTCATATCGCAGATGTGGGCCACATAGCCGGTGTACTCCACAGCGCGGATGTTCAGGATGTTGACGTTGTGTGCCAGGATGTCGCGCTCAAAGTAGATCAGGCCGCGGGCGGTGGCGTCCTTGACCAGCTTGATCAGGGTCTCGCGCTCCAGAACGTAGATGTTCAGGTCCAGATTCTGGATGCCGGAGCGGTAATCGTTGAACAGCAGCTCGGTCACGCGGCCGTCGGCATCAACGGTCAGGGTGTAGTTGTCGTTCTTGCGGCCTTCGGGGATCTCGGTCTTCTGGTATGCAATGGTCACATCGGCACCGCTGGCCTGATGAGCGGCCAGCAGAGCGTTGAAGTCGTAGTTGATGGCGATGTTGGCATCGCTCATGACGACGTAGCGCTCCTTCTGGTTCTCCAGGAAGTTCAGGATGGAACCCAGAGCCTCAACACGGCCGGAATAGATGCGCACACCCTTTTCTGCAAAGGGAGGCACGATGTTCAGGCCGCCGTGGCGGCGGGCCATATCCCACTCGCGGCCGGTGCCCAGATGGTCCATCAGGGAGTGGTAGTTCTTGCGCACGACGATGGACACGTTGGAAATGCCGCAGTTCGCCATGCTGGACAGCACGAAGTCCACCATGCGGTAACGGCCTGCAAACGGGATGGATGCCATCGCGCGCTCGGTCACGAGTTCAGGCACGGTGGTGTCATAGCTGTTGGGGAAAATGATACCCAACGCATTGTTGTTCTGGCTCAGCATACTTCCTCGCCCTCCTTGACGGAATCAAATACTTTGGCGCCCTCTTTGACGGTCGCGCCTGCACCGACGGTCAGGCCGGTGCCCACATGTGCGATGGCGCCGTCGCCGCCGATCTTTGCACCGGCACCCACGACGACATCCTCAGCGAGGATGCAGCGCTTGACCACAGCGCCCGCCTTGACCACGACGCCGTCCATCAGAACGGCATCTTCCACGGTAGCGCCCTCTTCCACGACGACGCCTGCGCTCAGGACCGAGTGCCGGACATTGCCGTAGATCTTGCAGCCCTCCGTGACGAGGGAGTCCTGAACGACGGCGCGAGGGCCGATCTTCTGGGCCGGCAGAACGGGGTTGCGGCTGTAGATCTTCCAGGTCTTATCGAAGATGTCGATGCCGGAGTTCTCCGGGTCGAGGACCTCCATATTGGCCTCCCACAGGCTGTCGATGGTGCCGACGTCGCGCCAGTAGCCTGCAAAGCGGTACGCATACATCCTGCGGCCGTCACGCAGCAGGGCCGGGATGATGTTCATGCCGAAGTCGTTCTTGGAGTTGGGGTCTGCCTCGTCCTCTT
>OGJY01002956.1_pt1 | contig 15340 bp, 17 predicted proteins | sample 1572231 | NCBI WGS metagenome assembly OGJY01 (sample SAMEA2582121, study PRJEB24529) | metagenome | biome: Human gut stool | place: China | collected 2011
AAGGCATGAATGCTCTCTTTAAAGGCTTGTCTGTCTGCAGACCAACGATCTGCTCTAAGTCCTTTGTCTCTTCACTAATATATCCAGGTCCATGAGAAGTAATACCAGATACGATATCAGTATCCATATCTAAAACGCCGCCCTTAGCGCGCTCTTCCTTCTGAAGTCCCTGCAGAATTCCCCAAAGCTTATCCGTAGCTTCGGTAGGTCCTGCTAAGAATGATGCATCACCGTCATATGGTGTATAGTTCTTCTGAATGAAATCTCTTGTATTGATCTCTTCTTTCCAGAGACGACCTTCAAATCCGTCCCACTGTTCGTAGTTAAACATTTCCTTCCTCCTGTTTTTGTATTCCGCGATTGTTAGTTTTTCTTAACTCACCACGAATGATATCATATTTTCGGAGAAAGGCAAGTGATTTTTTGATAAATTTTATCTTGTGTTAAAGAAAAAACAATGTTTGTTTTTTGGCGCATACAATCAGGGTTTATGCAGGGTTTTAAGGGTGATTTTGTTTGGGAAAATGTGCAATTTTAGCCATTATCAAGTTCCCTCTTCCAGTAATTTCTTTAAACCTAAAAATGACATTCATCCATATTGTGGATTCTCATTCTTTTTAAATAATGTATCTAACTCAAATAAAAATCACGTTCAGCACTTATTGTTGGCAAATCCTGGAACCTAACCGATAACAGTTCAAGAAAATTTATTATGGTTCAACTACCAGAAACTATTCAAAATGCACAATATAGTAATATTTGTGAAATTTGTGAAGAGCGTATCCGTCGTGCTGGAAAGAAGATCAAGGAAGAAAATCCGCTTACCACTACTAATCTTGATATCGGCTTCCGCGTTTTCAAAATAGACAGCAGTAATATGGAAGATGTCTACTACCGCCCTGCCGATTACAATCAGGGACAGATGGAACTGTTCGCTGACAATATCAAGCCGGATCGTACACCAGAAGATCTGCTCTTCCAGGTAATGCTCGACCTTGGTATTTTGCTCTCCTCTGACATTCAGGAAACAGAAATTGCTGGCAAGAAGGTGTTCTCTGTAGCGGATGGTTATCTGATTGCCTGCTTTGACAAGGATGTTACAGAAGAAACCGTCAAAGCCATTGCGCAGAAGCAGCCAGTTTATGCCGTATTCCGTGACAGCAGTATGGCGAGTGACAGCGTAGCCACAAACTTTGAGCAGATATTTGAAACCTATAGTCCGAGAACGCAAAGGAAGGTGCTGTAATGGCTGAGATGAAATTCAAATTTACCATACAGCCTTACCAGACCGAGGCTGTGGACAGCGTGGTAGGTGTATTTGCTGGTCAGCCTTTCAACGACCACTTCACCTACCGCCGCGATGTTGAAATCAAGCGAGATGTGACAAACTGGATGCCTTCTGATGAAGAACTGTACATGGGCTTTGCCAACGCTAAGGTACAGCTCGATTACGGTCAGCTTTTGGATAATATTCACCGTATCCAGGCTCGCAATAATATTAAGCTCTCCGATTCTCTGAAATCCGGAGGGCTGGGTGTATGCTCCCATGGAAACATTAAATTTGAAGCCTATTGAAAAAGCGAAAATCGACTGTGCCAGAAAGCTGTTTCACAATTTCTCCTCTGCAGATGTGGTTTACGACAGTGTGGACAGCTATCAGCACCTGTTAGATATTATGAACAAGCTATAAAATCGCATAAAAAATGCACACCCGCATAACGAAATATTCTGTTCATCGTTACGGATTAGATAAATCGTTATTCTTGTATCTACCTCTTCTGATAATTACCCTTGCACGAACTGTATCTATATTTCTGTTCTGAGTCAATTCGTCAATCTCATCTGCAATATTTTCCGCACCATCAAAGTCTTTCAATTCAAGCAAGGAATACATTTCCTCTGTTTTTTGTTTAATGATCGCACTTACCGAATCTGTTTCCATTTTGTCTTCCAAAATAGAATTGGAATCCATACCAAACATCCCCGTTGTTTGTACCACCTGAATATCCGATCCGTTCCTGGATAAAGCATAAACATTAAAATCGTGATCTACCTCCCCCAGGATCTGAGGTGAATGAGTAGTAATGATAAACTGAATATTAGGAAATGTTTTCTTTAACATGGAAATAACTTTCCGTTGCCAGGAAGTGTGCATATGAAGTTCCAATTCATCGATTAGAACCACACCATCTCCCTGAAGTGGATCATCCAATGACGGATTTGCAATCGCCAAGCGTCGTGCAATATCTCCAAATAAAGCCAGTGTGCATTTTTCTCCATCTGAAAGCTGCAAAACATCCAGATTTGTAACCATTTCATACAACTCTCTTATAAGGTCTGCATCTGCCTTTTGATCCACTCCATGATCACATCTACCACATATTTTTGCTCTGTTTCTGTCAGTTCTCTTCCCTTTGGAATGTGATGCCATTTTTCCAGACAACTGCGGCAGCAGGTACCGGTAGCGTGTTGCCCGATAAATACAGGATGACCTCTCATTGGCGTCTGTTTTCCGTCGTTTTTCGGCTCTGCAGGTGCCAACCGGTCACGGATAAAATCTGTGGCATGGCTTCGCACTGTATCCATACCTTTTTCTATTACATAATGCCTGTCATTAGCCTTTAATGTGAAACTGCTTCGGAATTTCGACTGGGAAAGGCGTTTCCAGAGGTTGCCTTCGTAGGCGGCCGGTGTTTCCGATACCATAGACGGCTGGATACTGTTTTTGTATACGATCATTTTTTCTTTTTGTGCTGAATTTGGTTTTTGCAAAGCTGTTCCGTCAGCCCCCACAGTTTCTTCTCCCTGGACCAGTTTTTTTGCCAGTGCCGCTGCCACAGCCCGCGACTCTTCACTTTCCGGCTGTAGCCGCTTCGCCAGCTTTGTATTTCTCCCTGCTGTTGTTTCATTGCGGATGGCATAAAAAATGGCTTTCCGCTCCCCGATCAATACCAGTATCTTCTTCGCCCTTGTAACACCTGTATAGAGAAGATTTCGTTGCAGCATTACAAAGTGACTCATGGTAAAGGGCATGACTACAATGGGATATTCGCTTCCCTGGGCTTTGTGGATGGTGACTGCATAAGCTAATGACAACTCATCCAGTTCCGTCACATCATAGACTACCTTTCGCCCATCAAAATCTACCGTCAGTTCCCGTTCTTCTGTATCCACTTTGCAGATAGTCCCAATATCCCCATTAAATACTTCTTTGTCATAATCGTTTCTGATCTGCATTACTTTATCATTCAACCGATACTGGGTACCACCCCGGCGCAGGCAGATATCTGTAGGATTCATGGCTTCCTGAAGTATCTGGTTTAGATTGACTGCGCCGCACTCTCCTCTTTGCATAGGCGTCAGCACCTGGATATCCTGAATAGGATCTACATGGTAATACCGTGGGAGGTTTTCTTTGCAATACTGAACCAGCGTTGCCACAGTTTCTTCGTTTGTCTGCTTTTCCGCAAAGAAAAAGTCGGAATTTCTGCCGCCCCGCATATCAATAGCTTCCCCTTTATTTATCCTATGGGCGTTCATGATAATACGGCTTCCCTGGGCCTGACGGAAGATCCTGGTAAGACGCACCACCGGGATCCGCTCAGAATTGATCATATCACGGAGCACATTTCCGGCGCCTACACTTGGAAGCTGGTCAATGTCACCAACTAAAACCAGAGACATATGTTCCGGGATTGCTTTTAACAGGTTGTACATAAGCATGATGTCCACCATGGAACATTCGTCCAGAATAAGCACATCTCCTTCTAAAGGCTTGTCCTCGTTTTTCTGGTATCCTTCCGGCGGCTTATATTCCAAAAGGCGGTGAATGGTCTTTGCTTCCATACCTGTTGCCTCTGCCATACGCTTTGCCGCCCGTCCTGTTGGAGCTGCTAAAAGGATCTTATAACCGGCCATCTTATAGGCAGATATGATACCCAGTGTGGTAGTGGTTTTTCCGGTTCCCGGACCGCCGGTGAGTATCATGACTTTGGAAGAAATAGCTGTTCTTACTGCTTCTAACTGGATCTCATCGTAGGTGATCTGCGACTGAGATACCACTTTTTCCAGTGTTTTTTCTGTATCAATCACAGATTTTCGTCCGGTAAGCAAAAGTTCCAGCAGCCGCTTTGCGCAACCGCTTTCTGAAAAATAATAAGGCGGCAGATAAATGGCTTCTTCCTCCTGGATCACGTCCTTGGTGCGAAGCATCTCATCTAAGGTAACTTCAATTTCTCCTTCTTCTACTTCCAGAAGTTCTTTTGCCTTTTTTACCAGCTGCTCCCGTTCCCCATAACAGTGACCATTTTCCGCCAGTTTATTTAAGGTATAAAAAATACCACTGCGCAGACGGACAAATTTTGTCTTGTCAATGCCCATTTTCTCCGCAATGGAATCGGCTGTTTTAAATCCAATGCCCCAGATATCATCTGCCAGGCGGTATGGATTTTCTTTTACAATGGAAATGCCTTCGCTTCCATAGGTTTTATAGATCTTGGTAGCATGGGAAGTGCTGACTTCGTTGCTTTGAAGGAACAGCATAATATTTTTGATCTCTTTCTGGTCCTTCCAGCTGGTTTTGATCCGTTCTGCCCGCACTTTTCCAATACCGGGAACTTTGATCAGTTCTTCCGGTGTCTCATCGATAATATCCAGCGTATTTTCACCGAATTTTTCCACGATCTTTCTTGCAAAAACAGGCCCGATCCCTTTGACAAGACCGGACCCAAGATATTTTTCAATGCCATATACAGTGGCAGGAAGTGTTTCTTCAAACCGTTCCACACAAAACTGCCTGCCGTATTTGGCATCCATTTTCCAGAAGCCTTCCAAAGACAGGACAGAGCCCACATGGGTATCCGGCATAGTGCCAACTACTGTTACCAGATCACTGTAGTTTTTCACTGCGCATTTTAAAACTGTATAACCATTTTCCTCATTTTGATATGTAATACGCTCCACCACGCAGCGCAGATGCTCCATGTATTTCTCTCCTTATCCTTCTCTTCTGACTTTTATGATAGTTAATAATCAATAGTATAACACACAAAAAATGAGCCGTCTATGCGACTCACATTTTCTGCAAAACCCAGTATCCCATTCCCAATATCCAGCTTACTCCCACGCCATACAGGATCACAGGCCCGGCGATGGTAAATATCTTTACACCGATACCGAAAACCTGGCCTTCGGAGCGGAATTCCACTGCGGGAGCAGCTACGGAATTAGCAAAGCCGGTGATGGGTACAAGGGCTCCGGCTCCGCCGAATTTTACCAGTTTCTGGTAAATGTTAAGACCGGTACATAAGGCGCTCAAAAATACCAGGATAATGGAAGTCCAGGCACCTGCCGCCTCTGCCTCCAGCCCCCAGGTATTTGTCACCCGGTTCATAATCAACTGCCCCAGAGTGCATATCAGTCCCCCCGTTATAAATGCTTTTCCCATAGAAGCCCAAAGATTATGGACCGGGGTGATCTCTTTAATGTAGTCCGCATAGTTTTTCTTGTCGATCTCCATGTTCTTTTCCTTTCTATGACCATGTTGAAACCACTTTTTTCATTCTCATCCTGCTGCCATCCGCCTCCAGAAATACAGCAGCGATCCGCCACATTTCCCTGCAGCAATAGCAATGATCAGCCATGGAAGCCCCACAGACAGCCGGATCCGCCTTGAAAATGTGGGAAGTGCTTTTAAGGTTTCTGCCAGAGACATGGCAAGACAGCCTGTAAATATTCCCACGCTGACGCCCCCTGTAAGAAGAAAGATCTGCCCAAACACTTCGCCTAAGGGCAGTCTTACCTTATAAAGCTCCATGATATTTCCCAATACTCCCCCGAGAATGATCATATTTTCATAGAGCATGATATTTTTCTTTGTCTTCGTTTTCCCGATCATCCGCACAAAAACACCGATGATGGCCAGAAATGCATAAACGCCGGCTGCAATGATCCCGCCGGAACAAAGGCCGAAAAAAAGGAGAAAGATATTTTTAATCCACATCGATCTCTTTCTCCTTTCTACCTGCCTGGTCGATCAGGGTCTTACAGATATTTTCTTCATAAAGGCGCATTTCCACTTCCAAAGGTGTGGGATCGGTATTCAGCTTTTTCACTGCAATATGGTTGAAAAATACCAAAATCCCAATAGCAAGTCCCACACTGTATCCTGCTTCCATCAGCCCAAAACCATCTGGCTGCCGTCCCATGACCTGAAAGTAGACCTGACTGAGTACATCCCCTACATTTACATCATTATTAAAGGTCATAATAGCAAATGCTGCCCCGAAAAAGCTGACCAGACACACAAAGACTGTTTTTATCCACTGCCAGCAAACTTCCGAAGCCTTTGGCGGCTTATAGGCGATGATAAAATCCGACTCTCCCAGGTTGTTTACCTCAATGGACGGATCCAATGCCTCTAACATCCGCACTACTTCCAGCGCGCTCATTACATAACGCCTTGCTTCTTTTTCAGGGATACTCTTTACTTTTAATGCCCTGCATTTACTTAAGATCACCTTATCCCGGCAGGTCACTTCCCCTACATCCTTTAAAAATACATCCCTGCGGCGGAGCTCCGTGATCTGGTTTAACTGTATATAGACGGTCTGACTCTGGCTGCTGCCTGTCTGGCTCATAGGTTTTCACTCCACCCTTCGCCATTTTCTTCTATCAGCAGACTGGCCGGCGCTGCCGCAAAAGCCGGAATTCCGGTTTCTGTCATGTTATAATACGCCGTTACCTCATTTTCCACCAGCATCCCTTCTTTTTCATACTCCGGTTCCCTCATACTCCACAACAGATACCCTGTGACCATACCTGCTAAAAGAAGAAGAAAAATAAGAACTGCTTTTACGCTTTTCATTTTCATCTGAAACTCACATCCTTTCACAGCTAGAATGTGCCTTTTTTTCATTTTTATTCGTTTTTATCCGTTTATTTTATCCTTCAAAACGCTTTCGCAGTTCTTTTAAACACTTTTTTTCCAGGCGGGAAACCTGGACCTGGGATACCCCTAACGCTTTTGCAGTTTCCATCTGGGTCTGATTATAAAAATACCGGCGCAGGATCAGCTCTTTTTCCTGGGGTGCCAGATCTTTCATGACTTTTTCCAGGGTAAGCCTGTTTAAAAGCTGTTCCTGGGCCTCACTTTTTTCTTCTAACTTGTCCATTAAAACACCTTTTTCTCCTTCTGTGGCGCTTAAAGGCCTGTAAATAGACTCCACCTGGGCGCCTGCCTCCAGGGAAGCGGCTACTTCTTCACTGCTTACCCCAAGCATCCCTGCAATCTCTTCTACGGTTGGATCCCGTCCATAACAGTCCGATAATTCTTCTTTTACAAGAAATACTTTTCCTGCCAGTTCTTTTAAAGAACGGCTTACCTTAATCATGCCGTCATCCCGCAAAAATCTCCGGATTTCACCTGATATCATTGGTACTGCATAGGTAGAAAACCTCACCTGGTAATTCAGGTCAAATTTATCGATTGCCTTGATCAGACCGATACTTCCGATCTGAAACAGGTCTTCCTGTTCATATCCACGGCCTGCAAAGCGTTTTACAATGCTCCATATCAGTCCCATATTGTCTGTTACCAGCCTGTCCCTGGCTGCTTTATCTCCCTGGTGAGCTAATTCGATCAATTTCAGGGTCTCATCCATAAAGCTTACCTTCCAATATGTTTTTTCATGGTCACTGCTGTCCCTTTTCCCGGTTCCGACTCCACGGTCACTTCATCCATAAACGCTTCCATAAAGGAAAATCCCATGCCGGAACGTTCCCCGGTGGTATCCGTTGTATATAAGGGTTCCATGGCCTTTTTTACATCCTGGATACCGGCTCCTGTATCTGTCACACAGACGGTCAGTGTTTTTTCAGCTGGATCAGCCGTCATATCTAAAAATATCTCTCCACCTTCTTTTCCATAACCATGGATAATGGCATTGGTGACTGCCTCTGACACTGCTGTTTTTACATCCTGGGTCTCCTCCAATGTGGGATCTAAGCGGCTCATAAATACAGCTGCCACCACCCTGGCAAACTCTTCATTACGGGAATTGCTTTCAAATTCCAGTCTTACATGTTCTTTCTGTCTGGTCTGTTCCTTCTGTCCTTCCACCTTTTCCATCCTCCTGCTTTTATAAATTTCCCAGAGCACTTTCACGGTCCTTAAACCCCCGGATCAGACGCACCAGCCCGCCCATTTCAAGGATACGAACCACTCTCGGGCCTGCTCCGTAATAAGTAACAGTCCCTCTGCTGGCTGCCATCTGCTTATAACGGTTTAATAAGACCCCAATCCCGGAAGAGTCCATAAATTCTGTTTTTCCAAAATCGAAGATAATGCGGTTGATATAGTTTTCATCTAACATCAGGTCCGTATCCCTTTTTAAGTCCCTGCAGTTATGGTGATCCAGCTCTTTTGGCATATGGATCAGTAACGTATCTCCCAATGCTTCGTATGTAATTTTTGCCTGTTTCATGGTTCCCAGTTCCTCCTTATAATATTATTATGGGATGTCCGCCGGACCGGCAGACGAAACTCCCGGACATATAAGTCTGGCATACGCGCGTTATCCGTATGTAAAGCCAAAAAAACAGAGAAAAGGTTGTTATTCTTTTCTCTGCTGTATAATTTCAATATTCAATTACTGACCCCGGTTTTCCCAACCGGAGAACTTTACACATTTTAATACCCTCTTGCCGTTGCTGCCCTCTGGGCGTACTCAGAGTCTCCATGTTCTCCAACGATCTTATCAAACATGGCATTGGCATTTTCAGTATCTCCATTTTCCTGATACAGACGGCCTACATAAAACATGGCTTCCGGGTTATCCGGCTGGATCTTTAAGCTGGCCTGGAAGTAATCCATTGCCTGTGTCTTGTCACCGCCATTCCACAGCTGCAGTCCCTGCTGTACCAGACTCTGATAGATGTTGCCTGCCATATCCTGACGGATGTTGCTTATGATCCCCTGGATATTTTCATCTTCGATCATATCAAAGTTTGCGTCTGCAAAGGTCTTTGCTGCGGTTACCAGATCACCGGTGCGGTAATACTGGAGCACCCAGATCAGGCTCTGGTACTGGGCCAGGACACTGGTATTTCCTGTTGTAAGCTCGTCCAGTTTTTTCTGTACCTCGTCTTTCTGGGCTTTCAGATCATCATTTTCCTGCTGCAAACTGTCATTTTGCTGGTTTGCATTATTAAGCTGCTGCATATAGCCAATCAGTTCATCATCCCTGACACGGTTTAAACTGCTCTCCCTTGCAGGAAGGACCAGTACATAAAAGGCAACCAGTCCCATGATCAGACCAATGATAATATGAAACACAGTGGAAAGACCGGTATTTTCCTTGTAGGTATTTGGGATGATAACATCATCATCCTGCATCTGTCTGTGGGAAAATGCCTTGATCATCTTCCGCTTTTCTGCATCTGCCCGGCCTGTATTCTGCTTTACCAAAGACATGTAATACAGGGCTTTGGGATTGCTTTTGTCGATCTGCAGGATCTTAAAAAGGGAACGTCCTGCCTTATTGTAATCTTCCCTGCGCATATACAAAAGAGCCAGAAGAAGATGGGCTTTTACAAAATGAGGCTTGGCTGCCACCACACGGGCCAGCTGCAGGATCGCCAGGTCATCACTGCCGTTTTGTGCATGCCACAGCGCCTGGTTAAATGTTTTCACATTCTGGCTTTCTGTTTCTAACTGTCCCGGTTTTCTCTGGATCTCATCTAAATAATGATCTGCCAGATTATTTTCCGGCTGCAGGTTTAAGCTGATGACCCACTGGACTAATGCATCTGCCACTTCCCCATTTTCATAATAGATCAGACCCAAAAGATTTCTGGCATCTGTCTGATATTTAGAAAAATGCAGGCTTTTTTTCAGGCACTGTGCTGCTCCGGAAAGGTCCCGCACCTTTGCCTTTTCCAGACCCAGATTGTAATAGCTGTTGGCTATCTGTCTGTTCTTTGCTGCAATATCCATCATCGTTTATTTCCGTCTCTTTCCTTGATCAGTTCCATCATAATGTCTGTCATATCCGTAAGGTCGCTTTTTACAATGGCATCTTCTACTGCCTCTACATCAAGGCTTGGTTTGAAACGCTCAATTTCTTCTTCAAAATCGATCACTGTATCTTTTCTCCTTTCTTAAGCTGTACCTTTAATTCTCCGATCAGGTACAGGGAACCTGCACAGAAAAGCAGATCATCTCCTGCTCTGTTTTGCATCTGTTCCATTGCTTCTTCTGTATCCTCATAAGAAACGACCTGGCAGGAGGCGTATGTTTTAAAAACATCAGAAAGCCGCCCTGCTGACAGCCCTCTGTCACTGTTCATATGCACCACACCGATTCCTGCCCAGTTAAGACCTTCACAAAGTTCTTTTGCCATGGTTTCATATTCTTTATCTGCCACGGCAGCAAATAAAAGCCAGGCTTTTTTACCGGTTCTTTTCTGGATCTTTCCTGCTGCCTGGATAAAAGCAGCAATTCCCCCAGGATTGTGGGCGCCGTCCAGATAAACATTTTCTGAAGCTTTTTCCATTCTTCCCGGCCATCTGGCTGCACTGATCCCTTCACAGATCACTGCATCTGTTATACCTGTAAAAATACCTTTCTGATCCCGTAAAATGCGAAGAGCCGTTACGGCGATCTCTGCATTCTGTGCCTGGTAAGGTGCCTCAAAAGGAATAGAAAGCCTGAGCCCTTTTTCTCCCTTTTCTTTAAGTAAAATACCCTCTGAGCTGTCTTCTGTATCATAAAGCAGCTTTGACACAGGCAGGGAAACTGCCTTCATTTCCTTTGCTTTTGCACCGATCACAGCGCTGGCGTCTTTATCTGTATCATCAAATACTACCGGAACGCCCATTTTTATGATCCCCGCTTTTTCCCCTGCGATCTGTGGGATCGTGTTTCCAAGATACTGCATATGATCCCTGCTGATGGAGGTGATCACGCAAACTTTGGGAGACTCTAACACATTGGTCGCGTCCAGACGTCCTCCAAGACCTGTTTCGATCACCATTACATCTACTTTTTCACGGGCAAACAGTACCATTGCCATATAAAAAAGGAACTCAAAAAAAGTAGGATGGCAAAAGCCTTCTTCTACCATATGTTCCGCCTGTTTTTTTACTGTTTCAAAGGCCTCTTCAAAGGCATTTTTCTCTGCCGGTTCCCCGTTTATAAGAAAACGTTCCCGGATCTCCACCAGATGAGGGGAAATAAAAGTACCTGTACGCAGACCGGCCTTTTTTAATACAGAGGTCATAAACGCGCAGACAGAGCCCTTTCCGTTGGTACCTGCTACGTGGATAGCAGGGATCTTACGGTCCGGTCATCTGATCTAAAAATATACGGATATCCTTTAAGGAATTTTTCTTGTTGGCCCACATGGGAAGCCGGTTCAAATATGCTTCTGCTTCCATCTGTTTCCTTTCCTCTTTATATTATACAAATTTTTTCCGGTTATCAACTCTATCTTTCCCCGGTTTTTCGACTTAAAATAACATCCGGAACCTGTGCCAGCACAATCGCTGAGAACATAAGAACGCAGCCAAGGATCTCTCTTCCTGTCAGCTTCTGTCCTAAGATCAGCCAGCCTGCAAGTACGGAAATACTGGACTCCAGACTTAAGATCAGGGAAGCGCTGGCTGGATTGACGCCTTTTTGTCCTACGATCTGTAAGGTATATCCCATACCACAGGACATAACACCAGCATAAAGGATCGGTTTCCATGCAGCAAGGATCTGGGCGATATGAGGCTCTTCAAAGATCGTCATACAGATCAGGGAAATAGTTCCGCTTACCAGAAACTGGATGCAGGACATTTTCACTCCGTCTACTGCCGGTGAGAAATAGTCGATGATCATAATATGTATGGAGAAGATAAAAGAGCAGATCATGATCAGGAAATCACCTTTCTGAAGTCCATGATCACTTCCTGACATACAAAGTAAATACAGACCTGCAACTGCAAGGACTACTGCCCCGGCGATGGCCGGACTGCACTTTTTGCCAAGAAACAGGCTGAGGATCGGCACAATGATAATATAGCAGGCTGTGATAAAGCCAACTTTTCCCACGCTTGTATACATAACACCAAACTGCTGGAAATTAGATGCCACACAAAGAGCAACGCCACAGCAGATCCCGCCTAAGATCAGTGTTTTTCTGTCACCAGGTGCCTTATAATCCTTTCCTTCTGCCTTCTTTTTGCGATCTAAAACAAGGATCACCGGGATCAGCACAAGACCGCCGATGATGCTTCTCACACCATTAAAAGTAAAAGGGCTCACATAATCCATGCCTACGCTCTGGGCAACAAAGGCAACACCCCAGATCGTAGCAGTTAAAAGTAATATCAGAGCATTTTTCAGTTTCATCGTTTGTTTTTCCTTTTTCATACAAGCTTTTCAGCCTTTTGTTCGCCCTGTTTGGCAAAACGGTCCAGACGGCATGTAGGTTCTGCCATCCGGGCCGTTTTTATTTTACGTGCTTTCGCACATTTGATTATTTCTCCAGCTGTGCCAGACGCTCTTTTACCTGCGCCATCATCTGGGTGTATTTCTCCAGTTTTGCCTTCTCTTCGTCGATCTTGGCCTGAGGAGCCTTGCTTACGAACTTCTCATTTCCAAGCATAGCATGAGAACGCTTTAATTCGCCTTCCAGACGTTTTTCTTCTGTCTTTAAGCGCTGAACTTCTTTTTCAATATCTACTAACTCTGCAAATGGCATGTAGATCACTGCCTTGTGGATCACAGCAGAAACTGCGTCCTCGCCAATACCTGCCTTATCCTTCTGAAGGATGACTTCACCGGCATATCCTAAGGATGCGAAGAAGCTGCGGCTGTTCTCAAAGATCTTTAATACAGCATCATCCTCAGATACTACATAAACAGTTGCCTTCTTGCTTGGCGGAACGTTCATGGAAGTACGTACATTTCGGATTGCTCTTACTGCCTCTTTGATGGTCTCAGTTGCCTCATGCTCTGCCTCAAATGCCCACTCTTCCTTGTATACAGGCCAGTTAGAAAGCATAATGGTATCTTCCTCTTCCTGTAAGTTGCAGAAGATCTCCTCAGTGATAAATGGCATAAATGGATGCAGCAGCTTTAATGCCTGGATCAGTACGTTCTTTAAGGTCCAGATAGCTGCAGCCTTGGTCTCATCTGCTTCATTGTACAGTCTTGGCTTCACCATCTCAATGTACCAGTCGCAGAACTCTTCCCAGATAAAGTCATATACCTTCTGAAGAGCAATACCTAATTCATACTTGTCCAGATTTTCAGTTACATCCTTAGTCAGGGCATTTACCTTGGAAAGGATCCACTTATCTGCCAGTGTCAGGTCTTTTTCAGTAACACCGGAAACATCTGCTGCCTTTTCAATATTCATCATAATGAAACGGGAAGCGTTCCATACCTTATTTGCAAAGTTACGGCTGTTTTCTACACGCTCCCAGTAGAAACGCATATCGTTTCCAGGTGCATTTCCTGTGATCAGGGTCATACGCAGAGCGTCTGCGCCGTACTTGTCAATAACTTCCAGAGGATCGATACCATTTCCAAGGGATTTACTCATCTTACGTCCCTGGGAGTCTCTTACCAGACCATGGATCAGTACTGTGTTAAATGGGCATTTGCCGGTCTGTTCAATACCGGAGAATACCATACGGATTACCCAGAAGAAGATAATATCGTATCCGGTTACCAGTACATCAGTTGGGTAGAAGTAATCCAGATCTTCTGTCTTATTTGGCCAGCCAAGAGTGGAGAATGGCCATAATGCAGAGGAGAACCAGGTATCCAGAGTATCTTCATCCTGCTTGAAATGGTTCTTACCGCACTTCGGGCATACAGTTGGAGCTTCTTTTGCAACAACTACATCACCGCAGTCCTGGCAGTAATAAGCAGGAATTCTGTGGCCCCACCATAACTGTCTGGAAATACACCAGTCACGGATGTTCTCTAACCAGTGAAGATAGGTTTTTCCAAAGCTTTCCGGAACGAATTTTAACTGGCCGCTCTTTAATGCTTCAATGGCAGGTTTAGCCATTTCATCCATTTTTACAAACCACTGCTGCTTTACCATAGGCTCTACTGTGGTCTTGCAGCGGTCATGGGTACCTACATTGTGGGAATGAGGAACGATCTTTACTAACAGGCCCATTTTGTCCAGGTCTGCTACCATGGCTTTTCTTGCCTCATAACGGTCCATGCCAAAGTATGGTCCAGGTACGTTGATGGTAGCGTCATCATTTAAGATAACGATCTCCTCTAAGTTGTGGCGCTTTCCAACCTCAAAGTCATTTGGGTCATGAGCAGGTGTGATCTTAACGCAGCCGGTACCAAACTCCTTATCTACATACTCATCTGCAATAACCGGGATCTGACGGTCGGTTAATGGCAGCTGCAGCATCTTTCCAACAATGTCTTTGTAACGGTCATCATCCGGGTTTACAGCAACTGCAGTATCGCCTAAGAGAGTCTCAGGTCTGGTTGTTGCGATCTCTACGAAGCGTCCTGGCTCTCCTACTACCGGGTAGTTGATGTGCCAGAAGAAACCGTCCTGCTCTACATGCTCTACTTCTGCATCAGAAATAGAAGTCTTGCATACAGGGCACCAGTTTACAATACGAGAACCTTTGTAAATGTATCCTTTTTCATATAATTTGATAAATACTTCCAGAACAGCGTCAGAGCAGCCTTCATCCATAGTGAAACGCTCTCTGTCCCAGTCAGCGGAAGAGCCTAATTTGTGAAGCTGTTTTACAATACGGGTGCCGTATTCTTCTCTCCACTTCCAGCATTCCTTTAAGAAGCCTTCTCTTCCAAGATCTGCCTTGCTGATGCCTTCTTCCTTCAGCTTGTTGATAACCTTAACTTCTGTAGCGATCGCTGCATGGTCAGTTCCTGGCTGCCATAATGCTTCGTATCCCTGCATTCTCTTATAGCGGATCAGGATATCCTGCATGGTGTTATCCAGTGCATGTCCCATATGCAGCTGGCCGGTAATATTTGGCGGCGGCATAACAATGGTAAATGGTTTCTTACTTCTGTTTACTTCTGCGTGGAAATATTTTCCCTTCAGCCATTTGTCATAGAGGCGGTCTTCAATTTCCGCCGGATTGTAGGTCTTTTCCAGTTCCTTCATCTGAATTCTCCTTTTTATAATATGTCCTCTCGGAGTCTTTCCTGCACCTGCCTTTGTGGCCGATTTTCCGCCAGCTGTGCCCGAATTTCATCAACGTACGCCTCAGAAATTTGGGCACAACTGACAAAAAATCTTCTCACAAAATCAAGCACAGAAAGATTCCGAGAGAACATAAA
>OGJY01002958.1_pt1 | contig 15328 bp, 18 predicted proteins | sample 1572231 | NCBI WGS metagenome assembly OGJY01 (sample SAMEA2582121, study PRJEB24529) | metagenome | biome: Human gut stool | place: China | collected 2011
CCCCTGTGGTGCTGCACCGGGCCATCCTGGGCTCTCTGGACCGGTTCATGGCCTATATGATCGAAGAGACCAAGGGCAAGTTCCCCGTATGGCTGGCACCTCTGCAGGTCAAGGTCCTGCCCGTGTCCGAGAAGACCATGGACTATGCCAAGCAGGTCAATCAGGCTCTGGAGGATGCCAATATCCGCACCCAGCTGGACGAGCGCAGTGAGAAGATCGGCTACAAGATCCGGGAAGCCCGTCAGATCGACCGGGCACCTTATATGCTGATCCTGGGTGCCAAGGAAGCCGAGGAGGGCACCATCTCCGTCCGGAACCGGGATACCGACGAGACCACCGTCATGAACCTGAACGACTTCATCGCCAAGGTGAGAAACGAAATCGCTACCCGTGCAAGATAACTGAATTCTTCTTTTCCTCCCGCCTTGCGGCGGGAGGAATTTTTTCTTGACGAAAAGTGCGGAAGCGGTATAATGAGAGGGAATACCCCTCTCCTGGGAGGGAGTAGCACGCCGGAGGCGTGACGGGTGCGGGGCCACTGAGTCTGTACTCCCCTCTTCCGTCTCGGCTTCGCCGAGCCACCTTCCCCAAGGGGAAGGTCCGATTTTTTACGGAGGAAGTATGAAAAAGAGAACGTTGGACAGGCAGATGCTGTCCGTTATTTTTGCGCTGGCCTGGCCCACCATGCTGGAAGAACTGATGCAGACCGCCGTGCAGTACATCGATACCGCCATGGTAGGCCCCCTGGGCACCCAAGCCACGGCGGCGGTAGGAGCCACCGGCACCGTATCCTGGCTGGTGGGCAGTACGGTTTCCGCCGTAGGCGTTGGCTTCCTGGCCTATATCTCCCAGGCTTTCGGAGCCGGGGAGCAGGAGCGGGCAAAGCGGGCCTCCGCCCAGTCCTGTCTGGCGGTGCTGGTGCTGGGGGGACTGCTGACGTTTGCCACCGTTGGGCTCAGCAACCGCATTGTGGTCTGGATGCAGGTGGATCCCCTCATCCGGGAGAGCGCCGCGGCCTACTTCCGCATTCTCTACCTTCCCATGCTCTTCCGGGCAGCCAGTATTCTCTTTGCCACGGTGCTTCGGGCAGTGGGAGACACCCAGGCCCCTATGCGGGTAGGCCTCAAAGTCAACCTGATCAACATTGTTCTAAACTTTCTGCTCATCTATTCCAAGAGAACCGTTTCTCTTTTTGGCATCGCCCTGCCCCTTTGGGGCGCAGGCTGGGGCATTAACGGCGCGGCGGCGGCCAGTGCCATTGCCTATGCCTACTGTGGCAGCATTCGGATATCTCTCCCAAAGGCCAGCGGTTTCAGCCGGATATGCAGGTGCTGCGGCCCTGCCTGAAAATAGCCTTCCCCAATATGCTCCAGCGCTTTGGCACCAGCCTGGGCTATGTTGCCTTTGCCTCCATGATCAATGCCTTGGGGGACGTATCTGCCGCCGCCCACACCATTGCCAATACGGTGGAGTCCCTGTTCTATATCCCCGGCTGGGGCATGCAGACCGCCGCCGCCACTCTGGCAGGCAACGCCCTGGGTGCCAAGGACGGCAAGCGGCTCAACAGCCTGGCCGGTACATTCCTGCCCCTGGAAATCGGTCTGATGGTGGTCTCCGGCGGAATGCTGTTCCTCTTCGCTCCCCAGCTGGTGGGTATCTTCACCAGAGACCCGCAGGTCCGGAAGCTTGGGGCCACCGTTCTTCGGATGGTGGCCGTATCCGAGCCCTTCTACGGCGTTCCCATTGTCCTGGAGGGCCTGATGCAGGGCACCGGCCGAACCTCCGCCCCCTTCGTCTTTAACATTGCGGGGATGTGGGGTGTCCGGATCCTGGGCACCTTTGTCTACACCCGTCTGTTGGGCCTGGGGCTTATCTCCGCTTGGGGCTGCATGATCGGACATAATCTGCTGCTGTTTGTACTGTTCGCCGGATATTACGCCAGCGGAAGGGCCTTGCCAAAGGTGAAGGAAAGGAGCTGCACAGAATGAACTACGTTATTTTCGACCTGGAGTGGAACCAGCCCCCGGACGATGCTTCTACCCTGCTGGAGCCCATCTATTTTCCCGGAGACATTATTGAAATCGGCGCCGCCAAGCTGGATGACCGATTTCAGCTCATCGATACCTTCCGTGTCTACAGCAAGCCCCAGTATTATCCAAAAATGCACAAGCGCATTGCCTCCCTTACCGGCATCCATGACAAGCTTCTGGAGGAGCAGGGTCTTCCCTTCCCGGTGGCCTACCAGAAGTTCATCGACTGGTGTGGGGAAGAATACGCTTTTATGACCTGGAGCATGAGCGACCTGCCCACCCTCATTGACAACATGGTCCTTTATGGCGTTGATATCTCCAACCTTCCGGACTGGTACGACCTGCAGCGGATCTTCAGCCGGGAGATCATGCGCTCCTCTGTAAAATACTCCTTGGAATACGCCATGGATGTCCTCCACGAAACCGGTGACGCCGCCCACGACGCCATGAACGACTCTGTGAACACCGCCAAGATCTGCGACCACCTGGATCTGGACCAATACCTGGAGGAATACGCCTCCCGGGTCTTCGCCGAAAAGCCCAGCAGCCGCAGTTTTGATAGCCTTCAGCAGGTCCTCCAGGACCCGGAATTGCTCCGTTTCTCCTGCCCCTGGTGCGGTCAGGCCGTCACCTGTGAGCCCTGGATCGCCAGCTGGAAGCAGGACTATATCAGCTGCGGAACAGACGAAGAAGGGGACGAATTTTTTGTGACCCTCTCCGCCAGCCGCCTCCCGGACGGCACCTACCGAGCCAAGCGGGTATTTCAGGAAATGAGTGATGATCTGTGGGAACAGTATCAGGATAAAAAGGAGCTCTCAAAAGTATAGTATATCAAAAAATCGGCAGACTGCCCCTACATCAGGTTGCGGAAGCTGTATTCAATGTCGGTAAAAGTATTTTGCTTTATTTCTGGTACCACCTTTGTTTGATGGTCCTATTATACCATATCCTGCAGCGGGATGGTAGCTTTGATGAAATCAGAGGTTCCTTAGCAATATATCACTTTTATGTAATTGCTGGTTGTATATGAACTTATGCGTCATGTCTAGAATCAATCTGCAACCATTACCGTTACGGTAAAAAATTTCTTATCTGCATCATATTCCCACTCAAAGTCACCTTGATATTTGCGAATGGTTTTTTCCACACTTTTTAATCCAAATCCGTGCAGGCTACTATCAGATTTTGTGGAGAGCAAGCGATTTCCAGATTGCTTGGGAGATAGGTCACAGCTATTACTGACAACAATAACGCTATAAGAATTACGGTGAACGGTACTTAGAACGATCTTTTTTCCTGCTGATTGTTCTGCAGCGGAAACTGCATTGTCCATAAGATTTCCCAAAATTGCGACTAAGTCTATGTCATCCAACTGGGCCAAGTTACAAACTCTTACGTCATAATCAAACTGGATTCCCCGCATATCGCAGTCTACAGAATACTTATGTATCATCACATCCAACAACTTATTGCCGCTATGGCAGTTACGGGTATAATCGGAAAGCTGCTCTGTAAGTTTTGTCACATAGCTGCTGATTTGCGGGTCCTCATTAAGTGCCTGAATCGCTGCAAGATGCTTCTTTGCATCATGGGCATAGATCATTAATTGCTGGTTTTGCTGATCCAGAATTTGATAGTAGGATTGTTCAGTCTGGAGCCGAGAAAGTTCAGCTTTTACTTGTAGTGCTTGGCAGTCTTTCTTTACTTGGTGAGTATAGGTCACAAAAAGTAGAATTGAGGAAACGAACAGACATACGCCAGCGATTGCCAGCAAAAGCTGTGTTTGGTAGGAACAATCAGGCTGAGCGGAAACATGCCAAAAGAAAAACATGCAAAAAATGGAGACGATCGGGTGGATTAGAAAATTTATCGGTACTTTTGCTGAGCTTCCTGCCGGATTGATCATCCTGGTTATGAGTAGGACGAATAAGAAATATGCGCTTTTACAGCTAATGGCTTCAAACAAGAAGAGAATAAAATTATTATTATAATCAAGAAAGGTAGTTTCTGTGATATAAGAACTGAAAGCAACAATAAATGTCTCCAGTGCGGTATTCACGACTACAAGTGTAACGGTATAAAAAACGCCTTGAAGGAAAGTACAACGAAAGCAAATAACTGAAAAAAGCAGTGTCATAAAGAATGTGGAAAACCCATTTATAATCACATTGTTCCTTGACAGTAAGTTTAATACAGAACAAACTGAAAAAAGGGCAATACCAATCAATACGCATTTTTTTGCAGAGATCCGGTGTTCAAATATTCCTGAGAAAAAGATATAGGCAATAACCATCTCTGCAAAGTATACACAAAAGGAAGCAATCGGATTCAGCATATTACCGCCTCCTTAGATATTCAAACCAGAATTTATGAAACGCGGATTGCTTCCGGGGCGCAATAGGGATACGAGCTCCATTTGTCAAAAGTAGTTCTGTATAGGTATATCGTTCAACATAGTGCAGATTTACAAAGAAGGATTTGTGGACGGGGTAGAAAAATAGCTGTGGCAATTTTTGACAAAGGTCATCAAATTTTTCTGCAACGCAAAACTCCCGTGCTGTTGTTACAATGGAGACTTTTCTTCCTTCTCTGGTCACATAGATAATGTTGTCTGCAATCACCCTTTGTTGAGCGGCGTTTTCTGACAGATAAATATCGACATATGCGCCATCGATATACTCCATTGCTTTATCCAACCCAGCATACAGACGATTGACATCAAAAGGTTTTTCAAAGAAACGGAAAGCCTGGAGATCCATGGCATCGTCTTGGTATTCGTCATAGTTGGTTACGAAGAATAAAGCCAATTTGGGATTCCGCTGCCGCAAACGTTTGGCAAGGGTGATGCCGTCAACATTAGGCATTTGTATGTCGAGAAAGGCTAAATCAAATACTTCATCTTCGGGGAGTTGAGTTGCATCAAGCAATGTGGTCATGTTATAGAGAATATGATGGCTTTGCATATACTCCTCTACATGAATCTGCAAAGTATTCAGATAAGTTTTCTCATCGTCACAAATCAGAATTCTCATAAAAAACCTCACAAAAAATAGGCTTGCAACACATCAATGTGCTACAAGCCTATTTTATCATTATATGAGAAGTACGTCAAATCTGACGAATATCTCAGAATCAGCATTTTTGCGCTTTTTTCTTGCAATTTTGCAAGATCGGACAAATATTAGTCTATATCTTCTAAATAAGCGTTCAGAAGATGGCAGAGCTTTTTCTGCTCATATGGAGATAGACGTTGTACTAGTGCTGTAACAGTATCGGTTTCTGGGACAATTTCACCGAGCAAATAATAATCAGGCGTGCCACCTAAAATATTACACAGCGCGATTATACATCTAGTTGTAGGAAGGCTTTTCCCGCATTCCATGCTGGATATATGATTCTTGGAGAGATTCAGTTGTTCTGCCAGTTGTTCCTGAGAGAGACCAGCAATTTCCCTTCGATGCTTAATACGCTTACCGATTAGTGCCTTATCAATGTCCATATCTATCACCATGGATAAAATACCATGAATGACTGAAAATGAAAACAAAGCACAATAGAACATATCTATTTAACGATTACTTTGTAACGATTTTTGGGTTATGTACTTCTTTAACAGTGATTCTTTGCAGTTTTGCGTGAATAATCCGCACTTCTGCAAGAGCTATTGCAATATGAAAAGTGGTGTGGTATTTTTTTGACCAGAAGGAGGTGAGCGATGTGGAAAGCAAAAAGAGATTATTGGCTGAAGTGGCTCGAAAAGCTGCTGAGAAAGTACTTCGGCGCGATGCAAACAGCACAACTTGCTTTGGTATTTATCAGCCAAAGGCACCTGCAGAACTGGAGCGTTTCAAGAACATCAAATAATGATGACAAAAATTGCCGGATATATTACACAAATGTTGCTTGCGGCATCTGTAATAGAGGAAGGTGATAGAGAGCTTTACCAATATGGTTTTTTCCTTTTGATTGCACATTGCTTTTACTTTCTCGTTACATTAATAGTTGGGCTTCTAGCTGGCGTCCCATGAGAAAGCATTTTATTTTATATGGTCTTTATGCTCTTGCGGATTTATGCCGGAGGGGTGCACGCGAATAGTGAGACATCGTGTACCATATTGACAACGATGGCGCTGACCTTATCGGTATTCGGAATTCGAGCCTTGTATTTGGCAAACGTCGATTTAGTTTCTGGACTAGTGCTTGTAATTGGGAGCCTTACTATTATCCTGTTTAGCCCTCTTGATGCCAAGAATAAGCCCCTAGAATTCCATGAGAAAAGGCACTATCGTGTAATCTGCAATGTACTTGTTCTTATTTTTGTAATGAGTGCAATTGTTTCTCGATTTTTGTTGTTCTATATGGTGTATTATCCGATTGTTTGTGGAATTGGCTTGGTGAGCATCTTGCTCAGCATAGGAAAAATACACAATCTTATGGAATAGCTACCAGAAAGATATTTGCCCACACAGCGTTTTATGACCGGGAGGTTGGTAGAGTTGGAATATTCACGCCATGCCAGTAAGGCAAAAATCATGAAATCCAACCTTATATGGGTTATTGGGATATGTGCTATGGCTTCATTGTTACTATATTTAAATACAAACATTCTAACGATTACTGTGGTCAGCGGTAACTCGATGTATCCTACCGTGGAAAACGGTGACGTACTCTTGGTGGATAAGGTTAACAGAAATGTGTCCAAGGGTGATGTTATCCTGGCAAAAATTATGGATTCCGACAGAGAATACATTATCAAGCGAGTAATCGCTACTGGCGGAGAAGAAGTAACTATCGATTACAGCAAAAATGCTGTGATGGTTAATGGGATGCTCCTTGATGAGCCGTATATTTGTCTGGCGGAAGCTGATCCTATGTTGGATTTGGATGGCGTAACGACGATAAATTACACTGTACCTTATGGGTGCCTTTTTGTAATGGGAGACAATCGCAATCATTCAGCAGACAGTCGCAACCAAGAAATAGGGTTTATTCCGGAAAAAGGGGTCGTTGGAAAAATAAGGGGATTAGTATGTTGAAGTTTACAAAAAGCATCTTGTTCATTACTGTAATCTGTGTGTTTACCTTCTCTTCAGCTTGTACAAATACAAATGAATATCAAGAAAGTGATGAATGCGAAATAGGATCGAGTTATGCAGCTGAAACAATGGGAAATAATAGAAGTGGGGAAGAAACATCTAATAAATACGCAAGTATTTACACAGCTGAACCGTTGCACTTCTCCGAAGAAAGCATCAATTGTTTCTTATCTTACTGCGGTGATAGTGTCATAGATTCCCAAAATAAAATTGGAGATTCTTCGAAAAGATACTCCGGAATTTGTAACAGTGGAAAGCAATTTGTGTGCCACGAAAATACAGGTTATCACCCCCACACAGTGTTTCAGTATATTGATTCAGAAAAATATGATAGGTATTATACCTACCCTATTTATTCCGGGGAAGAACAGTATGAGACAAATAAGCAGTATAATGTAGGCTGGATGTTCACTGAAGCTAGGAATTTCGACTTTGCTACCGCAAAAGAAGCTGAGGAATATGTGCGAACCGCATTGTCTTTTTTTGGATGTAAAGATTTGACTCTTTTTCGTACGTTGTATATTGACCACAACATCATGGAGAAGGCTGTAAAAGAATTAACAACCAATCCTATATACGCACCCATTGGCAACGAAAAAGAGAACAATGGTTATCCTGTTCTAACTGACTGGACAGAGGCAGATGACGCTTATTTGTTTAGTTTTGGAATAACGGTAGGAAATACGACGCTGTCTCCTCGATTTGAATCTCGTGAGACAACGACTTACATAGGAAGTGAAATTATCGTTTGGTATTCAGAAAATGGGATTGATTTTCTAAGCGTGGATATGCCATGGATTGTGGGTAAAGAGAAGCAAAAACCTGAACTGCTTATATCTGAACAGACAGCAATGGCAGTTGTAAAAGAGAAAATGGACAGTATTCTGACTTTCCGGAACATTATTTATGATGATCCAGCTTTGGAATACCAATACCAACAGGAAGGAAATGAATGGATACTATTCCCTGTTTGGACAATAAAAGTATCCTACCAGCATATAGGAAGCGACATCACTCAATATAAATTCGTTTCCGTGGATGCTATAAGTGGGAAAGAACTGTAAAGACATATGTGTTTCTATGTGCCGGAATAGAAGCAAATATAAATATAACTTAGAGGAGGATTCTTATGACACAAATTCACAAAACCCATCGACTTGTGGCAACAATCCTGCTTGTTGCTCTACTCATCCCTATGATTGCAGTCATCGGTTATGCCAGTGAAAAAGTTCCATACTACTTTGACTTTGTAGAGGACTACGAACAAGAAGGTAAGAAGAATGATGTTGGAACATCTACTGGCGGAACTGCAGGAGTAAGCATTACAGGAGCAAATTTCGGACTTGGTAATGTCCGGTTTTATTTGCTAGATGCTGAAGGTAACAGAGCGTGTAACACAAGTGCACGTTATACTACTCTGCAAAACAGCATCGGTTTGACATACAATTCAGGTGCCGCACTGTATAATAACTGCACAGTTACTTTGGTAGGAATTAGGGAAGGAAACACGGTCTACGTGAAGGGTAATTTCCAGCCCTGAAGTAAGGATAAAGGATGTCCCCGCACCGGCAGGCGGGGACATTTTTAAGGGAGTGAAATTCATAATGAAAAACGCTTCAATGGAAGGTACCCGGTTTAAATATATGGTTATGATGGATTTGCGGAGATCCATTTTTTCCATTCGGTTTCTACTTGCAATATTTTTTTTCCTTTCATGGATGACAATGAATATAGCTTATGATCTTATTGAATATAATAACCTTTCGGAATCAAGTACCGTTTATCTTCTAAGAAATGCATTAGATGGATCTAATTTGGGGCCTATGATGCTGGTGATTGCTACGATACCGTTTTCTACTATGTACTTATACGAGAAAGATAGCGGCTTTTTGGAGGAAATCCAGAAAAGAGTAGGCATCTATACGTACAGTATAAGTAAAGTGATAGTAACATTCATATCTGATTTCTTAGTGGCATTGATAAGCATCATTGTGTTTCTGGCACTAATGACTTTCCTTGGCATTCCCCATACTCTTCATAATGAATCGCTGGCCGTGTATTATGAAGAAATAAGTTTGTCAGAAGGTGTTATCTGGTATTATTCTGTGAAAATTACTATAGCTGGCTTCGTATGTGGGCTTGCTGGCGTGTTTTCTCTGTTTGTAAGTAGCTATATTGCCAACGCCTATGCTGCAATCTTATCTCCTGTCATAGCATATTATCTGTGGAACTCCATTTTAAATATGGTGTACTCGTTATTTCCTGCCAATCTAATTTGGAGCATGGTCTCGCCCTATAACTTGTTTTTTGCGCAAGTATGGTTAGGAAATAGCTTGCTGAGCTTTCTTTGGACGATATTGTTAATCGCACTTTTGATATCTCTTGTTAGTATTTGTTTTGTGAAAAAAACATGTACGGAGGCAATATTATGAAAGAGATTAAGATTGCTGGGATAAATTTTCAACAGTGGATTATAAACCCCAAAAATCTCGCAGCGTTGCTTTGCTTGACATTGTATACCTATGACCAACTACATGGGATGATAGACTATGCAAAATTCTTAGGTTCTCCAGTTACACCATGGATGCTTCCATTTCTACTTTGCAGTGCTAGTCGTTTTCTTCCTATTATGCTTCTTTTTTTACTTTTGATTTCAGAATCACCGTTTCGCACAAGGCAACAGAGTTTCGTAATCCTACGCACAGGGAAACGCATATGGATTAAGGGTCAACTATTATATCTGCTTATAATCAGCATCTGTTTCACAGCCTTAGTATGGGTTCTTTCCTGGATATGGTATCTTCCTGAGCTTACATGGAGTACCGCATGGGGTGATTCACTGTTGACCGCATCTCAAGGATTGGATCCTTCATTTTTTGGAGTATATTTGAATTTTGGATATCGTGTGATAAAAAACGCAGAACCGATTCTCGTAACGCTCTGGTGCTCTGCTGTCATGGTTTTAGTATGCTATATGCTAGGGGTAATAATGACAGTATGCAATCTCTATCTAAAGAAGGGATTGGGTGCAATTATTACATCAATTTTAGTGGGTATATCTTTAATTCCTGAATACTTTACTATTGACCCAGGCGTGATTAAGATGACAATCTGGATTTCTCCTGTATCTTGGATGGATCGAATGCTGATGGGGAATAACAATCAAAACTTACCTTCCTATGCATTTGGCGTTTTGGCACCGGCATTGCTTGAAAGTATATTAAGTATGTTCTTAATACTAGTCATAGGAAAACGTGATGTGGAAACAGAGAAGGAGTAGAAATGGGTTGTGCTGTTCAATTAAAGAATGTAACAAAGAAATTCAAGGAAGCAACTGCCTTGAATCAGGTTACAGTTTCTTTTGAAAAAGGGAAAATATACGGAATCATCGGCAGAAATGGATCCGGAAAGACTGTACTTTTTAAGTGTATCTGCGGACTGCTAGAAGTAACTGACGGTGAGATAACTGTTTTAGGCCAACGAATTGGTGATGGATTGTGTGTTCCCAAAGGGGTTGGAGCTATTATTGAAACGCCTGGTTTTTTGCCGAACGTTTCTGCCTATCGCAATTTGTACTATTTGGCTTCTTTATCAGGGAAACCTGATAAAGAAAAAATCAGGGAAGCCATTCGGCTTGTAGGTTTAGATCCCGATAGTCGAAAAAAGATGGGCCATTACTCTTTAGGTATGCGCCAGCGCCTTGGCCTCGCCCAAGCTATCATGGAAGATCCTGAATTGCTGATTTTGGACGAGCCAATGAATGGGCTTGATAATGAGGGGACAAAACAAATGCGCCAGTTTTTGATGAATTTAAGAAGTCAAGGAAAAACAATAATTTTGGCAAGTCATTCACAAGAAGATATTGCGACAATGTGCGATTGCGTCTATCAAATGGATGCAGGCATACTGATGCGGCAAGACGGTTAAAGGGCGTACAAATTGGCACAGGCGAACATTGCGTACAGACGATTCTCGTTTTTCTTCAAGCCTCTGTACGCCACTTTTCTGTAGCCAAACTGGCATTTTATTATTCGGAAAAGTGCCTATATCTCCCGCAGTGTCCAGACCTTTTTGGACTTTGTAAAGGACTATCCCCTATTCCCTGAGGACTGAGCACAGACCCTTTCCTATTCTCCCGCCGCATAGAGGAAATTCCCTGTCCCTGCATATTCCACAAAAATCCGTTCCTCCACCGTTCACATTTTGGTTACAGAAAGGTCTTTTTTTCCTTGCATTTCTCTTCCAATCGGGTTATACTGACACGGATAAAATGCGAAAGGGGGAATTGCGGCATAGCTTCATGGCTGCGGTTCCCCTTTTTCGTACTGGATCGGGGTCTATGGCCCCACGGAAAAGAGAAAGGAAGGTATTTTATGTCTGCTCCTGAAACCAATACCGACGTCGTGTACGACGCCTCCACCCTGGCACCCTCCAAGAGGCTCCTGCTGGGTGTGCAGCACCTCTTCGCCATGTTCGGCGCCACCGTGCTGGTGCCTGCCCTGACCGGGCTGGACGTGGCCAACGCTCTGCTGTTTGCAGGTCTTGGCACTCTGCTGTTCCATCTGATCACCGGCCGGAAGATCCCCGCGTTCCTGGGCTCCTCCTTCGCTTTTATCGGCGGCTACAATGCCATCCGGGCCATGGGCAGCGATGGCGGCGATGCCCTGCTTCCCTACGCCTGCTTTGGTGTTGCCTGCGCCGGTCTTGTGTACCTGGTCCTGGCATTCTTCTTTAAGCAGTTCGGTGCCAAGAAGGTCATGCGCTACTTCCCCCCCATTGTCACCGGACCTATCATCATCTGCATCGGTCTGACCCTCTCCGGCTCCGCCGTTACCAACTGCGCCAACAACTGGTGGGTGGCTTTGGTTGCCATCCTGATCGTGGTGGCCTGCAATATCTGGGGCAAGGGCATGGTGAAGATCATTCCCATTCTGCTGGGTGTGGTCGGCTCCTATGCCTTCTCCATGATCGTGGATCCTGCCTCCCGGCAGAACCTGGTTACCCTGGTGAGCCAGGCAGACTGGGTAGGTCTCCCCATTGTGTGGCATAAGACCGCCCTCTCTATCTTCGGCGCCAACCTGGACCACGGTCTGCTGGTGACTGCCATCGTGACCATCATGCCCATCTCTCTGGCTACCATGATGGAGCATGTAGGCGACATCTGCGCCATTTCTTCCACCGTCGGCAAGAACTTTGTTGAGGATCCCGGCCTCCACCGGACTCTGGTAGGCGACGGCCTGGCCACCACCCTGGCCTCCCTCTTCGGCGCTCCCGCCAACACCACCTACGGTGAAAACACCGGCGTGCTGGCTTTGAGCAAGGTTTATGATCCCAAGGTGGTCCGTATGGCTGCCGTGTTCGCCATTGTCCTGTCCTTCTGCCCCAAGTTCTCCGCTCTCATTGTCGCCATGCCCGCCGCCACCATGGGCGGTGTCAGCCTGGTGCTCTACGGCATGATCTCCGCCGTGGGTGTCCGGAACGTGGTGGAAAACCAGGTAGACTTCACAAAGAGCCGCAATGTCCTGATTGCCGCCATGATCATGGGTCTGGCTGTGGGTGTCAACTACGCCGGTTCCATTCAGATCCCTCTGGGCTCCATCACCATCAGCCTCTCCGGTCTGGCCGTGGCCGCTCTGGTAGGCATCCTGATGAATGCCGTCCTCCCCGGCAAGGATTACGAGTTCGGTACCAACCATCAGGGCGATACCGCCGTGGTCAACTTCGGCAGCCGGGCACAGAAATAAGCCCGATTTTCTCCAGCCGCAGCCTCAAAAGGGCTGCGGCTTTTTTGGGCGGTTGCTTTGAAAGGCGGGCTGTGATATACTAAGAGGACCAAAGATAAAAATTGGCAGCAGCAATGGAGGCACCATATGGATCACAGCGAATACGCGGCAGAATTATTTGTCAAAGGCTACAACTGTGCTCAGTCTGTGGCAGTAGCCTTTTGCGATGTAACAGGACTGAGCGAGGATTTTTCCGCAAAGATGGCCTCTTCCTTCGGAGGCGGCATGGGGCGGATGCGAGAGGTCTGCGGGGCTGTCAGCGGAATGCTGATGGTCCTTGGGCTGGTCTATGGCTACGATACACCAGGCGACGACGCCGCAAAGCGGGCCCAGTATCAGGATGTCCAGCATCTGGCCCAAGTCTTCCGTGAGCAGTGCGGCAGCATCATCTGCCGGGAAATTCTCAAAAATCCGCCTTCGGACCCCATCCCCAGTCCCAGAACCGCAGAATACTACCGTACCCGTCCCTGCGCACGCATGGTGGCCAGCGCCGCCGGAATTCTGGACCAGTATATCCGGGAGCACCCTGTCCATGGATGAGCTTATTATCAATCAAAGGGATATTCCCGAGGATCGCTGGCGTTACGGTCTCCGTCCCTCCGCCAAAACCGGCTGCGGCTGGATCGCAGTCTACAATTGCCTGACCCTGCTGGGTCACCCAAAAACGCCGGAGGAAATTATCCACGGATTGGAGCGTCAGGTTCCCGGGCTTCACGGCACCTTCGGAACATTGTGCCTGGGTCCTGCCATTTTGCTAAAAAAATGGGGGTTTTCTGTGGAAGTCCAGTCAGACGTGAGAAAGTTCGATGAAATACTCCCCCCGGGCTCTACCGCCATACTCTTTTACTACTGGCGCAAGGGACTGCGGCTGGGTGCCCATTTCGTAGCGGTCCGCCGGGAAGAGAGGGGCTTTGTTGGGTACAATACCTATTCCAATTCCCGAGGGCCGGATTTTTACGGGGAAAGCCTGGAGGGCTATCTCAAAAAGCAAGGCTTTTTCGGGTGCGTACTGACCAAGGTTTTTGCTTTTTCCTGTAGCAATCAAAGCCCGCCTGTGCTATAATGAGGAAAACATGACAAGAAAGGGGAATTCTCTCCTGTGAATTCAAAAAAAGCCCTGGGTGGAATTCTGGGTGCCCTGGCCATTCTGCTGGTATCCATTGCCGCGGGTACGGTGCTGATGATCGGCGTTTACATGCTGCCCACCGGGCGGATGCTGACCAATGTGGCCGAAAGCTATGAAATCATCGATACGGAGGGCGGCAGCTTCACCTGGGCCCCAGGATATCCCGGCAGCCGGTTAGACGGATTTACAGACAACATCATGCTCCAGACCGCCGTGCTGGAGGGCTCCGGCAACCCTATTCGGGATGCCATGCTGAATGGACGGATGAACTTTCCCAAGGCCCAGCTCTCCCCGGGAGACGCCCTCATCAATTACGTCTATGGAGCCCGGAACGGGGAGATCACCACCTATGGCCGGTACTGGCACGGCTATCTGCTGTTTTTAAAGCCCCTGCTGCTGTTTTTCAATCTATCGGATATCCGCATGATGCTGATGACGGTCCAATTTGGTCTGGCGGCGGCACTCCTATGTCTGGTCTACAAAAGGCAGGGTCCCAGGCTGGCGGTTCCTCTGGGGCTGGCTTTGATATGCCTGAACCCGGTATCCACCGCCATGAGCATGCAGTTTACCAGCATTTATCTGCTGACCTTAGTCTTCGCTCTGGCGGAGCTTCAGATAGACAGCTTCTCCAAAGAAAGGGGCTGGGTGCTCTATCTGCTTCTTGGTGTCTGCACCGCCTTCTTTGATTTTCTCACCTTCCCTCCCGCTGCTTTCGGCATCTGTGTGCTGCTGGAGATCCTCCTTTTCAGGGGCAGTGCCAAGGAAACGCTGGAAAAAACCGTTCTCTCAGGCCTGAGCTGGAGCCTGGGCTATGGCGGCATGTGGAGCGGAAAATGGCTGGTGGGCTCCCTGCTGACCGGACAGAACATCCTGGCCGATGCCATCACATCTGTTCACTACCGCACTGGCACAGAGGTAGCCGCGAGAGAGGGAACCGCCGCGGCTTACCCGGAAATTCTGGCAAAGAACCTGGGAGCCCTGATGGGCCCCGGCTGCCTGATCCTGTTTGGTGCTCTGGTGATCCTGTTTCTCTGGCTGCTGGTATCGAAAAAATACCGGTTTGCTCCGGACAGCACCCTGCTTCCGGCCCTGGGCCTGATTGCCCTGGTACCTTTTGCCTGGTATTTTGTGCTAAAAAATCACTCATCCGTCCACTATTGGATGACATATCGGAATCTTTCCGTAACGGTTATGGCCCTGGCGGCCTATCTCAGCTTCTCGCTGAAAGACAAAGGAGACAGAACAAATGAGATCGGAAGAGCGTCGTGTAGGGAAAGAGTGTAGATCTCGGTG
>OGJY01002971.1_pt1 | contig 15289 bp, 14 predicted proteins | sample 1572231 | NCBI WGS metagenome assembly OGJY01 (sample SAMEA2582121, study PRJEB24529) | metagenome | biome: Human gut stool | place: China | collected 2011
GACCCCCTGCTCCCAAAGCAGGTGCGCTAACCGGACTGCGCTACACCCCGTTTTACAACCGCTTTATTGTCGATTGCGGTGCAAAGGTAAGCATTTATTTTTAACCACCAAATATTTCGTGTTTTTTTTTAATTGATTACTTTCGCATCTGTTTTATTACCTCAACTAAAGGGAAAGGAGGAAAAGCAAAGGAAAGAAGTAGATCATTAAACATGAACATATTGCAGGCCAATATGTTATAATATAAACATATCAACATTGAAAATAGTATGATAATTGCCTATACACGAACATATTCAAACAAGCAACAAAGTGACAATCAAAAAAATGCGATTGAACAATTTGCAGTAAATAATAACATAACCATAGACAAATGGCATAATGATTCCCGAACTACTTCTTCACGCCATAAAAACAGGCTTGAAGAAATAATTAAGAATATGAATGCCGGCGACACACTGATTGTGGCAGATGTAACCCGTCTAAGCCGGAAATTAATGGAAATTATGCATTTGATCTTGTTATGTATTGAGAAGAAAGTGACACTTTACTGTCTTAAGGAAGGGTACACTTTCGAAGATAACGTCGACAGCAAGACATTGGCATTTACTTTCGGACTCGTTTCAGAGATTGAAAGTAAACTAATCTCGACCCGTACAAGAGAATCTCTTGAGATCAGTAGAAACAAAGGGACAGCTCTCGGACGACCCAAAGGAACTCCTAAAATGGATCACCTGCTAGCTCAGAAAGAACAAATAGAAAAGGAACTCAATGAAGAAAAAGCGACTTATGCTGAACTGGCTGAATATTATCAGGTGTCATTAAGTAGTTTTAAAAACTTTGTCAGAAACAATATCACCCCTAGCCTTCCGGGAAGAAAAAGAATCGGAAAGAGAAAGAAAAAGACGGATTGAACAGTCAATAAATAAAAAGGGGAATTGAAAATAATCGACAGGCTAATACATTTTCAATTCCCCTTTTTTATTTCGTATTTATATGATCACTTTTCAATCCTTATCCGTGCATCGACAGCAAACAATCCCCGGTCAGTTGCCAACAGCGGATTAATATCCATCTCTTTTATCTCAGAAGCAAAGCGAAGGATAGTAGAAAGGCGAACGATAATATCTGCATATTGCTGTTCATCGATACCTTTTTGTCCACGTGTTCCCTTTATGATTGGATATCCACGCAGGGAATGGATCATTGAATATGTTTCATCATATGATAAAGGAGCCAACCCGTATGATACATCTTTCAGTACTTCGACGAAAATACCTCCTAATCCGCAAAGTATAACATGACCGAAACCTTCCTCATACTTCGCACCGAGGAACAACTCCTGCCCTTTCAGCATAGGCTGAACCATAATGGCCGTTACATCCGGTAAGCGCATCATACGCTCGAATTCAAACAATAAATGTTCTTCACTCCGGATATTCAATGCTACGCCACCGATATCACTTTTGTGTACAGGACCAACCACCTTAGCTACAACCGGGAATTTTACCTTCTTGGCAAATGCTATCAGCTCGTCTTTATCCGTCGATGTAAACTCTTCCACTAACGGAATATTTGCAGCTCCTAATAAAGTTCGAACCTGTTCGGGTGCCAGATAACCGTTTGAAGGTAACTGATCGATAATCCGGCGTACTTCCGGTACGTTGACACCATATAACTGAATATCGGTACTCATCGGCTTCGGCGTATTGATCACGCGCGAAAGAGCTGTTCCCAATGTCACCTCATCGGAGAAGTTGACGTGACCTTTCTTTACAAAACTGCGTACTTCAGGACCTGCCGTTACAATGGATGGTAAAACAGGGAAGATAGGTTTCTTACATTCTTCCATCTTTTTATGAAGTACCTCGTATGTCTCATAGAGTTTGACCAGGCCGGGACTACCGAAAATAACCATCATCAAATCGATCTCCTCAAAATGATTTTCACAATAATCGATCGCGGTAGCCAAATGTTCAGGCGTACCGGTTCCGATTATATCGATCGGATTACCGACAGCAGCTCCAGGATACAATTTGGATTTCAATTCAGCAGCAATCGGCCCTTCCAGATTCGGCACATTCAGACGCCCTTTCGAAAGAGCATCGGCCAACATAACCGCCGGACCTCCGGCATGAGTTATAATAGCACAATTCTTTCCTTTCACCTCTTTCAATGTAAAGATACTGGCAACCGTAGTTAATTCTTCACGACTGAAACAACGTACGATACCTGCTTTACGGAATAAAGCTTCAACGGCTGAATCCGAACTGGCTATTGCACCGGTATGTGACGAAGCGGCGCGCTTACCCGACTCCGTACTACCAGCTTTAATGGCAGCGATATGACAGCCTTTACGGATCAATGAGGATGCATGATAAAGCAGTTTATCCGGATTCTTGATTTGTTCTATATAAAGCATTTTAATCTTTGAGTCGAGCACAGGATCAAAGTGACGATCCATATACTCAAGCACCTCCTCCACTCCAATCTGTTTGGAGTTACCGACCGACCAGACGGATGAGAAACGCAACCCTTTTGTCAATGCAGACTCGATAATGAAAAGTGCCGTACCTCCGGAGCTGGAAATAAAATCCACTCCATCCGGATGAAATTCTGGTATAGGTTGCGTAAATACGCCGTGAAATTTCGTATTCATCAGCCCGATACAGTTCGGGCCGATCATGGAAGCGCCGGCTTCGTTCACCGTTGCCAGCATCTGGTCTTCCAAAAGGGCTCCTTCATGAGTTTCTTCGCCAAAACCGGCAGAAACAACGATAAAAGCTTTTACATTCTTCTGATTAGCCAGCACATCAATAGCTTCAGGACAAGAAGGACCGGGAATCGACACGATAGCCATCTCCGTGTCCGGTATATCATGTACGGAATGATAAGATTTCAAACCTTGTACATCGTCTTCCCTTGCGTTGACAACATACAGTTCTCCTTTATATTTACCATCCAAAAGATTTCGTACCAACCGTCCACCCGGCTTGTGTACATTATTTGAGCCACCTACTACAACGATGCTCTTAGGGTCGATTAATTCTCGGTTAATCATAACATTTTGATTAATTTGGTTCAATGAATTGGAACAAATATAGCTTTTTTATCTATTCATCCACCGAAATCCGGGTAATTTATTTACATTTTGTACACTCTGAGACCAACCAATCGCACCAGGCATCCATTCCGGTACCTTTCGTAGCCGACACTTCAAAGACCTTTAAATGGTGATTTACCTTCAAAGCATTATTCTTCAACGTCTCTACATTTGTATCCAGATAGGGTGCAAGATCGATCTTATTGATCACGCAAACATCAGCTTCAGCAAAAATATGCGGATACTTCAAAGGCTTATCATCCCCTTCCGTGGTACTCACGATTACGACTTTCTTTGCCTCTCCCAGATCGAACATAGCGGGACAAACCAAGTTGCCAACATTCTCGACAAACAATATCGAGCCATTTTCCGGAGAAAGATGCTTAACGGCATGGTTCACCATATCAGCTTCCAGATGGCAGCCTGTTCCGGTATTCACCTGAAAAACAGGTATGTCGAGGGCTGCGATACGGTCGGCATCATTAGATGTTTGCTGGTCGCCTTCAATAACATATATCTTTGGGGAAGGCTGGTCGCGAACAGCCCCTACGAGATGGCGGACAGTTTCTTCCAGAAGCGTTGTCTTTCCCGAGCCGGGTGAACTCATCAGGTTCAGGCAAAAAATCTCTTTTGCTTCAAAATAGCCGCGATTGCGTTCAGCCAGCAAGTTATTGCGCTGAAGAATATCCTGTTCGAGTGTTATAACTTTGCCTTCATCGTGATGATGATGGTGATGTTCATGGCCATGATCATGGTCGTGTTCGTGATGATGATGCTCTCCGCATCCGCAAGTTCCACACATAAGCGTTTTGTATTTATTATTTAATAACAATCGATTTTACACGAAGTTCTTTTCCTTTAATGATTTTAACACAATAAGAACCGCACTCCGGACAAGAAGCGAATAATGCTTCCATCGGGAATGTATGTCTGCAGTCGGTGCATTGTCCTTCACCATCAATAATATGGCGTATAATAGTTGCCTGTTCGAGCATAGAACCTTTCACAGCGCTCTCCAAGGCGAAAACAAGAGTTTGTAGCTCCACACCGGCAAGACGGCCGATCTCCAATTCCAGTTCTTCGACCGCTAACGAACCACGGTTGCGCGCCTGCTCTTCGGCAAGATCCACAATACTTTGTGCAATAGACATTTCGTGCATATCATTCTTTTTTATTCCGGGAAGCGGCAATAGCCAATTGACCGACTGCCACTCCTCCATCGTTACAAGGTATACGGCCAGGAACATACAACGGAATGCCGGCTTCGGCAAAAAGACGCTGCAACTGCTCCGTCAGCCTTTTATTTTGAAAACAACCGCCGGAGATGACCACACGGGAAACTCCGGTTTGCTTCAAAAGCCGCTTCCCTTCATCCAACAGCAGATAAGCCATCGTATTATGGAATCGGGCGGAAATATCACAAACCGACACTCCGGAATCCAGATCATTCAATAATTCTTCAAACAGCGGACGAAAGGAAATAACATCTTCTTTTATTAAAACCGGATAGCAGTCAAAGTGTTCAATAGAAGCCACTTGTTCGAGCCTTACCGGTGCTTCGGCCTGATGAGTCGATACATCACAAAGTCCCAGCAAAGAAGCGACAGCATCAAAGAGCCGGCCGGCACCGGAAGTATAAGGTGTGTTTATCCCCTTCTCCATCATAGTAATCAGCATCCGGATCTTCTGTACTCCTATCCGCTCGATGAAGCCATCCGGAAAACGGATCGATTCTCCGAAGTAATGCCACAAAAAAGCGACAGCCATCCGCCAGGGTTCAACAGAAGCCTTATCACCGCCGGGCAGCGGGACATACTCGAAATGCGACAAACGACGATACGACTTACGGTCGCAAAGAAAAAACTCACCACCCCAAACTTTACCATCGTCACCCAATCCTGTACCATCCAGCACGATAGCTATAACCTGTTCATGCAGTCCGTATTCAAGCATACAGGCCACAGCATGAGCATGATGATGCTGAACCTTCAGCAAAGGCAATCCGCAACGCACAGCCATACGTTCCGCTTCCTGCGAAGAAAGATAATCAGGATGCAGGTCGCACACCAGAGATGTTGGCGTGAAACGGAAAAGATGCTCAAGCCGTTCCAGAGACTCCGTATAGAAGCTGAATGTTTCCCAATTCTTTAAATCGCCGATATACTGGCTTTGCAGGATCGTATCTTCCTTGCCAAAAGCGAACGTATTTACTTTTTCCGCTCCGAAAGCCAGGATGCCTTCCACCTCTACATCGGCAAAGAAAGGCTCGGGAACATAACCACGCGAACGACGGATCAGACAAGGCTGACCGCCACAAACCTGCAAAACCGAATCATCCACTCGGTTATGAATATCCCGGTTGTGATGGAGTATCAACGGCACTTTACCGGATAACTGTTCCTCCGCTTCCGCAGGAGTAATAGCAATCGGATAATCACTCAGGTTTCCACTGGTCATAACCAATGCCGGGACATCCAGCGCTGCAAACCAATCATAATGCAATGGCATATACGGCAACATACAACCTAACGTTTGCATATCCCGGTTGATATCAGCAGCCAGGGCTTTCTTTTGCCTCAGCAAGACGATCGGACGACGCCAGGAGATCAGGCAATCTTCCTCCACAGGATCGACTTCAGCATATTCTTTCAGTAGACCGACAGAACGGAACATAACGGCAAAAGGCTTACTGTCGCGCTGTTTTATCTCACGCAGACGCTTCACCGCCTGTTCGTTCGCAGCATCACATATCAGATGATAGCCGCCGATACCTTTTGCCGCAATCACTTCACCTTCGCACAGTAAGCGGCAGAAAAGGTCGAGCAGCGTCCGGTAGTCGGTTATCTCTACGTTATTATATCGGGCATAATAGAAAGGCCCGCAGTAATTGCAGGCCACAGGTTGCGCATGAAACCGCCGGTCACTGACCGTTTTGTATTCTTTTTCACAATCAGGACACATTGCAAAAGCAGACATAGTTGTCTGTTTCCGGTCGTAAGGCAGATCACAAATGATGGAAAAGCGCGGGCCGCAATGCGTACAGTTTATAAAGGGATATTGCAGACGATGGGACTGCTCCTTCCTGTCTTGCAGGCATTCCGGGCAAACAGCGATATCGGGTGCCACCTGCGTTACCTCGTTCGAGTCGGAACGGCTGGGTGTAATGGAGAAGTCCGTGTAATTAGCAGCCGGATCTTCTACCTCCGTCACCCGGACACTATGAATTGCAGCAACAGGCGGATGCTCTTTCTTTATACGGGAGATAAACCGGTCGCATTGCTCCGGAGTCAGGACGGCACGGATGCAAACACCGTTATTCCGGTTATCGACCTCTCCTTTTATCCCCATCTCACTTGCGATACGATAGATAAAAGGACGAAAGCCAACGCCTTGCACTAATCCACGGATTGTCAATATCGATATTTTCACCCTTTATGTTTTAACTGTCCGGACAAATATAGAGGGTTTACCCGAATAAACAAACCGTCCGGGCAACAATACAGATAGTTTTTATTTATCACTTAATAGATAATATGTATCATTTAACACACCTTTTCCAAAACATATTAGCTACTTTTGAAGTTGTTAATAAAAACAAATCAACTTATGTGTCTTGCAATCCCGGGTAAAATAGTAAGCATTGACCGCTCCGAGCCTGATCTGACGATAGCAAAGGTAGATTTCAGCGGTATCGTAAAGAACATCTGTATCCAATGGGTGGATGTAGCAGAAGGCGATTATATTCTGGCGCATGCCGGAATGGCGATCTCCATAGTGAATGCACAGGAAGCAGAGGAAACACTGGAAGACCTTAAGAAGCTGCAACGCTTATGAAATACGTCGATGAATACAGAAACAACGATCAGGTACAATCGTTGCTCCGGGCTATCCGGCAGGTAACGACCCAGCCGTGGCATATCATGGAGATATGCGGCGGACAGACACATGCCATCGCCCGTTACCGCCTGGAAGAACTATTACCGCAAGAGATACATTTGCTTCACGGCCCCGGATGTCCGGTCTGTGTAACTCCGGTTGCACTGATCGACCAAGCACTGGAACTGGCCGGACAGCCCTCTGTCATACTGGCCTCATTCGGCGATATGATGCGTGTGCCGGGAACAAAGGAAGACCTGCTGCAAGCCAAAGCTCACGGGGCGGATGTCCGTATGCTTTACTCCCCGCTCGATGCGGTCGAATTGGCTGAAGCCCATCCGGATAAGGAAGTCGTTTTCTTTGCCATCGGCTTTGAAACGACAGCTCCCGTCCACATGATGGCCTTAAAAGAAGCACAGCGGAGGAAGTTGCCGAACTTTTCGCTCCTAACCTCTTTATTTACCGTTCCACCGGCTATGGAAGCCATCCTTTCCGACCCGGAATGCAAGGTAGACGGTTTTCTTACAGCTGGACATGTTTGTGCAATCACCGGCAATGCAGCTTACCATAAACTGGCAGAGAGATATAAGACACCCATGGTCGTAACCGGCTTTGAACCGGTCGATCTGCTGTATGGCATTTACCGCTGCCTCCTTCAACTGGAGAACGGAAGCCATTTTGTAGAGAATGCCTACAAACGGGTCGTACCGGAAGAAGGCAATCCCGCCGCCCGCCGTTTAATGGATGAAACGCTCGAACCATGCGACCAGGAATGGCGCGGGATCGGACTCATTCCCGGCAGCGGATTACAATTAAAGAAAAAGTATGCAAACTATTCCTCCCGGGAGAAATTCCCGTTCCATCCGAAAGGAACTGAAATTTCATCCGGATGTATTGCCGGAGACATCATGCGCGGCATCAAGCAACCATCCGACTGTCCTTTCTTCGGAAAGGCCTGTTCGCCGGAACGTCCGGTAGGAGCTCCGATGGTTTCGTCGGAAGGAGTTTGCGCTGCATACTATAAATATATGTAATATGAAGAGTGAAGATTTTAGTTGCCCGGTTCCGCTGAATGACTCCGATTGTGTACTGATGGCACACGGCGGCGGCGGACGTTTGACGCATCAACTGATCAGTAACCTGTTTTATCCGGCCTTCCGCAACGCGCTGCTGGAACAGGATCATGACGGCTGTGTCTTTCCCGTTCAGGAAGGGCGGATGGCCTGCTCGACCGACTCGTTCGTTGTCGATCCTATCTTCTTTCCCGGTGGCGACATTGGCGACCTGGCGGTAAACGGAACGGTGAACGACCTGGCCTGTTGCGGTGCCCGCCCCCTCTATCTGACGGCTGGATTCATACTGGAAGAAGGATTGCCGCTGGCCGACCTGCAACGGATCGTACAATCCATGCGCCTGGCAGCCGACAAAGCCGGCGTACAGATCGTGGCAGGCGACACCAAAGTGGTGGAGCGTGGTAAATGCGACAAACTGTTCATCAACACCAGCGGTATCGGAGTCGTGCCGGAAGGCATCCACATCGCCCCCGACCGCATAGAGACCGGGGATGTTGTCATTTGCAGCGGGCCGATAGGGGCACATGGCATTACGATCCTCTCCGCCCGCGAAAGTCTCGGATTTGAAACAAATCTGAAAAGTGATACAGTTTCATTAAACAATATGCTTTCCCGGTTGTTAAAAATTATAGAGGAAGTCCATGTCCTGCGGGATCCCACACGGGGTGGCGTAAGCGGTACATTGAACGAGATAGCAAAGGCAGCCAACGCAGAGATCGTGTTGGATGAAGCCGCCCTCCCGATCCCCGATGCCGTCAAAGGCGCTTCAGAGATACTCGGGCTCGACCCGCTCTATGTAGCTAACGAGGGATTGGTGCTGGTCATCCTCCCCGAAGCCCGGGCACAGGAGGCGCTTGCTATCATGAAAAGCTTCCCGGAAGGAAAGGATGCAACAATCATCGGCCGTGTAACTGCGAAAGGGAACGCGATCGTAAAGATGAAAACATTGTACGGTAATTACCGCATCGTAGACATGTTGAGTGGGGAACAGCTACCACGCATTTGCTGAAAATTTCCAGTCACCGGAAGAGTGTTGTTCCAACCACTGGAAGAGCACTCTTCCAACCATCGGAAAAGTACTGTTCCAACTGCCGGAAGAGTATTGTTCCAATCACCGGAAGAAAATAAGAAAACCAATAAATTACTAAGATATGGAAAATAAAAGACCGACCGTCTACGAGGAATGCCGACAGAAAGGCATCTCCCGAAGGGATTTCCTGAAATTCTGCACTACCATGGCCGCCCTTATGGGATTGGAAGCATCCGGGGTTGCACAGGTTGTCAATGCACTGGAAACGAAGCCCCGCCTGCCGGTTATCTGGCTTCACCTGCAAGAATGCACTTGCTGTACCGAATCGTTCATCCGCGCCGCCCACCCGATCGTGGCGACTCTCCTGCTCGATAAAATCTCACTCGACTATACGGAAACCCTGATGGCTGCTGCCGGCGAACAAGCTGAAGCCGCCAAGGAGGAAACCATGAAGAAATATCATGGCGAATACCTGCTTATGATAGAAGGCTCGATCCCGACCAAAGACGAAGCCTATTGCTGCGTAGGCGGTAAAAGTGCCTTGCAGATCACGAAGGAAGCAGCAGAAGGTGCCAAGGCGATCATTGCCTGGGGAAACTGTGCCTGTGCCGGTTGCGTGCAGGCGGCTAATCCGAACCCGACCGGTGCCAAAGCCATTCATAAGGTAATAAAGGGGAAACCTATTATTAATGTACAGGGCTGTCCTCCTATCGCCGACGTGATGGCTGGCGTTATCATCTATATGTTGACATTCGAACGCATGCCGCAGCTCGACGGTCTGGGACGTCCGAAGATGTTCTACTCCCGCCGCGTACACGATACCTGTTACCGTCGTGCCAACTTCGACGCCGGACTATTTGTTGAAAGCTTCGACGACGAGAATGCCAAGAAAGGTTATTGTCTCTACAAAGTGGGCTGTAAAGGGCCGAGCACGTACAACTCGTGCGGAATCATCAAATGGAATGAAGGGACGAGTTACCCGATCCAGAGCGGTCACCCCTGTCTGGGTTGCAGCGAAGAGAACTTCTGGGATAACAGCCCGTTCTATAAACGGATGCCCGACGTTCACGGCTTCGGAATCGAAGCAACAGCCGACCAGATCGGCCTTGCCCTGGGAGCCGTGACAGCTGCCGGTATCGCTGTTCACGCCGTTGCCACCAATATCCGCAAGAAGGAACTGATCGACAACGACGAACCGGAAAGTAAGTCTAACATCTAAATTCGTATTACCATGTCTGAAAGAATCGTTATAGACCCTATCACCCGTATCGAAGGCCATCTGCGGGTAGAAGCTGTCATCGAAGGCGGCAAGATTAAAGACGCTTACAGTTCCGGTACGATGGTACGCGGAATAGAAAACATAGTACGCGACCGCGACCCGCGCGATGCCTGGGTATTCGTAGGACGCGTTTGCGGCGTGTGTACCTCCATCCATTCGCTTTGCTCGGTGCGTGCGGTCGAACATGCGTTGGATATCACCATCCCTCCCAATGCGGAAATGGTACGTAATATCATGGAAGCGGTGCTTTATATGCACGACCATACGGTGCACTTCTATCAGTTGCACGCGCTCGACTGGGTAGATATCGTCTCCGGCCTGAAAGCCGACCCGAAAAAGGCCGCCCTCCTCGCCCAGCAACTCTCTCCGTGGGCGAAGAACACGGAAGGTTACTTCAAAGCGACACAAGACCGCCTGAAGAAATTCGTAGCCAGTGGCCAGCTGGGTATATTCTCCAACGGCTACTGGGGACATCCGGCCTACAAGTTGACACCGGAACAGAACCTGATCGCCACAGTACATTACCTCGAAGCACTGGAATGGCAGAAAGAGATCGTGAAGGTACATGCCGTCTTCGGCGGAAAGAACCCGCACCCGAACTTCCTCGTCGGCGGTATGCCGTGCAGTATCGACCTCAACGAAGCCAACTCGATCAATGCCGAACGCCTCGCGCTGGTGAAGCAGAAGTTGCAGGAAGGCAAAGACTTCATCGACCAGGTCTATATCCCCGACCTGCTGATGATCGCCGGAGTCTACAAGGATGAATGGAGCAAGATCGGCGGCGGCGTAAGCAATTACCTGTCGTACGGCGACTTCCCGCTGCACGGATATGCCGGTATAGAAGATTTCATGAGTCCGCGCGGTATCGTGCTGGATCGCGACCTGAGCAAGGTGCACCCCGTAGATGCCAACTCCCCCGATGAGATAAAAGAATACATCTATCACTCCTGGTATAAATATACGGAAGGCGATAAAGCCGGTCTGCATCCCTACGACGGGGAAACCAATCTGGAATATACAGGCCCGAAACCTCCTTACAAACTACTGGATGTAGAAGACAAATACAGCTGGATCAAAACTCCGCGCTGGAAAGAAAAGCCGATGGAAGTAGGCCCGCTCGCCCGTCTGGTCGTGGCGTATGCCGCCGGTAAGGAACCGCAAAAGACGGCTGTCGACAATGTGCTGGCAGCACTCGATCTTCCGGCCAGCGCCCTTTTCTCCACCCTGGGCCGTACAGCCGCCCGCGGGATCGAGACGCAACTGGTTGCCGGCTGGGCACTCGAATTCTTCGACCAGCTGATGAAGAACCTGGAGAACGGAGACTCACGCATGGCCAACCCGGTGATGTGGGAAAACGAGAACTGGCCGAAGAAAGCGCAGGGTGTCGGACTGACCGAAGCTCCGCGTGGCGCACTCGCCCATTTCATCGTGATGGAAAACAACCGAGTGAAGAATTACCAGATGGTAGTTCCTACTACCTGGAATGCTTCGCCGAGAGACGAGAACGGAAATCTATCCCCTTACGAATCGGCCCTGATCGGCACACCGGTACACGATGCCAACCAGCCGCTCGAAATCCTCCGGACAATCCACTCTTTCGACCCGTGCCTGGCTTGTGCCGTGCATCTGTATGACGAAGAAGGGAAGTATGTACACCAAATGGATACGTTTTAAATAGTATGCTATGAAAAGTCGCAAGAAACGCCTCACCGAGGTATATGTATGGGAGCTTCCTGTACGTATTTACCACTGGGTAAATGCATTGTGTATCGTTATACTCTGCATTACCGGATTTATCATTGCCGATCCTCCCGCTATACTGAATGCTTCGGAAGCGTATTTCAGTTACTGGTTCGGCGTCGTCCGTTTCATCCATTTTGTAGCGGCCTTCGTGTTCTTCTTCAACTTCGTATTCCGTTTGTACTGGGGATTCGTGGGAAACCGCTTTGCCCGCTGGACGAACTTCATCCCGTTGAAGAAAGCGCAATGGCAGGAAGTGTTGGAAGTCATCAAGGTCGATATTCTGATGATCAAAAACAAGCCGGTCGAAAGCATCGGTCATAATGCGTTGGCGAGCCTGATCTACTTCGGTACGTTCTGGGCTTTCCTGCTGCAAAGCATTACAGGCTTCGGGCTGTACGCCAAGATGAGCCAGTCAGCATTCCCCCAGCTGTTTGCCTGGACGATCCCGCTGATGGGTGGCGACCTGATGGCACGGCAGATCCATCATTTCCTGATGTGGTTCTTTATCCTCTTTGCGATCGTACATGTCTACCTGGTGTTCTATCACGACTACATCGAACAGCGTGGCGAAACGTCCTCCATCATCGGTGGCTGGAAATTTATCGAAGAAGAGATTGCAGACAAGGAAGAGATAACGGAGACGGCCGAGACGATCACCAAGATTGCCAAAAAGGAGCAATAAAAGAGAGGACGCGGCCATAGTTCCTTGTGAGGCTTTCCCACACGAGGCTGTGACCGCGTCTCACACGAGGCTGTGAGGATGACTCACAAGAGGCTGTGAACGCCCCTCACAAACGGTTGTGAGGACGACTCACAAGGGCGTGTGAGACAGCCTCACTAAAGCTAATAGTAATATATGGAAAAGAAAACGCTTATATTAGGTGTCGGCAACCTGTTGCTGAAAGACGAAGGAGTCGGTATTCACGTGATCCGGGCTCTTGAAAAAGAAACGCTTCCCGCCCATGTCACCCTGATGGATGGTGGGACGGGAGGCCTTCATCTGATCAGCTGGCTGACGGGCTACGACCATATCATCATGGTCGACGCCACCCTCGACAGTAACCCACCGGGCACCGTCCGCCTGATCCGTCCGCAATATGCCAGCGACTATCCTCCCCTGATGAGTGCTCACGAGATCGGCCTTCGCGATATGATCGAAACCATGATCCTGACCGGCGACCTTCCCGAAGTGCATCTGATCGTCGTCTCCGCCGCCAACCTGAATGAAGTAAATATGGAACTGACTCCGGAAGTAGAGGCTTCTATTCCGAAGGTGATAAGGGTTATTCGGGAGTTGATTGAATAATTAATGGAAAAAGAGACAGATACGATCAATGCAATCTACCGCAAAGGGCATCCATTTTATGACTCTCTCCATGGCCGTTTTCTGTTACGCATTTCTTCATTTGTAAGTCCTAATCCCTGACGGGACTGTTCCATCGAGATTCTAACGCCAGCCCTTAGTTCTTCAGGAGTAAACTGACAAGGGGGAATCATGTCTCTTTCTTCTTCCCTTCCCAGCGACCGTAAATAATCGACTGCTTGCGAAAGGCGTTCCGGATCGAAGATATTCATCAGTTCATTGATTGCCGCCAACTTCAGGCTAGCGGTATCCTGCGGTAGACCATAAGAAACAGCAGGTTCAGAGACAGGTTGAGACTGTGGAGTTTCGTCTGTGTTATAAGGCTTTGTAGTCATATCTATTGTCTTTTTATTGATGATGGGCAAATATAAGGATTTATGGAGAAACCCTGTTACTCAAGCGCAGAATTAACACATAAAAAGACTGATCTAAAGCGTTTAAGTCCTATTTCAGAACATAATACAGCATCGCAGCTATCGCAGATCCTGCAATCGGTGCAATTCCGGGGATCCAGGCATATTCCCAATGACTGCTTCCTTTTCCTTTAATCGGAAGAATGGTATGCATAAAACGCGGAGCCAGGTCGCGGGCCGGATTAATGGCATACCCGGTCGGGCCACCGAGCGACAAACCGATCACCCAAACCGTAAACGCCACCGGAATCGCTCCGACCGATCCAAGCCCGATCGGTAGCGTACTATTACTTTCATACGTCAGTTCACCATCCGTAATATAAAAGACAACGAACATCAGGACAAACGTCCCCACCATCTCCGTCAGGAAATTGATAACCGGATTACTGATCTCCGCATTGGTACAAAACACGCCCAACTTTGCCGCCTGGCTATCCGTTGCACCGAAATGATCCTTGTAAACCAGCCAAACTACCAACGCCCCTAACGCCGCACCCAGGAATTGGGCCAGAATATAAACAGACACCTCGCTCCAGGGAAAAGTCCCCCCGATAGCCAGCCCGATCGAAACCGCAGGATTCAGATGAGCCCCGCTATACGGCCCGGCCACAACCACCCCGATAAAAACACCTAATGCCCAAGCGGTGGTGATAGCCATCCACCCGGCACCGTTCCCTTTTGTCTTTGTCAGGCAGACATTGGCAACTACACCGCCTCCCATCAGGATCAGTAACATAGTTCCTATAAATTCAGCAAGAAATGGTGTCATGGTAAGTAAGGTATTAATTATAAGATCAGATTTCACTCTCCATCGCCCAGTTCATCGTACGGCCAACCGCTTTATGCCAATCGGTAAGCAAAGCCATTGCCGTCTCGGGCTTCATCTTAGCCGTGAATATAGTATCCAGCGACCATTGTTCCTTCAGTTCGTCCATATCCTTCCAGTAATTCACTGCCAGGCCGGCCAGATAAGCCGCCCCTAAAGCCGTTGTTTCCAATATCCGGGGGCGAACCACCGGGCACTGGCAAATATCCGCCTGAAACTGCATCAGGAAATTATTGGCAATAGCTCCGCCGTCTACCCGGATCTCTTTCGGCTTGGCATGAATATCGTTTTCCATAGCCATCAGGACATCATACACCTGATAGCAGATACCTTCAAGCGCGGCACGTGTCAGATGGGCGGCCGTCGTTCCCCGGGTAATGCCAATGATAGCACCACGGGCATACTGATCCCAGTAAGGAGCTCCAAGTCCCGTAAATGCAGGCACGACGTAGCAGCCGTTTGCATCCGGTACTTTTCCCGCAAAATACTCGGTATCCGATGCAGAATCCACCAGATGAAGCTCATCACGAAGCCACTGAATCGCAGCACCAGCCACAAACACGGATCCCTCCAGAACATAAGT
>OGJY01002989.1_pt1 | contig 15199 bp, 8 predicted proteins | sample 1572231 | NCBI WGS metagenome assembly OGJY01 (sample SAMEA2582121, study PRJEB24529) | metagenome | biome: Human gut stool | place: China | collected 2011
CACACCAAAGCTGTTCTATCTGTTCACAAGACAATCTGCCATTTAACCAGTTGCCGAGTGTGACAGCCATTCCGTCCTGCTCATAATAGAGCCATTCCTGTGTTTCGATGTTCCCCTCATACACGATAGTCACATCAAAGTCAGGCATAAATATTCCTGCCTCCGTATCCCAGATACAGGCAACTCCCTGTCTGAGTGTCAGGTTCAGGCTTTCGACATATACAGACCAGCCGCTTACGACTATCTGAAAGTCATCATCAATCTCTGCAATATCGTCCGGTGTGTCGATTAACTCCTCCATTTCCGATACTGCTTCTTCTATCTCCCCAAGTCGGTATCTCTTATTCATCTGCCGCCTCCTTATATCTGCACCTGACAACAAAACGCATTGTTCCCTGTTCATAACAGGTAAAAAGAGTGAGTTCTTTTTCCATACCCTGCGTCTTTATGCTGTTGTCATAAGGATTTACCACATCTGTGCCTGTCACTTCATAGATATGTGTCTGCCCATTCTTATCCATAATGCTTACTTCATCGCCTATGGCAATCCGGTTTAATGGCGTAAAAAATGTGCCGTACCTGCTCCCGTTATGACCGCACAGCACACAGTTTCCAACCTCTCCTATTCCCGCTGTTTCCGGTATATGACCAATCCCTGCATTAAGGATTTCACTTCCTGTTCCTTCCATTACCGGGTATCTGATATCTATGCTCGGTATCTCAATGATACCGATGACACCGCCTTCTTTAAGAATGGCTTCCTCCTCTTTACTAATGGTGGTTTGCTCTTTCTCAACATCTGACCTTTCATCCTGCTTCTCCTCCAATGTCTGCTCAAATTCATTTATGAGCTGGTTCGTGTTTCTCTCTCCGGTTGTACGCCAGAAAAAAGGGACTGCCATAATGGCAATCCCTGCTGTAATCAGTAGTCCTGCGACCACTTTCCTTATGCTCATAGAACTTCACTCCTATCTTTTCCTGTCTCTGTCTGTCATATAAATTCCCTTATCCTCTGCAACAATGCCCGCATTTTCTATTCTGTCCTCAGACTTTTCTTCGTCCGGTCCGCCAAGATCTGCGTCCATAGCCTTTGCGTTCTCAAGGTCAAGCTGGGCATTTAATTCACACTGCCTTGCAAGTTTTTCTTCCAGTTCCGCACTGTGTGCAAACGGCTTATCATACTCTGCCTTTGAAGCCTCAAGGTCATTCTGGTACTGTTCAATCTTCTTTTCCAGAAAATCTACATTTTCGTGAAGTCCATTGAACAGATTCTCCAGCTTTACCATACTTCCCACCGGACTTGTGGAAAGCTCTGCCTTGTATTCCGTCTTTCCACGAAGCACCATATAGTTGATACTGAGGAAATTCTTTTCTACCAGAAGCTCAAAGCCGTGAAACTTACCGATTGAAGTGGTTTCGCCTGTCTTGCATTTGCTGATTGCCTCAAGCATTGTGGTTCCACCATCAACTCTTTCTGTATAAGTTGCATTTCCTATGGTAATGGCAAAGTCCGGATTATCAATCAGCTCCTTATCCCTTGCCTTTATATCTTCCCTGACATTGGCAAGTTTCTCTGTCGCAGTTTTGATAAGTTTCGGATACTTGATCATAAAGTTATCCTGCAATCCATACCTCTGATTATCATAAGACGCCTTTAAGAGCTTTAATCTCTGGACATCATTGTCAACCTCCATCTTTTCCTTGATTAAAGGGTTGCCTGTAGCAACCGCCTTAATTTCGGCGTAGGAAAGGGTTGCCTCATCAATGTCCTCACAGCTTCGGCTCACTGCCTTGCTTGTCATAACCTGACTGATGAAACGCTGCTTATTCTCCACAAGCGACCAGTTGTACGCATCAAAGGTTCCTTTTGTAACATATCTATAGATTGCCACCTCATCGTTTTCATTTCCCTGTCGGATACCTCTGCCCTCTCTCTGTTCAATGGAAGAAGGCTTCCACGGACAATCGACGTGGTGCATTGCAACAAGGTGTGTCTGTACATTAACTCCGGTTCCGCACTTGTCTGTCGAACCGATAAGGACTTTTTTCTTACCTGTCCTCATTTCCTTAAAAAGTGCGTCCCTCTGTGCATCTGTTTTTGCATCGTGGATAAATGCTATCTCCTCTGCAGGAATACCATACTTGATAAGTGACTCCTTCAGATAATCATAAATCGTAAAGTCCTTATCCGGTCCCGGTGTTCCGATATCCGAAAAAATAAGCTGACAGCCTATATGACCATCAGCATTTCCTTTTACATATTCTTTCCAGACATTTTCCGCTACCTTATTGAGCTTCCCGTCCGGATTGTTCGGTGCGTCCTTATCAATCAGTCTTGCGTCTGTTCCAAGAAGTCTTGCTTCGTGTGTAATCTTTAAGAAGTTGTCAACGCTTGGATCAACACCTCCGCCTCTTATCCTTTCTGCCCTTACCACAAAATCTTCCATTACCTGCTTCACATACCAGTCCGGCTCCGACTCCACGATGATAGGCTTGCCGCCACGAAGTGCTGGCACATCAAGGTCAAGCATATCCGCTGTCTGCACATCTGCTACCTCTCTAAAGATATTCATAAGCTCCGGCAGATTGGTAAATTTATTAAATCTGCTCTTGAAACGGAAACCACTGCCCTCAACTGTAAGCTCCAGTGCTGTTGTTACTTCTCCGAAGTTAGCCGCCCACGAGTCGAAATGATGAATTCCCATTTCCTCAAGTGCCGACTTCTGCAAATAAAGCTGCATAACATACATCTCACACATCGTGTTGCTTATCGGTGTTCCGGTAGCAAATACAATGCCCCTGCCATCATTTATCTCTGATAAATACTGGCATTTAAGCTGCATATCCGTTGACTTTTTAGCCCCCGAACTGCTGATTCCTGACACATTATTCATCTTTGAAAAAATGGCAAGGTTCTTAAAATTGTGTGCTTCGTCTACCATAATAGAGTCAACTCCCAGCTCCTCAAAGGTAATGAGGTCATCTTTTCTGCTCTCATCGGTCAGTGATTTAAGCTGTTCATCCAGCTTTTTCTTCTGGCTTTCCATCTGCTTTACTGTCCAGCGTTCCCCGTTTTTCTCCTTCATTTCATCAATCGCATAAGTGATTTCTTCTATCTGCTCATTTAGCATTCTCTCCTTTCTCTCCGGCGAGATTGGGATTTTCTCAAATTGCGAGTGTGACATAATAATACAGTCATAATCACCTGTCGCAATCCTTGATACAAACTGCTTTCTGCGGCTCTTTTCAAAATCACGCTCCGTTGCAACCAAGATATTTGCAGACGGATAAAGCCTTAAAAATTCACTTGCTGTCTGTCCGATAAGCGGCTTTGGCACTACCATAATTGTCTTATTGGCAAGACCAAGCCTTTTCTGTTCCATACACGCAGCCATCATTTCAAAGGACTTTCCGGCACCGACACAGTGTGCAAGCAGGGTATTTCCTCCCATAAGGATTCGTGCCACCGCATTTTTCTGGTGCGGCTTTAATTCAATTTCAGGGTTCATTCCCGGAAACTGCAAGTGGCTTCCGTCATACTCACGCAGACGGATATTATTGAAGGTTTCATTATAATATTCCACATACTTTTGTCTGCGTTCCGGTTCTGCAAACAGCCATTCCTTGAACTTCTCCTTGATCATATTCTGCTTTTCCCTTGCAAGCATTGTCTCATTCTTGTTGACTTCATAATGGTACTTGCCATCACCGTCATCAATCCTGTCCCTGACAGTGACCGTTTTTAAGTTCAGGGTTTCCTCAAAAATAGAATAAGCGTCCATTCGGCTTGTACCATAGGTTTTCGTTGCTGCTACAGAATGTTTATCCATACTTTTATTTTCAATGAACCATTCCATACTCATTTTATTCAAGTGTACCTGAATACCGGAATTATAATACTCTGTTCTGATTGCCCTTGCCCTTTTTGGTGTATTAAGCAACTCATAGATAAACTGCTCATAATCAAGCGGCTCAATCCAAGTTGTTCCAATCTTTACATCAATATCTGAGGCTTCAATCCATTCCGGCTGAACTTCCTCTAAGGCTGCGGCATTGGCGGCAAATCTTTCAGCCTGCGGATTGTCGGTATCCGCCGCCATTGCCTTTGCAACACGCAGCTTATCCCTTACATTTCCCGACAGATATTCGTCTGCTGTCTCCCAGCCTGCGTCCGAGTTATTTTCATTGTAACGGTCAGGATTAAGGAAAATAATTCCATCGAGTTCCTTTATGAGAGTATCCCTGTCTGCTTCATAAATGGAGAGCATATAAGGGATATTTACATATCCAAACTCATTGACCGATACATTAAGAGCCTCAACCGCAGTTTCTACCCTGTCCACCACGGACTTTGCCTTAATCGTCTGCTTATAAAACATATCAGCCTTCTTCACCTCCCCGTCCTCATTTACTTCTTCCAGACTGCAAAGAAGCGGATAATCGCTGTCATCCCTGAACGCTGTACGGTTTGCTTTGGAAGTGATTGCTCCATACTTTCCAACGAATTTATCATATTTTACATTCAAAAGCTGCTGTTTATCTGCAAGCTCCTCATCACTACAGCCCTCCATCTGGATATCAATCAGCTCTCTTGTTATCTGTCTGATTTCGTCAAGACTTCTGATTCTCTCCTCGGCAGTCTGTGATACTTCTTTTCTTACCATTTCGGAATTTTCCCTGTAATAGAGCTTTCCTTCAAAGAATGTGTAAGTATAATTTCTCACATCCGGATCAGCGGGAATGACTTCCTCTGCCTGCTCCTCATTGTCTGCCAGTCTTTCAAAATCTGTCATCTGTGCTTTGATGTTACTGATTGCCTTATTAAGTGCTTCATACAGATTGAAGTTCTCATCATCATTCACACAGACGGTATATCTGCTGTCCTGTCCGAACATTCTTGTATCATACTGCATTGTGCCGAGCATCATTTCCGGGTGTTCTGCAAAGTAGGAATTGACTGCTATGCCATCGTCTGTGACACCAAGATGTACCCAGTCCGGCTCTATATCAATCTTTCGTTCCCTTTTCTGTAAAAACAGGATATCCGCCGTCACTTCTGTTCCCGCATTGTCCTTAAATGCTGTATTCGGAAGTCGGATTGCTCCCACAAGCTCTGCTCTCTCTGCAAGATATTTTCGGATAGTCGGATTGCTCTTATCCAGTGTTCCCTTTGTGGTAATCACCGCAACCATACCGCCCGGTCTTACCTGATCGAGTGCCTTTGCAAGAAAATAATCGTGAATACGGAAGTTGTACTTATTGTACTTTGGATCAAATATCTTATAATCTCCAAACGGCACATTTCCCACAACAACATCAAAGAAGTTATCCGGATATGTGGTGTTTTCAAATCCCGTAATGCTGATATTGGCATTCTGGTAAAGCTGTTTTGCAATCCTTCCCGATATGCTGTCCAGCTCCACTCCGTACAGCTTACTTTGCTGCATTGGTGCTGGCATACTTCCGAAGAAATTGCCGATACCCATAGAAGGCTCCAAGACATTTCCGCCTTTAAACCCAAACTGCACAAGTGCGGAGTTAATACACGTTGCAATCTCAGGTGAAGTATAAAAGGCATTATTTACAGTTGCTCTTGCCGCACTGTATTCCTCATCAGAAAGAAGCTCTTTCAGCTCTGCATACTCTTTGCTCCACGCTGCATTATTCTCATCAAATGCCTGTGACAAACCACCCCAGCCGACAAACTTTGATAAAACAGCCTGCTCCTCCTGTGTTGCAAGTCTGTTTTCTGCTTCAATCTGCTTTAGTGTACGGATTGCGTCAATGTTCCACTGGTATCTGGTCTTTGCACCGCCCTTTTCTGTTTCCCACAGGTTATAGTGGAAATTGATTTTAGGCTGTTTTTGTGGTTTTTCCTTTCCACTCTCACCTTCCACTGGCGGTAATACTTCCGGTACAGGTGTTTCAGTGGCAGCCTCCTGTGGTTCGGTATCATTCTGTGAAATATCGGCTAATACTTTCTTATCATCAGAAATTATATGACCGTCTGCGTCAATCTTGGTATTCCAGCCATTTGCAATCGCACGTTCCCTGTTCTCAAGACGGTTTTGTCTTATACTGTCCTCAATATCAAAGAACCTGCGGTAAACAGGATTCATTGTTTCCCTGTCAATCTTATTTTTTATGGTCTGATAGATTGCTTTCTGATCCTCTCCACAGTAGAATGGCTGTTTTACCATATAGGATAAGATTTCATAGACATCACGCCACGATACGGTATCCTCTACTCTCTCTCCATTTCTGTTTTTATAGCTTACTTTCACATCTACACTGCTTAAAGTGTATTCGGTAAGCCCATACTGATTATTGCAGTATGCCTTTCGCTCACCCTCTACATTTCCCATAGCTATATCACTGATAAGCTCCAGCTTATTCGGCATAAATGCAAAATCCGACTGCACCACATCCATAAGGAAAGCACGGAATGGTGTGTAGCAGCTACATTCCGACACAAGTATCTCAATGGCATCTCTCAAATCTTCATCCATTTCTGCCACACGCTTTGCATAATCAATCGGCTTGATATACTTTAACTCAGCCGCCTCCCTGTTTACGACATAACTGTCAGGCTCATCAGGAATTGCATAATCATCAATCTCTGATTTTTCCTCCTGCGTATCAACTTCACTGTATTCTGCGTCAATGACTTCATCATCTTCACGAAGTCCGTCCATTGCAAGCTCATCAATACGAGGTCTTTCCGGCTGGTATTCCCCGGTAAGGATAAGCACACCGATTTCCTTTTCGACATTTTTCCACGAAACATATCCTTCTACTTCTCCATCTTCATCTTTCCATTGGATACGAAGTCCCGAACCGTGAAATGTGTCATACCCGTGCAAGCCCAGACCGTCAAGCGGCCAGCTTGCACCGCCCTGACCATACTCTGCCTTGATACGCTTTGCTCTGGTTCCTGCGTCTATCTCTGTCTGATAGATTTCACACACCCTGCCTTTTCCACCAACAAAGCCAGTTCCTCTCATAAGTATCTCTTTTACATACTCACTTGGTACACTCTCTGCTTTCTTTGGATTAAGGTAATTATATTTTCCGGCAAGGGCAGCCTTTTTGTCCTCCTCGAACTGACGCATAAATTCATTGTGTCTGGTTTCCTCCGGCTGCTTCACACCAAAACTTGCCTGCCCATTTTGGTCGAAAAAAAAGGAAGCCTGTGTATATTCGGCTTCCTTACTGACACCCAATGAGTTAATCTCATCAAGCTCTCTATTCAATTCTTCCTGTGTTTCTAATGAAACTTCATCACGATCTGGTGGAGCACTACTTCCTCCGCCTGCATCTTCGCCTGCTCTCTTATCTTCCACATCTCCATTGTCGATGACGGGTTCTGTGGCTTGTGCTTCATTAGATACTGTTCCTCCAACTGGTCGTAAAGCTGGTTTGCTTCCTTCTCTACTTCCGACATCTTCTCGTACATCTTCCCGAACCTCATCAGTGTCTTGTACCTTGCCGGTTCGTTCTCCAGAAGATACTTCATTGCCATTCTTCCGTATCTGCCCAGCTTCGTCAAGTCCTCTGTCTCGTCCGGCATTGTCAGCTCCGGATACAGCAGTCCGTCCACTTCCTTGTAATTCATCGCTTCTAACATATGATATTCTCCTTTCGCTCTCAATCGTTTTTAAATTCTTGCTAAATTCTCTAAGAACACTACAGGAGACATCGCATACAAGGGAACCAAGACGGTAAACTATCTCCTCATCTTTGATGTTTACAATCTGACTGAAATCCTGTTCTTGCACAGATAAGTCAAATCCACATCTCGTCCCTACAGCATACATAACACTGGAATATACCAACTGCTCCATATTGCTATCCTGCTGTAAGCCCTTGCGTTTTTCGTTGAATTCCTTTATCACACTACCTGATAGCTGCATAAGTTCGGACATTCTATCCCCGAACTCCTCTTTTATTATATTCCAAACATTTGTTCCTGTAAACTGTTTTAGCGTATTTTTTAATGATTCTACATCATCGCTGTCATACTGCTCCATCTGTCCTTCCGATACCAGAAAGTCTGCATAGCTTTTCAGGTTTTCCCCTTCCAAATCCCAAGTCAGCTTCACATTCTTTCCGCCCGTATCACTGATATCGAAAATATATCTCATACGGGGATTAAGTGCCCTTGAGGGGAAGATTGCACAGCCCTTTGCTCCACGCTTTACATATCTTCCCACTTTCTTCCAAGTGTCATAATCTGCCATAAGGGTACTTTTCTCCGATGATCTCTGAGCTGTTACCATAACGATATTATCAAATTCATAGCGGTATAACTGACCTGCGACCTTTAGTACATCTTTCCAGTTCTTTTCAGAACGGGTGATGTTGCTGATTTCAGAATCATATATCGCTTTGACCTTCATATCAACGCCCATACTCTACACCTCCAATATTGCTTCTCTAATGTCTTTTCCGTCAATCTCATTACCAATGCTCACCCAGCCTTCACACCTCTCCTTTGCAAAAAGCTCTATTCTGGGAAGATTTCCACATAACTCAACAATACGCTCACGGATTTCATCCGGCTTTTTGCTGTGTGCCATTATTCTTGCGTCACATATCTGTGAAATGGAACGGGACACCCTTGACGGGTGCCCCTTTGTTCCAAGCAGACAGATTTCTGAATTGGACCGAGTCCAGTATCCAAGTCCCATAAACCAGCTATCTGCTTTTCTATTCTTTTTTACCCAGTTGAAACCGCACGTTTTATAGGTAAATCCCCAAGCCCTCATTACTTCAAGCCCCTCTCTTAACAAGGGAAATGTCACCCACAAAAACAAGATACAATCTTCTGCTGCGATGTCTGACACTTGAAGTGCTTTGATATCCTCCAAGTCCATACAGGAATAATGACAGTCTGCTGACTTCTTTAAGCTGCCACGCTTTGAATAGGTCTTAAACTGCCAGGGCGGATCGGCATATATGATATTATATTTCATTCCTGCGACCTCCCTATTCCAGTAATTCTGCAAACATTTCCTTAAAGAGCTTTGACTCCTCCCTGTCAAGTTCAATCATAAATTCTGCATCAACCGCCTGTCTCTCACACTTATCCTTTCCTTTTACAATCTTACGCATAATCCTTAAAAGCACATAACACTGCTTTGACTTTGCTATGCTCTGCTTAAAGGTAAGTCCATCGCTGTCAGATGACTGCTGTGTCTCATAGAGAATTCCATTGAGCTTTCTGTTTATTGCCTCCACTTTCTCATAAGGAATACGGACAGAGGATTTTACCTCTCCCGGTCTTTCCCATTCCTTATGAAGCTCTTTTAATAAAAATTCCATATTCTTAATTACTGCTGTCTGCTCATTTTTCATCGTATCTTTCCTCCATTTTCCTTTAATGAAGAAGGGAGCTGTTCTTCGGTGTATGGCGAAAAATCAACTCCCTTCATATCCTCTGCGTCAAGGACTATCTTTTCTGAATAATACATATCCATTGCCTTATTTATGGCTTCGTCAAGAGACTCCGCCTTTACTGTCTCTACCCTTGAGAGAACTTCTTTTATCTCAATATCAAATTCTTTATCCATATACCCTCCCGCATAGATTTTTATCTGCTCTTTTCCTGCAATCTTTCTTTTTCCTTTTCAAAGCCCGCATCGTACTTCCCGTCATCAAGTCGGTCTAAAAAGGTATCCTCCTCCAGCGTCTTATATTCCGCATAGATATGGCTTAAAATTGCGTTTTGGATTTTATCCGGAATATCATCGTCCTTTGACAAAGCCTCAAGAAAATAATACTTTCTCTTGAGCATTGCCCTGTAATCATAAAGATTTTCCATTCTCTCCGGCGTTCCATACTCCGCTTTGTATGCCTTAAAGTTGGTCTGTGAAAGCGTGGAACCAAGATAAATCCCGTGTTCCCACGATACCCCTATCGTTGTATTATCCTTTGTCGGCTTCTCACCCTTCGGGTATCTGTCATACTCTGTTGCACCAAGAGCAATCGTAAGAGAGCCGCTTTTGATATCCATTACCACAAGATTTCGTGGGGATAATGCTTCAAGCACCATATAATCGTGGTCATTGAAATTATGAAAGGTCTGTCCCCTCTCAAATGTCCTGTCTCTTTTTTCATAATGCAGGATAAAATCATCAATCCAGCCTTTATCCGTCATTCCGATTTCTTTCATTTTTGCAATACACTCCGGTGAACTTGCCGCCTTATCAAAATAAAACTCCTGAAAATCGCTGTAATATCCTTGCAGGAAGCGTCCAAGTTCCACATCATCACTACAGAACTTCGCAAAAACTGTAATATTCGCTGTCCTGTAATGCTCCGCAAAACCTTCCCCCTCTGCAAGTGTTCTTCCAAGAAGCAGCATATGCTCTGCAAGCTCTGACATATCCTCAATGGAAACAAATTTCTTATAATCTTCCAGAGTCATAAGCATATTTTTTTCTGTTCCCTTATAATTTTCCGTTACAAGAATCATATCTTTTAAATCCATTCTTACCTCCTGTCCCAGAGAGGACTTATGCCCTCTCTGTTGTTTTATGGTCTGCCAATTACTACAATCTTTCCGACACTTGCCACATCACGGTAAACAACACCGGAATTTTCATTTAAAGCTTCCACTACCTTACCGTCTCCCACATAAACCGCTACGTGGCTGATGTTTTTATATCTTCCGTTGCTTGTAAAGCTGTAGAAAATCAAATCACCCGGCTGCATCTGGTCATAGGATACGGTCTTTCCTGCTTCATCAAGTCCCTGTGCTTCTGCCGCTGCTGTGGTTGCTCCTCCGTGGCTTATATCCACTCCTGCGTCTTTCCACGAATAGTATGCAAGTGAACTGCAATCATAATAATTGCCGCTGTCCCTCAACTCCTGACTGTAAGGATAACCGACTCTGTGCAGTGCATATGAGCAGACTGTTTTTAATCTGCTGTCTGTGATTTTACTTAAAACAGCATTTATCTCCTCCTCTGTCATTGAACTTACTCCGGGACTTCCACCGCCTCCGCCGCTTCCGCTTCCTGCGTAACCTAGCTGTCCCATAAATTCAGGACTCATAATCTGCTCAAGCATTTCTACCTGATCCGAATTAAAACCATAAACGGAAATCATATCCCTGTATGATTTGAGCGTGACATTTACATACAATACCGATTTTGTAACCGTGGTCACATTGCCGTCTGCGTCTGTTTCCTCCACATCTTTCGTTCCGCTGCTTGTAGTGTAGGAACACATATCATTTACTACCGCCTGCAACCAGCCCTTTGACTTATCATTCATAACGGTTGCGGTATCTCCGACACCATACTTAACCATATAGACCGCCATTATGTCATAGTAGTTACTTGGATTTTCGTCCATTCCCTCATAATCGACATACACCAGCTCTCCGAGTTCATATCCGGTATGCTCATTCACTTGGGTATTCACATCACGATTAAATTCCTGAACATAGGCACTTGTTACCGTCTGTACCGTATCCCCCGACTCCAGTGGCGGAAGAAATAATGCAAATGGTGAATTATAAAGAATTGCTATCGCAGCAATCACCGGAACTGCAACAACTGCCACCAAAAGAACGAGCAGTAAAAGCACAAGTCCGATAACCGGAGCTGCCGCCTTTACCCATAAAACAGCTTTTCTTACAATCAGGTCTTTTACCAGTTTTGCAACGCTGTCCGTCTGATTTTCCTGTGCCTTCATCTTATCCAGAAAGAATTTAATCTTCCTGCTCCTGTTTGCCATTTTCGCATCCTTTGCCTCAATGGATACGCCAGTGGCATAGCCTGCCGCAATACCGGCTGCTGTTCCGACTCCCGGTGCAACCGCTGTCCCTGCCGCTGTGGTTGCCGCCTTTGCCGTAGTTTTGGCAGCTACTTTTGCCGTGGTCTTTGCAGTCTCTTTGGCTGCTGTCTTAGCTGTATCACTGGCAGCTTTCTTTACTGTCTTTTTCGCCAGTTTCTTTCCTGCTTCTACCTTCTTGATACGCTTCTTGGCTTCGGCTGCCGCTTTCTTTCTGAAAAGTGACGCTCCCCTTGAAGCAGTTCCCGTAACCGGGCGGCTTGCTTCATAAGCAAGGTATGCTGCCTGTGATACTTCCTGCCCACCTTCCACCTGTTCCGTAACAGCTCCAGCCGCAAGTGCTCCCGTTCTTCCTGCTATATGAAGATTGGTATTCTTCGTTTTGATAGAAGTCTTGGACTCCCTTATATTCCGCTTGAATTTAGAAAGTCCCTTCTCCTTTTTCTCTGCCTGATGAACGGTACTCTTTCGGTAAATCTTCTTTTTATCCGTATTATCATTTACCTTTGCACTGGCAATCTTCGGACCACGCTGTACAGTGTAAATGTTACTGCCCTTAATCTTGGCTTTCTTCGGTTCGTGGGAGTGAATCTTTGCTTTCTCCTTCGTGTGAATGACCATAGGCTTGTCATCCACTTTCTTTATCTTCAAAGTCCTCACCTTCTTTCTGTATCCTTAAAAAAGGGTAAAAAAATAGCCATTCGGAACTTAATCCAAATGGCTTACACATTATTTTATATTATCTTGTCTTATTGACTACCTTTCCATTTTCCACCTTAGCAGAAATGATTTCCTTGTTATCATCAAGTGTAATAATGTCTTTTCCCTCAAGCTGTTTCAGCATATCGCCTTCCTCATAACCGGATTGATTGCCATACTGCTCAAACTCATCGCTATTGTAACTTTTCCTCTGATATACAGCTTCCTTCATTTCCTATCACCTCATTTCCTTTTGAAAATAACACACGAAACCATAAAATGCAATTCTAATCAGCAAATTTTGCCTCCCTTTTCTTCTGCTCCGCAATCTTTTCGTGGATATTGGTGTTATACAGTCTGTAAAGGTCGGTATCCTTACTGATCTGGTTATCAAACGGAATTACCACGGAGCCACACTTGATAAGTCCCATTCCCGACGCAGTATTGGTTACGAAACGAAGCTGTGCCTCTGATACACCGATAACCTCTGCCATCTTGGAACTGTCTGTATTCGCCTGCTTTAAGAGTGCAACAAACTCTGAATTTGCAAGCATTGTAGTGGCTGTGTAATTCTGTAAAAGGTCCACGACATTCTGGGTGATACCCGTACATAATCCGCCCTGTTTCCTCACTTTTTTCCAGAGCTGCTGTAAATATTTCGCAGAATACTCTGAATTAAGCAGAACGTGGAACTCATCAATATAGAGCCAAGTTGCCTTGCCCTTCTGTCCGTTTTCTACAATTCTGTTCTGAATGGACTCCATCATAACAAGCATTGTGATAGGACTGAGTTCTGTACCCAAATCCCTGATACCATATACTGTAAATCGGTTATCTACATCAACATTTGTCTGATGATTAAAGATATTAAGAGAACCATTTACAAAAAGCTCCAAAGACAATGCAATATCCTTTGCTTCCTCCTCCGGCTGTTCCATAAGGATATCATAGAAATCGCTCATTACCGGGACATACTTTTCCCTGCTCCTTGCGATGTCGATATACAGCTTTCTCACACAGCGGTCAATGATTGACTTCTGTCTGGAATTTAAGCTGTCTCCGATACACTGCTCACAAAGACCAAGCATAAACTCACCTTTTTCCCTTACCATTCCCTTTGAATCATTCGGATCAAGGCTCCACACGTCCATTTCCAGCGGATTTACATAATTGTCCGTGTATGTGGACATATTTACCACGGTTCCGCCATAAGTCTGTGCAATATCAAAATATTCATTCATCGGATCGATAACAATAATCTCATCATCTCCCGACAAGAATACGCTGCCCATTTCCATTTTACAGAAGAACGATTTACCGGAACCCGGTACTCCGAATACGAAGCCATTTCCGTTAATCAGTTTCTTTCTGTTGCCGATATTTACATTCTTGCTAATCTGATTGATACCATAATAGTTTCCTGTGCTGTCATTAAGTTCCTGAACATTGAATGGCATAAGCACTGCAAGCGACTGGGTAAGAAGGGTACGCATTGTTTCCACCTGTCTTACGCCAATCGGAAGTGCCGTATTAAGTGCTTCCCTCTGCTTTAAGTAGTGGGTATCAATCGTGCAGCTATTTCGCTTTCCGATTGTTTCCACTGTTTCGCAGACACTCTCAAGCTCCTTCTTACTCTCTGCCATAAGAATAATGGTGACTCCCACAAAGAAAAGACACTGGTCATTCTCACGGACATCGTCCATAATCGCCTCAATCTCTTTTTTCTCCGTTCTCTTTGCATAAGAGATTTCTGTGGAGAAGTCATTATTCTTATTACGGACTCTCTGCTGCTTGATGATATCCGACTCAATGCCAAGATATTTCTTCTGCAACACCTTTGTAGTCAAATCCTTTGGCACAGGCACTACATCAATACTGGTAATGGAGTGGACAGGAAGGGAAGTAATCTCATTGATAAATCTGTCAGATAAACTGCTGGGATACTTTTTGATAAAAAGTGCCTTGCAGTATTTACTCTCGTCCTCAAAATGGTCTGGGAAATATTTCACCATACCATTACATAAATCATTCTTAAAATCAGCTCCGACCTTCTTAGCTGCTTTGATGTCAAAATCAAAACTGCCCTCATCACCAAGATGATAATAGTCATAGAGCACTTTCAGTCTTTCATTGCCGTTAAGCGGCACAATCTCTGCACCCAGCTCAATGAAAGCCTTGTGTATCGTTGCCTCAAGTGTGGCAAATTGTGCCTTTGCCTCCTCGAAGTTCTTTCTCTCAATCGTGATCGTCAGGTATCTTTCCTGTTCAATCCCCTGTCTGCCCTCAATAATCTTCTCCTCAATAATCTCATTGTAGATTCTGCGGTAATTATTGAAGCCATCATTTCTTTCTGCAATAAGAACCTTGTCACGGAGTTCTTCCATATTCTTGTTCTTATTGTTAATCGTAATCTTATAATTACAGTCCAGCGAATTTAAGAACCTGCAGTATCTTTCAAATATGCCAATCTGCTCGTCCTCTGTTGCTGTTGTGTAATTGATGTCCTGAAAGCGGTAACACTTGGAATACTTATTCCTGCTTACTTCAAAAATACCGTTTTCAGCCACCGCCATAATCTCTATGGTTTCCTGAATGGATTTCGGTGTCTTGTACAAAGGCTCACTTGCTTTTTTCAAGAGCTTAAATCCGTCTGTAAATAAACCCATTGTCTCTAACCTCGCTTTCTTATCTGTGAAAG
>OGJY01003005.1_pt1 | contig 15123 bp, 10 predicted proteins | sample 1572231 | NCBI WGS metagenome assembly OGJY01 (sample SAMEA2582121, study PRJEB24529) | metagenome | biome: Human gut stool | place: China | collected 2011
TCGGCCACGGCATCGAGGCCGTCAAGGGCATCAAGGGCCGCCGCACCGTGGGCCTGTTCCACGGCGAGTGCGTGGCGCTGGGGATGCTGCCCATGATCGAATCCAAGGCGCTGCAAAAGCGGGTGCGGGCGGTCTACCGCCGCCTGGGCCTGCCCCTGCGCACCACCTACAACAAAGAAAAGGTGCTGGCCGAGATGCTGCACGACAAAAAGGCGCAGGGCGGGCAGATTACCATCATCAAGGTGCCGGGTCTGGGCTGCTGGCGCGCTGAGACCATCCCGGTGGAGGGCCTGCGCCCCCTGCTGGGCATGGAGGAATGACCATGAAGAACACGTTCGGGTCTGCCCTCTCCCTGACCATCTTCGGCGAGAGCCATGGCCGCGCCATCGGCGCCGTGCTGGACGGCATGGCGGCGGGTGTGCCGGTGGATGAGGCGTTCCTTGCCGCCTGCATGGACAAGCGCCGGGCGCGGGGCGACGGCCTGTCCACCCCCCGCGTGGAGGCGGACCGGGTGCAGTTCCTCTCCGGCGTTGTGAACGGCCGGACGACCGGCACCGCCATCGCCCTGATGATTGAGAACCAGAACACCCGCAGCGGCGACTATGCCAAGACCGCCGACCTGCTCCGCCCCGGCCATGCGGATTACACGGCCTATGCCAAATACCACGGCTTTCAGGATGCGCGGGGCGGCGGACACTTTTCCGGCCGCATCACGGCGGCGCTGGTGGCAGGCGGTGCGGTGGTGCTGGGTGCCCTCGACCGGGCCGGCATCAACATCGTGACCCACATCGGGCGGTGCGCGGGCGTTGCAGACACTCCCTTTGCGCTGGATGACCCGGCGGCACTGGGGGCGCAGGCCGAAGTGCTGCTGAGCCGGGGCGATGGCTTCGCTCTGCTGAACGGAGAAGCCGAAGAGCCGATGAAAGCGGCCATCCGCGCCGCAGGCAGCGCAGGCGACAGTGTGGGCGGTACGCTGGAGACCGCCATCCTCGGCCTGCCCGCAGGCATCGGCGAACCCTATTTTGACAGCGTGGAAAGCGAGCTGGCCCACATGGCCTTCTCGGTCCCGGCCGTCAAGGGCATCGAGTTCGGCACCGGCTTCGGCTTCGCCGACCTGAAGGGCAGCGAGGCGAACGATGCCTTCCGGATGCAGGGGGGCCGCATCGTGACGGCCACCAACCACAACGCGGGCCTGAACGGCGGCATCTCCAACGGGATGCCGGTCGTCTTCCGCACCGTGGTCAAGCCCACGCCCAGCATCTACAAACCACAGGACACCGTGGATTACATTGCAAAACAGAACGCGGAACTTTCCATCCAGGGCCGTCACGACCCCTGCATCGTGCCCCGTGCGGCCATCGTGCAGACCTGCGCGGCGGCGCTGGCCGTCGGCGACCTGCTGACCGCGAAGTACGGCATGGCCTGGATGGAACAGCCCACCGCTTACCGCAAGGAGGAGCTGTAAATGGAATACGGACTCATCGGCTCCAAACTGGGGCACTCGTACTCGAAGATCATCCACGAGATGCTCTGCGGCTACCGGTACGACCTGTGCCCGCTGCCCACCGAGGAGGAGGCGCGGGCCTTCCTAACACGGCGGGCCTTCAAGGCGATCAATGTGACCATCCCGTATAAGCGGCTGGTCATGGGATCCTGCTCCTACATCGACCCGCGCGCCAAGGCCATCGGGGCCGTGAACACGGTCGTGAACCGGAACGGCCTGCTCTACGGCTACAACACCGACTATCTCGGCTTTGCCTACCTGGCCGATGCCCACGGCGTGGAGTTCGCGGGCCGGACCGTCCTTATTCTGGGCACCGGCGGCACCCACAACACCACGAGCGCTGTGGCAAAAGATAAGGGCGCGGCCAGAGTGCTGACCGTCAGCCGGCATCCGGACCCCGAAAAGGGCGAGCTTTCCTATGCGGAAGCCGTCCACAGCGGGGCCAACATTGTCATCAACACCACCCCGGCGGGCATGTACCCGAACGTGGGGGTCTGCCATCTGGATGTGGCCGCGATGCCGGGGCTGGAAGCCGTCCTCGACGTGGTCTACAATCCGGACAAAACGGAACTGATCCTGCGTGCCGAGGAGGCGGGTGTGCCGGTGGCCGTGGGCGGCCTCGAAATGCTGGTGGCCCAGGCCGTGTATGCGGCGGAATACTTCCTGGACCGCAAGTTTGACGATGCCCCGGCCGAGATCCGCGCCATCACCGCCCAGCTCCGGAAAGAGCAGCTGAACGTGGCGCTCATCGGGATGCCCTCCTGCGGCAAAACGACCATCGGCCGTGCGCTGGCCGACCGGCTGGGCAAGCGGTTCGTGGACCTGGATGAGGAGATCGTCCGGGCCGCAGGCCGCAGCATCCCGAACCTCTTCGCCGCAGAGGGCGAGGACGGCTTCCGGGCACGGGAGGCCGAGCAGACCGCCCGCTTTGCCAGAGAGGGCCGTCAGGTGCTTTCCTGCGGGGGCGGAGTCGTCAAGCGGCCCGAAAACCTGCGGGCCCTGCGGCAGAACGGCGTGGTGCTCTTCATCGACCGCCCGCTGGACGCCCTGACCGTGGGCGGCGGGCGTCCGCTTTCCACCAGCGCCGAGGCGCTGAAGACCATGGAAGCCCAGCGCCGCCCGCTCTATCTGGCCGCAGCCGATGCGGTCATCCCGAACGAAACGACCGTTGCAGACGCCGTTGCGGCGGCACTGGAGGCATTGGATGCGATTTTTGTTCATTAACGGGCCAAACGTCAACATCACCCGCTTCACCGAGCCCGGTGTGGAGGGCGAAGTGGACTACAACGGCCTGCTGGATTATCTGGACGTCTGCTGCCAGCAGATGGGCATTGAGCCGGATTTCTTCCAGTCCAACCACGAGGGCGACATCATTGATGAGATCCAGTCGGCCGCAGGCCGCGCCGACGGCATCATCCTCAATCCGGGCGGCTATGCCTATTACAGCGTGGCCATTCTGGAAGCGCTGCAGCTCTGCGGTGTGCCCGCCGTGGAGGTGCTCATGAGCGAACCCAGCGGCCGGGAGCCGTTCCGGAACACGGACGTCGTCTCGTTCGGCTGTCAGGGCCGCTTTGCGGGCGAGGGCATCGGCGGCTATCTCCACGCATGCAGTTATCTGGTGCAGCTGCTCCGGCTGGACGGCGGCGCACAATCGCACATGGTGCAGTAAGGAAAGAAACCTCTCAGTCTCGCTGACGCTCGCCAGCTCCCCTGATAGGGGAGCCATTGGCAGTCCGGGCAAGCTCTGCTGTCCGCGTAGCCCCGATGGGGCGCAAAGCGGCGGGCCCTGTCCTCATTGGCAGCGGCATTTGGATTGCTGCTGTGAATCTCGGCAGCGGAGCCCGGCCGTTTCCGGGAACGAAAAACTTCGCTCATCCAGCACAGTCCTCACCGACTCGCCAGAGGCTCCCCTATCAGGGGAGCTGTCTGCGAAGCAGACTGAGAGGTTCAGACCGTGCATCTCAGCAGTGGCTGAGAGGTTGACACGTTGATAAAAGGGAAAGGAATGCAAGAAGATGATCATTTCGACGAAAAAAGGCACCCCGAAGGAAGAACTGGAAAAGATCGTGGACCGCTTTGAAAAGCAGGGCCTCGATGTCACCCTGATCACCGGCAAGGACTACAACGTCTTCGGTCTGGTGGGCGACACCACCAAGATCGACGAGCGCGATGTGCTCGCCAACCCCTGGATCGACAACGTGACCCGTGTGTCGGCCCCGTATAAGCGCGCCAACCGCCTGTTCCATCCCGCCGACTCGGTCATCGACTGCGGCGGCGTCCGGATCGGCGGCCGGGAGAAGATCGCCGTCATGGCCGGCCCGTGCAGCATCGAGAGCGAGGAACAGGCCCTGCGCATCGCCCAGAGCGTCAAGGCCGGCGGTGCTGCCCTCTTCCGCGGCGGTGCCTACAAGCCCCGCACCTCTCCCTACTCCTTCCAGGGTCTGGAGACCGAGGGCATCCTCGACATGGTCAAGGCCCGCGAAGCCACCGGCCTGCCCATCGTCTCCGAGCTGATGAGCGAAGACCGCATCCCGGAGTTTGAAGAGTACGTCGATGTCGTGCAGATCGGTGCCCGCAACATGCAGAACTTCCAGCTGCTCAAGGCGGTGGGCAAGATGCACAAGCCGGTCCTGCTCAAGCGCGGCCTGTGCAACACCATCGAGGAGTGGATCATGAGCGCCGAGTACATCATGGCCGGCGGCAACGAGCAGGTCATCCTCTGCGAGCGCGGCATCCGCACGTTTGAAAAGTATACCCGCAACACGCTGGACCTTTCCGCCGTGCCCATCATCCACGAAAAGACCCATCTGCCCGTCATCGTGGACCCCAGCCACGCCACCGGCAAGGCCAACCTCGTGGAGCCGATGATGATCGCTGCGGTGGCCGCCGGTGCCGACGGTCTGGAAGTGGAGGTCCACTACGACCCCCGCCACGCATGGAGCGACGGTGCCCAGTGCCTGACCCCGGACAGCTTTGCACAGGCCATGGCCAAGTGCCGCCAGGTCGCATGGGCCATCGGGCGGGAGATGTGACCCTCTCAGGCCCCAGCTCTCCCGCAGGGAGAGCGTTTGGCAGAACGGGCAGAAGGAGGGCTGCAAATGCAGATCACGATCCAACCAGACAGAAACATTGACGGAGTCATTATGGCCCCGCCCAGCAAGAGCATGGCGCACCGGGCCGTGCTCTGTGCGGCGCTGGCAAAGGGCACCTCGCACATCCGGAATCTGGAGTTCAGCAAGGATATCGCCGCCACCCTCGCGGCGGCGGGTCAGCTCTGCGCCCGCGTCACCACCGGCGGGAACGATGCAGTGGTGGAGGGACTGGGCCGCTTTCTGCCCGTGGAAGCCCCGGTGGACTGCTGCGAGAGCGGCAGCACCCTGCGCTTCCTCATCCCGCTGGCCAGCCTCACCGGCCAGGAAGTGACCTTTGTGGGCCGCGGGCGGCTGATGGAGCGGCCCCAGTCGGTGTATGAAGCGCTGTACCGGGAGCAGGGCCTCCGCTTTGCGCAGAGCCCTTCTGGCCTGACCGTGGAGGGGGCGCTCTCCAGCGGGGACTATACGCTGGCGGGCAATGTGTCCAGCCAGTTCATCAGCGGGCTGCTGTTCGCCCTGCCGCTGCTGGGCGGCATCAGCACCCTTCACCTGCTCCCGCCGGTGGAGAGCCGCAGCTACATCGACATGACCCGGTCCGTTCAGGCGGCGTTCGGCGTCACGAGCCGGTGGGTGGACGAAACGACGCTGGAGATCCCCGGCGGGCAGGCATACCGCCCCTGTGACTACACCGTCGAGGGCGATTACAGCCAGGCGGCCTTCCCGGCGGTGCTGGGGGCTGTCACCGGCGGCGTCACGCTGACCGGTCTGGCCGAACCGACCTTGCAGGGCGACGCGGCCATTCTGGACATCCTGCGCCGGTGCGGGGCCGACTTCTCCCGCACCGAACAGGGCATCGTCTTCCGGAAAGCGCCGCTCCACGGCACGGACATCGACCTGGCCGACTGCCCCGACCTCGGCCCGGTGCTGATGGTGCTGGGCCTGTTCTGCAAGGGGCAGACGGTCATCCGGAACGCGGAACGCCTCCGCATCAAGGAGAGCGACCGCATCGAGGCCATGGAAACAGAGCTGCGCAAATGCGGCGGGGTGCTGTCCAGCGCGGGCGGCACCATCACCATCGAGGGCTGTGCCGGGGCGCTCCATGCGCCGGACGGCGTCCTCTCCGGCCACAACGACCACCGGGTCGTCATGAGCCTGTCGGTGCTGGCACTGGCGGCGGGGCTGCGGCTGCCCATCGACGGCGCCGAGGCCATCACGAAGAGCTGGCCGAATTTCTTTACAGCCATCAAGCCATTGGGCGCGGAGGTAGAAGATGTTGGATAAAACGAAACGTTATCTCGTGGTGGGCCTCGGCCTGCTGGGCGGCAAATATGCGCTGGAACTCTCCAAAGCCGGGTTCCATGTGGACGGCATCAACCGTAGCGAGGGCCACTTGCAGTTCGCGCTCGACCATGGCTACATCGAGCGGGGCAAAACCCACGATTTTGAAGACCTTGTCCGGGAGGCCGACCACATCATCTTCGGCCTCTACCCCACGGCCCTCATCGAGTGGTTCCGGACGTACGGCCCGCTCCTCAAGCCCGGCTGCATCTTCACGGATGTGTCCGGCGTCAAGACCGGCCTTGTGGAGCCGGTGCAGGCCCTCTGCCCGGCGGGGGTCGAGTTCATCGCCAGCCACCCGATGGCAGGCCGCGAGACTTCCAGCGTGGAACACGCCGCCGAGGTGAATTTTGCCCCGGCGAACTTCATCATCACCCCGACCGGGAAGAATACCCCGGAGGCCATCGCCTGGGTCCGAGAGCTGGCCGAGGTACTGGGCTTCAAACACATCTGCACCCTGACCGTGCAGGAGCATGACCGGATGGTCGGCTATGTCAGCCAGCTGTGCCATGCCATCGCCGTCAGCCTGATGTGCGCCAACGACAACACCTCGCTGTGCGAGTACACGGGCGACTCCTTCCGGGATCTGACCCGCATCGCACGCATCAATGACAAAATGTGGGCAGAACTGTTTCTCTGGAACAGGGACAACCTCATCTCGGAGATCGACCAGTTCGACGCCGCGCTCGGCGCACTGCGCAGTGCGCTGGCGGCGGGCGACCGCGAAAAGCTCGAAGAGATGTTCCGCCTTTCCACCCAGCGCCGTGCGGCGTTCGACAAGAAGCTCCCCGAATGAGGTGAACCTATGCCCAAGCAGGAAGGCCAGAAATCCAAGCTGTTGGCGCTTTTGCGCATCTTTGAGACACAGACCGACGAAAATCACCTGCTGAACGTGCCCCAGCTGGTGGGGCTGCTGGAACAGCAGGGCATCCTCTGCGAGCGCAAGAGCGTGTACAGCGACATCGACGCGCTGAACGCACTGGGGTACGACATCCAGCTCCGGCGAGGCCGGGGCGGCGGCTATTTTCTGGCCAGCCGCACCTTTGACCTGGCCGAGCTGAAGCTGCTGGTGGACGCCGTGCAGGCCAGCCGGGTGGTGTCCAGCGCCACGAGCCGCCGCCTGATCCGGAAGCTGGAAAAGCTCTGCTCCAATTACGAGGGCAGCCAGCTGCAGCGTCAGGTCTACGTGGACGGCCGCCCCAAGACCGACAGCAGGAGCCTGCTGTACAGCATCGACGCACTGCACGAGGCCATCAACACCGGCCGGATGGTGGAGTTCCACTACAAAAAAGTGGGCCGGCCCGAAAAGCGGGTCATCAGCCCATGGCAGATGGCGTGGGAGAACGGCTGCTATTACCTCATCGCCTATCAGGACGAAAAGGAGCCGGTGGGCATCCGCCACTACCGGGTGGACCGGATGTCCGGCGTCCGGGTGCTGGAGCTGCCCCGCTGCGGCCGGGAGCAGTTTGCCAATTTCGATCTGCCCGCCTACCTGCGCAAGCACTTCAGCATGTACGGCGGCCCCGAACGGCGCGTGACCCTGCGCTGCACGGCCGACCTCGAAAACGCCATGCGGGAGCGGTTCGGCGCTTCGCCGACCTTCCTGCCGGAGGAGGACGGGCGCTTCCACTTTGATGTGCCCATCTGTGTCAGCGAACCGTTCTACGGCTGGGTGGCGGGCTTTGGCGGCAAGGTGGAAGTCCTTGCGCCCGAAGACGTCCGCACCGGGATGCGGGCGCTGGCCGAACAGCTGGCGGAAGAGCATCGCTAAACAAGAAAAACGGACCGTTTCAGCGGTCCGTTTTTTGCGTGGTTCTGCAATTATTCGTCCAGCTCCAGATCGCTCGGCAGGAGCACATCCAGCGCGGCGGCGGGCTCGGCGACGAGGCGGCGGCTCTGGTGGAAGATGGCCTTTTCAAGGGTGTTGCGGGCCAGACGGCCGTTGCCGGCGGTGCGGGCGTCGTCAGCCTGACGGCGGGCGTAGTAGTTTCGCAGCGGCTCCTCGCAGGCCTCCGAGAGGGTGTAGCCCTTGTTTTTTGCAAAGACGTGGGTGATCTGCAGCAGCTCGTCGGCGGTGTAGTCCGGGAACTCGATTTTGTTGGGGAAGCGGCTGGCCAGACCGCTGTTGGCGGTGAGGAAGGTCTCCATCTCTCTGGTGTATCCGGCCAGAATGACCACAAGCTCGTCGCGGTGGTCTTCCATCCCTTTGACGAGGGTGTCGATGGCTTCGAGGCCGAAGCTGTCCTGCTCGCCGCGGTAGAGGCTGTAGGCCTCGTCGATGAAGAGGACGCCGCCGAGGGCACTCTCAATGACGCTGTTGGTCAGCGGTGCGGTGTGGCCGGTGTAGCGGCCCACGAGGTCGCCGCGGCCCACCTCCACCAGCTGCCCGCCCTTGAGCGCTCCGATGGCCTTGAGGTACTTGGCTACCAGCCGGGCGATGGTGGTCTTGCCGGTGCCGGGGTTGCCGGTGAAGATCATGTGCATCGAAAGGCTGGCCGTCTTCATGCCCGCAGCGGCGCGGCGCTGCTGGACCTGCAGATTGTCGGCCAGACCGAACACGTATTCCTTGACTGGGGCCAGACCGACCAGCTCCGAGATCTCGGCCCGGATCTCATCCAGCGCGCCGGTGTAGGCGGCGGGCAGCAGGTCAAACAGCGGGGCCGGAGCGGCATCGTTCAGGTGGAAGAGCAGGCCCTCCGGTGCGGCGGTCAGGGTCACGGTGCCGGTGAGCGGCTTGTCCGTTTGCAGGCAGTATTCGCTCAGAGCGCGGAAGATGCGGTCGCAGCAGCCGGACAGCCCGGCTGCGCCTTTCTGAGGGGTGCACTGGGCGGCGACGTAGTCCCGCACATCGGCCCCGGCGGCGAGGGCCAGGCCCAGCCGGGCCGCGACCTTCTGGGCCAGCGCGTTCAGCTGCTGGGCAGCGAGGGCTGCAAGGTCTGCCCGCTGGTAGGCGGTCGTCTCGCAGACGTCGCCCAGCGCCGAGACCATGCCTGCGCCGAACTTGTCCGCCATGGCGGCGCGGCCCTTGTTCGAGAAGAAGATGAGGTACTTCCCGCAGGGGTCGAGACGGCTGACCGCGCCGGGGGCCAAGGCCGTTCCGGCGTCCACCAGAATGCCGTCCCGGTTGACGATGTACCGGCTGGAGAGCGGGGCGCTGCCCCGGACGGCCAGGTCGGACAGCGTCTTCAGAAAGCTGGGACAGCAGCTCTCGTAGTGTTCAAAGACCACGATCTCGCCGGGGGCGTGGAGCGCGGCGTAGAGGTCCTGTAAAAAGAGCTTTTCGGCGGCGGGGTTCGCGTAAAGCGCCAGGTCGAGCGCGGCGATCTGGTCGTTTTGCAGCAGGCCCCGTGCAGCCATGCAGCGGGCGGTCTCCTCCAGCGCGAAGTGCCGACCGGTGCCGGTGCCGCCGCACAGCAGGATGACGTTCCGGGCGGTGGGCGGTTCGGTGCCCAGCACAAAGGGGCGGCGCATGGCGCGGACGACCGCGTCCACAAAGGCGTCCTGCCCCAGCACGGTCTGCCGGACTTCGTCGGCCAGCCCCTCGAAGCTGCCCAGATGTTCAGGTTTCACGTCGGTGGTGCCTTTGGCCAGCAGACCGTCGTTCTCCATATCCCGCAGCATCCGGCGGCTGTCGGCCAGCGCAGCCCCGGCGGCGGTGTCCTGCGTCTTCAGCTGGGCCGACTGGGCCTTGAGCATCGCGTCCAGCTTTTTCTGCTGTTCCAGAAGCGCCGCATTCAGGTCGTTCAGAGTGCTGTTTGGCTGCTGCCGGGGTTCGGCGGGAGTGCCGGGGGCGGCCTTGAATCTGCCGCCCGGCCCGAAGACTCCATTCATCAGGGTCTCCCAATCATCTGTATATGCCATGTCATCGCCTCCGTGATCGGTTCATTTCTTTCAGTATAGTGTACTGCAGCCCCATTTGCAAGGAAACTCTTGCAAAATCCACGCAAGCTGGGTACACTGATTTCAAAAGGCCTGCCTCTGGCGAGGGCGGGAATGTTAGGATAAAGGATGGGAGTCAATGAAAACGCCTGCACAATGGAAAGCATGGTTCGAAAGCGAGGAGTTTGCCCGTCAGACCGACTATCAGGGGCCGCTGGGCGCGGCGTATTCCCCATCGGGCACCCACCTGCGGCTTTGGGCACCCACGGCGCAGTCGGTCCGGGTCGATCTTTACCGGAAAGGCGACGGCGGGGCCTGCATCGGCAGTCTGCCGCTGAGCCCGTGGGGGCAGGGCGTCTGGGGCGTTTATCTGCCCGGCGACCAGCACGGGAAGTATTATCATTTCAACGTGACCACCGAGTGTGGCAGCGTGACCACCGCTGACCCCTATGCCCGCGCGGCGGGCGTGAACGGGGCGCGGAGCATGATCGTGGATCTGGCCCGCACCGACCCGCCGGGCTGGGAACAGGACAAACGGCCGGTCATCCCGGCGTCGAAGCGGAGCGTCTGGGAGGTCAGCGTCCGGGATTTCTCGCAGGACCCGGCCAGCGGGGTGCGCAATGCGTGGCGGGGCAAATTCCTGGCCTTTACCCAGCAGGGCACGACCCTGAACGGCGACGGCGTCCACCCCACCTGCCTGAGCTACCTCAAGCGGCTGGGGGTGCGCTATGTCCAGCTCATGCCCATCTTTGATTTCGGCAGCGTGGACGAGAGCCGCCCGCTGACCCGGCAGTACAACTGGGGCTACGACCCCACCAACTACAACGTCCCGGAGGGCAGCTACTCCACCGACCCCGCCCGCGGCGAAGTCCGGGTGCGGGAGTGCAAGCAGATGATCCAGGCCCTCCATGCGGCGGGTATCGGTGTGGTGATGGATGTGGTGTACAACCACATGTACCGCTCCGACAATGTGCTGAACCGAGCGGTCCCCCTCTATTATTTCCGCCAGAACGAGGATGGCAGCCTTTCCAACGGCAGCGGCTGCGGCAACGAGTTTGCCAGCGAGCGGCCCATGGCCCGGCAATACTTTCTGGATTCGGTACTCTACTGGGCGCAGGAGTACCACATCGACGGCTTCCGGTTCGACCTGATGGGCCTGTACGATGTGGAGACGATGAACCTGCTGCGGGCCGAGCTGGACAAGCTGCCCGGCGGACGGGACATCCTGATGTATGGCGAGCCGTGGCAGGGCGGCAGCAGTGCGCTGCACCGGTACGAGGCGAACAAGAACAATCTGGCCATGCTGAACGACCGCATCGGCATCTTCTGCGACGACACCCGCGACGCCATCAAGGGCGGCTGCTTCAATGCGCGGGAACCGGGCTACGTGGAGGGAAAGCCCGGCAGCTTCTGGGACATCGGCGGGGCCGTGGCGGCGTGGTGCCGCAGCGATAAGTTCCCGCCCCACACGCCGGGGCAGATCGTCAGCTATGTATCCGCCCACGACAATTTCACCCTGTGGGACAAGCTGCTTCTGGTGCGGTACGAGCGCCCGGAGTTCGGCGCGGTGGACCGTGCCGCCCTGGCCCAGAACCGGCTGGCGGCAGGCATCTACCTCACCTGCATGGGCCTGCCCTTCTGGCAGGCAGGCGAAGAGTTCGCCCGCACCAAAAAGGGGCAGGGCAACAGCTACCGCTCCTCCCCGGCGCTGAACCGGCTGGACTGGAAGCGGGCCGAGCAGTTCCATGGGCTGGTGGATTACTACCGGGGCCTCATCGGCCTGCGGAATGCCTTCCCGCGGCTGGGTGCGGTGGACAGGGCCAGCCCCAACGCCATTGCATTTTTTGATTTGGAACAGCCGCTGGTGGGCTGGCGTCTGCCTGCCCTGCCCGGCGATGGGGCGTGGTGGGGCGCGCTCTGCGTCTACTACAACCCCACCGAACAGGAACAGCCCATCCGGCTGCCCGACGGGCGCTGGAAGCTGCTGAGCGACGGCACCTCGTCCAGCCTGTGGCGGGGCGACAGCCGCATCCTGAGCGGCGAAGCGGTCCTGGCCCCGGTCAGTGCGACCATCTTCGGCTTGGTATAAACAGCAATCCCCCGGCCAGCGGGTCACCGCCAGTCGGGGGATTTTTGAAGAAGAAAGGAATCAAATCTTGATAACGCCTTGCGGCGGGGGTGGCTCAGTTGTTGGCCGAACGCTGTGCTGCGGTGTTCGACGCATTCTTTTCGCCCAGCGTCAGCGAGACGGTCTGCATCTGGCCGTCGCGGGCAACGGTGATGGAAAGAGTGTCACCGGCCGTGTGCTGCTGCATCAGGGTGCCAAGGTCGTCTTTCTGGGCGATCTCGGTGCCGTCGATGCTGACGATGCGGTCTCCGACCTTCAGACCGGCCTTGTCGGCCGGGCCGCCCTGCACGACGTCCACGACATAGACGCCGTAGGCGTTGACGTTGAACTGGGCCGCCGTCTGGGCGTCGGTCACGGCGATGTAGGTGATGCCCATATACGGCCGGCCGGAGACATAGCCGTTCTCCAGCAGGTCCTGCGCCACCTGAATGGCGTCGTTGATGGGGATGGCGAAGCCCAGACCCTCCGCGTCCGAGCTGGAGGACTTGGCGTTGACCAGACCGATCAGCTCACCGTTCATGTTGAACAGACCGCCGCCGGAGTTGCCGGGGCTGACGGAGGCATCCATCTGGATCAGGGACATGGTGTTGGTGGAGCTGGTGCCCTGAATGGTCACGCTGCGGTTCAGTGCGCTGACGATGCCGCTGGTGACGGTGCCGCCCAGCTCACCCAACGGGTTGCCGACGGCCAGGACGCTGTCGCCGACCGACAGGCTGTCGCTGTCGCCGACGGTGGCGGGGGTCAGGCCGGTGGCGTCGATCTTCAGCACGGCGACATCGCTGGTGTCGTCCTCGCCCACCACGGTGGCGGTGTAGTCGGTATCCCCGATGGTCACGGTGATCTGCGATGCGCCGGAGACCACGTGCGCACAGGTGAGGATATAGCCGTCCGAGCTGATGATGACACCGCTGCCTGCGCCGGACTCGACCTGATTCTGGCCGTACCAGGACCACTGCGAGTAGACGACCTGTTCGGTGGTGATGACCACGACGCTGGGGCTGACCATCTCGGAGACCTGCGAAGTAGTCATGCCGCCGGACGCGACGGCGGTGCCGGAGGCCGCGCTGCTGTCGGTGCGCTCCACCTGCTGGATGACGACCTTATTGCCTGCATTGCCGACCCGTGCGCCCACGAAGCCGCCTGCAAAGCCCATGGCCGCGGCCAGCACCAGCGCAACGGCGCTGCGGACGATGCGGCCGCCGCTGCGCTTGCGGCGCTTCTTCGGGGGCTTGGAGGCTGCGGCTTGCGGCTCCGGGCCTGCCGGGGGCGGCGTAGCGCCGCCATTGCCGGTGGAAGTTTCCGACGGGCGGGCCGGGGCGGGGTCGCTGTAGGTGCCCGCCGTGTTGGCGGTGTTCATGCCGGAGGAGCCGACGTTGGGGTATCCGGTATCGCCGGACGAACTATTTGCAGAGGAATAATCGTATTCCCATTTGTTTTCATTTTCCATGGTACAACTTCCTTTCTCGAAGGGACTGGTTCGGGAGGGGCGCTTCGCCCGTCCCTCTCTGGAACTGGCTCTATTGTAGCCGCTAATTGTGAAAACGAATCGCTGAGCGGGTGAAGAATGTGTGAAATACGGTCGTAGCCGCAGGCCTTGACAGCGGCGCGGGAGCTTGGTATTGTAAGGGAAAAGGAGACTGCGTATGAAACTGGAAGAACGGCCCGGCGGCTTTGCACTGTATAAAGAGAAGACCGAGGTGGGCTGCTGTCAGCTGACTCGGACGGCGGCAGGGGCGGACGTTGCCTGCCTTACCATTGTACCAGAATGGCGGCGGAAAGGCTATGGGTCTTATCTGCTAAAAGAGATATTGCGCCGCTTTGGCGGATATGACAGGGAGACGGCCACCGTTTTCACGGCCCCGCTGCCCGCTGTGCCGGGGGAGGAAGCGTTCTGGGCAAAGTTCGGCTTCCGGGAGGAGGCCGGGCGGCTCTGCCGCCGCCGGACGCCGGACCTGACCGCTGTGAAGTTCGTGCAGGACTTCCTTGCGGCCCGGCTGCATGACCCGCAGCTGCTGGTAGATGCCACCTGCGGCAACGGCGGAGATACGGCGTTTCTGTGCCGTCTGGCGGGCGGGGCGGGCCGGGTGCTGGGCTTTGACATCCAGCCCGAAGCCATTGCCTCCACCCGACGGAATCTGGCCGCGAACGGGCTTTCCGCCGAGCTGTACTGCAGCAGCCACGCAGACCTGCTGCAGTATGTCCAGCCCGGCACGGCGGATGCCGTGATGTTCAACTTCGGCTGGCTGCCGGGGGCAGACCACAAGGTCTTTTCCCACGCGGAGAGCAGCATCCCTGCGCTGGAAGCGGCCCTCGACGCGCTGCGGCCCGGCGGAGTGCTCAGCGCCATCCTCTACAGCGGCCGGGTCATCGGGTCGGACGAGAAGACGGAGATCCTGCACTGGATGCGCACACTGCCCCTGACGCGCTGCACCGTCCTCGTCTGCGATTTCGCCAATTGGGCCGAAACGGCACCCCTGCCCTGCTTTCTTCTGAAAAAATGAGAAAAGTCTTGCATCTAGGTGGAATTTCTGCTAAAATAAATGCTGTTTGATTTTTAGACGGCCGGACCCTCTTCGGCATCGCGTATGCGATGCCGCCTCTCCCTTTGGCGGAGCGGGCGCAAAGCGCCTGAGTGGGCAGGCCTATTGATGGAGAACGACCCATGTGACGAAGAAAGGACCCGAAACAAACCCCTCTGACTTGAAATTGGGAGACTTATAAATCTATGACAAATCGTGAAGAAATCGAGCGCCGTCGGACGTTTGCGATCATCAGCCACCCCGACGCCGGCAAGACCACGCTGACCGAAAAGCTGCTGCTGTACGGTGGAGCCATCAACCAGGCGGGTTCCGTCAAGGGCAAGCAGAGCGCAAAGCACGCCGTTTCCGACTGGATGGACATCGAGAAGCAGCGCGGTATTTCCGTGACTTCCTCGGTGCTGCAGTTCAACTATGCGGGCAAGTGCGTCAACATCCTGGACACGCCGGGCCATCAGGACTTTTCGGAGGATACCTACCGCACCCTGATGGCGGCGGACTCTGCCGTCATGGTCATCGACGCCGCCAAGGGCGTTGAGGCCCAGACCATCAAGCTGTTCAAGGTCTGCACCCTGCGCCACATCCCCATCTTTACCTTCATCAACAAGATGGACCGCGAAGCCCGCGACCCCTTTGAGCTGATGG
>OGJY01003015.1_pt1 | contig 15069 bp, 7 predicted proteins | sample 1572231 | NCBI WGS metagenome assembly OGJY01 (sample SAMEA2582121, study PRJEB24529) | metagenome | biome: Human gut stool | place: China | collected 2011
CACCGAGATCTACACTCTTTCCCTACACGACGCTCTTCCGATCTTACTTCACTGTCCGGGTATCTCAGGCGTTTGATGAACTTCCCGTTTGCAACTTCACCCCCTGAGTTGTTGCCTCCTTTAGGTGTTTTCATATAGCGGGGATAGTCTGTACGGCGGAACTCTGCCCATCCTTCGTTACCGTTGGGATATACGGCAATCCATTTCTGGGTGATGATTTGTTCCAACTGTGCTTCTCTGTCACCACTCTTGAAGGCTTGTAAGCCTTTCAATCCTTCCATGTATTTGCTGATCTTTTCTTGTCCTTCCTCGTCAGCACCAATCTGATAGTAGTTGAAGGAAGCTTCAATGCCTTCCTTATAGAGATCTTCAGCGGTACCTTTAGCACCGGCCCATCCTCGGAGAGCGGCTTCTGCCCGGAGGAACAGGCTTTCGGAGTAACCCAGCCATACTATTTCGCGTGCATAACACCACCAATGTTTGCGGTCGAGTTTTTTCTGATCTTGCTTGATGAATACACGGCTTGGAGAATAAGTCGTTGTGTAGCTTCCTCCCAATGAAGTCTCACCGTTTTCGCAACCATTGAAGTCTTTTGTCATGTCTTCTTTGGGTTCGGTTTGGTTCAGGTCCTCAAGAGCGGTCGGTCTCCACCACAATATTTCGCAACGTGGGTCGAGAATGGTCGATTGTTCTTTATAAGCTCGTTCCATTTCTTTGGATAACACTACGTTAGCACTCCAGTTGTACAGAAGTGTGTAGATGTTTTCGTTACCACCCGTGATGTACGAGTATTTGGGAGTCTGCTTCATATTATCATCATCGCTTTGCATCAATCCGGCAGGGTCGGCCATGGCTTTCTCACCCTGTTCTTTAGCAAGTTGGGGATCTACATTCGATACACGTAGTGCCAATCGTAAACGAAGGGTATTGGCAAAACGAAGCCATTTGTCTTTGTCGCCTCCAAAGCACTTGTCGTTTTCACCCAGGCTGTATTGTGCAGTAGAAGGAGTGTTGTGCAGTGCAGTGATGGCCTGATCGAGCATTTTAAAGATAACGTCGTATACATCTTTCTGATCCATGTATTTCACTTTCTCGTCTGTGGGCATTGCACCTTTTACGTAGTATTCCAATGGAATGGCTCCATAAGTGTCTGTTTGCATAGAGATCAGGAATGCGTAGTAGATACGGGTCATATAGAACGCATTGTGATAGCGCTCTTTTCCGCAGAACCAGAATGTTTTGATCAACTGACTGTATTCTTCTACAGTGCGGTTATCGTAGAAGTGCTCCCAGCGTCTTTTGGACCATCCGTCGTTATAACCGTAGGTAGGCGAGTTGGTCACGAATCCGCTAACGTTGTTGGCAAAGTAAGCAGCGTAGATGTCATGAGTCAGGTTGGTCGTAACCTGATAATCATTATAGAGTCCTTCGTAAGTCAGGTTGGCGAACACCGAACCGATGGCGCTTTCCGTGCCTTGAAGGCTTTTCAGTGCACTGGGTGTCAGTTCGTAGTCGATATCGATTCCGTCAGGTGTGGCACCGATTATTTCCGGATCGTATACCGGTGCGTAGGGATCGGTATTCATTTCTTCGAAATCATTACATGCAGCCAGTCCTAACAGGAGAGTGCACATGGCAAGCGATTTGTATATTTTGATTTTCATACTGTATCTTTAATTTATAAAATTAGAAACCAAGGTTAACTGAGAATCCGAATGTACGGGTATAAGGTACAGCCATAAAGTCGATGGCTTGAGAGAACATGGTTGTGTCGTAACCACCTTCCGGACTTGTTCCCGGAGTATGTTTCAACAGATAAGCCAGGTTACGTGCTACGAACGAAACATTCAGCGAGTTGATCGGCGTTTTCTTCAGCATGCTTTTGGGGAATGTATAGCCGATGGCCAGTTCCTTCAGCTTGATGAAAGAAGCATCATAGATAAAGTCTTCTGCGTTCTGTGCTCCGTAATAGTTGGATGCTGAGATCTTCTGAGTATTGGGTGTTCCGTCTTCGTATACACCCGGGAAGATCATCATAAAGTTATCGCTTTCTCCACGATTCATAGTACGTTTAGCCATACCCGAGCCTGTTGCGTTCATTTCGGAGATAGAGATGATATCGCCACCGAATTTCATATCGAACATGGCCGACAGTGTAAAGCCTTTGTAGGTGAACGACGGAGATACAGACATCAGCAAGTTAGGCTGGATGTTGCCGATAGGTTTAGCCAGGCGTTCGTCAGCATCTGTGGTCGTCATAGGCAAGCCGTTCTCTTTATTTATAATGATGTTGCCCTGTTCGTCACGTTTGTAGAGAGTCTTGGCATAGATTTCACCCAATTTGTGACCCGGGCGTGCACCTACGTTGATCGGGAAGTTAGAGTCGCCATTGAAGTAGATGTAGTCTACACCGTCGGCCAGTTTCTCTACGTTCGATACGTTCTTGGCCAGATTGACATTCAGATCGAAAGAGAAGTCTTTCAATTGTACCGGTGTAGAGTAGATCATCATTTCGAAACCTTTGTTGGTGATCAGACCGGCATTGACCCATTTACCTCCACTCCAGGGAGCAGCGGCGGGCACTTTCATGATCTGGTTCTTCGTGCGGCTATAATAATAGGTAAAGTCAAATCCCAAACGGTTGTTGAGGAACTTCATATCCAAACCTGCTTCGTAAGAAGAAGAGATTTCCGGTTTCAGCTGGTCGTTCATTTTCACGTTCGATTTGCTTGGAATCAGCTCACCTTTTTCAAATTTAAATCCGTACGTATTGTATAACTGATACGGGTCCGTATCTTTACCTACTTGTGCGGCAGACAAACGTACCTTGGCGAAAGTCAGCCAGTTGGGCAGTGTTTTGTCCAGTGAACGGACAAAATCAGAAACGACAAAACTTAAGTTGGCAGACGGGTAGAAGAAAGAGTTGTTCTTTTTCGGCAGTGTAGACGACCAATCGTTACGGGCAGTCAAGTCTAGTGACAGATATTCTTTCCAAGAGAGTTGCAAAGATCCGAATACTGAATTTGTTGCGCGTTCATGTCCGGTTTCTCCGGCAGTGTTCAGCATATTGGCTGCATTGAAAATCCATTGTCCCTTATCCAGCATATTGCGTACGCCGGCATTCAGTGATTCATAATTCTGGTACATGAAGTTACCACCTACCGTGAATCCCAGACGGAAATTGTCAGTCAGCTGTTTGTCACCCATCAATACGATTTCTGCGTTCGATTCGAAGAAATTCTGCTCCTCGCGGTTCATTTCGTCATCGGTGATATCTTTGATACTGCTCTCACCGTTGATACCGTCACCTGCATTCGTTTCTTCGATTCGGGTACGATAATAATCGAATGCATATTTGGCAGACAAGTGCAACCAGTCAGTAAAGTTGATTTTCATTCCATAATATCCGAATGCTCTCCAACGTTCGTCAGAGTTGTGGCGCTGGTTCAAGACGTAATAAGGGTTACGGATACCGGCAGTAGGACCTGTCCAGTTTACGTGTGCATTGCCATCTGTCGAATATTGTTTCAGGTCGTCCAGACGAATATTGTTAGGAATACCCATCAATTGAGCGATTGCTCCGTAAGTACCGAAGTAAGGACGATCTTCTGCTTTGGTACGTGAAAGTGAAATCTTTCCGTCCATAGAGAGATATTTGTTCATTTCCATTCCGGCATTCAGGTCGAGGTTGATTCGGTTGAGCTTCTCGTTCGGGAATACGCCCTTATTGTTCGAGCTGCCGAAAGAAGCACGAAAGTGCGATTTATCTGTTACGTTGCTCACCGATACATTGTGGTTTTGCGCGAAACCGGTATCGAAGTAATCTTTCAGTTTGTTGCCGTATTTAGAGAATGCATAGGTATCGCCGTTCCAGGCTTTCTGCATGCTTCCGTCCAATACCGGTCCCCAACTGGAAGAGTCTGTCGGATCATATTTGGCATAATATTGAGACAGAGGATTCTTGTTTTCATCCTGAGTCACAATGTGGCCCTGTCCGTAACGATCTTGCATTTCAAGAGTTTCGGCTACCTGGCTCCAAGTGAAGTTGCCGCTATAGCGTACTCCGAATCCATCTTTCTTGCTACCTTTTTTGGTTGTGACCAAGATCACACCGTTACCGGCACGCGAACCGTAGAGAGCGGCGGCATTCGGACCTTTCAGTACAGAGATCGATTCAATATCTTCCGGGTTGATATCGACGGACGAACCACCACGGTCGACACCACCGTAATAGGTAGCATCCGAGTTATTATTGTCACTGAACGGTACACCGTCTACAATCCAGAGCGGCTGGTTGTTATCTGCGAGAGAAGAGTTACCGCGGATTGTAATCTTGGTAGAACCACCCAGGCCAGTTCCGGCTGTATTCATTTGCAGACCGGCTACTTTACCTTGCAATGCACTGGTCACTGAAGGATCCCCTGTCTGGTTCAGTTGGTCGCCTTTGATTTCCTGTACGGCATATCCTAACATTTTCTTCTCACGTTTGATGCCCAAAGCGGTTACAACCACTTCACTGATCATCTGGGTATCTTCACTCATCGTTACATTCAGAATGCTTTCTTTAGCGGGCAACACTTGTTGTTTGTATCCGATATAGGAGAATACGATTTCAGCTTTCGGATCATTGACAGTCAGGGTGTATTTACCCTCCAGGTCGGTAATGGCTCCTGTGCTGGTACCCTTAACAGATACATTGACGCCGATCAGCGCCTCGCCGTTAGCATCTACAACCGTACCGCTGATCTGACGTTTGGCTGATGCCTGAACCGGATCCTGTTGTTTGGAAGCCTGGGACAGATAAACAATGTTATCCTCGATTTTGTATGTCAGGTTTTTACCTTTGAGCGCAGTATTCAACAGTTGTTCCAGGCTTACATTCTTTACGTTCAGATTCTCAATCGGCATGTTTGACGATTGGTCATCATAAAAGAATTGATACTTAGACTGAGATTGCACCGTTTTGATGACTTGCCCCAATGTAGTGCGGGAAGTTGAAAATGTGAATTGTGCAAATGACCACTGGATAGGAGCGGCAGCTAAAAGAAGAACCAGCGATGCTTTGAGCAGCCTGGGTCTTTGAAATAGGATTTTGTTTTTCATTGACTATAATTAAATTAATTAGTTAACTTTAAAAACATACAAGGTTTAAGCATTGTATTTATAATATAAGTCAACGGCTTTTGTACCCTTGATGTTAATAAAACAAGTGTCCCGAAAGAAACACTTACTTCAGTTACTAACTTTTTTGAGAATTATTTTATATGTCCCTGAGGATGCGTACGTGTATCCGTATTGGATTATGGGTATGCACCCTCAGGGGATATGAGTTGTCTAAAGAGAGAGGACTATTTCATCTTGGAGAATGAATAGGGGGCATCATCATCGTTGATGCCTCTGTTGAGGTTGGGTTGTGAACCCATTTTGAATTCAATGGTTCCGCCTCGCAGCAGATCGGCATGTTTCAGATAGTTCCGGGTTGATTCTTGCCCGTTGACCCGGAGGGATTCGATATAAAGATTCTCCTTACTGTTATTCTGTGCATCGATCACAAGATTATTGCCATTTTCAAAGTGTAGCGTTGCCTTTTTGAATAGAGGGGCTCCAATGACATACTCATCTGTTCCCGGACATACCGGATAGAATCCGAGGGCTGAGAATACATACCAGGCAGAGGTCTGTCCGTTGTCCTCGTCGCCACAGTAACCGTCAGGGCCCGGAGTATACATGCGGTCCATTACTTGACGAAGCCAGTATTGCGCTTTCCAGGGCTGTCCGGCATAATTGTACAAGTAAATCATGTGCTGTATCGGTTGGTTGCCGTGTGCATAGTTGCCCATGTTCATCACGGTCATTTCGCGGATTTCATGGATCACCTGTCCATAATAACTGTCGTCGAATACAGGAGGAACTGCAAATACGGAGTCCAGCATCGTGATAAACATCTTTTTGCCTCCCATCAGATCGATTAATCCTTGCGGGTCGTGAAATACGGACCAGGAGTAATGCCAGCTGTTACCTTCTGTGAATGCATCTCCCCACTTCAACGGAGAGAATGGTGACTGGAACTGGCCGTTTTCATTACGGCCACGCATCAGTTTGCTTTCTTTGTCGAATACATTCCGATAGTTCATGGCACGTTTGGCAAATAGTTCAATTTCTTTTTTCGGTCGGTTCAGGGCTTTAGCCAGTTGGTAGATGCACCAGTCATCGTAAGCGTATTCTAATGTGCGGGCTGTATTTTCATTGATTTTCACGTCATAGGGTACGTAGCCCAGCTTATTGTAATACTGATACCCCAAGCGTCCGGTAGAAGAGACTTCCGGATGTACATTCTCTGTACCGTGAATCAGCCCTTCATATAGAGTTTTCACATCGTCTACCTTTACTCCTTTCATATAGGCGTCTACCAATACTGAAGCAGAGTTATTGCCTATCATACAACCTCTGTGTCCGGGACTCGCCCATTCCGGAAAGAAACCGCTTTCCTTATAAGTATTGACAAGTCCTTCTTGTATTTCTTTGTTTACCGATGGGTACATCAGGTTCAGGAATGGAAACAAACAACGGAATGTATCCCAAAATCCTGTATCGGTGTACATATATCCGGGGAGTACCTGACCGTTGTAAGGACTATAATGAACAGGTTGCCCGTCTGCCGTAAACTCATAGAATTTGCGGGGGAATAGCAGAGAACGGTAGAGGCAGGAGTAGAATGTACGGTACTGGTCCAGATTGCCGCCTTCTACTTCTATTTTACCTAATACCTTGTTCCAGGCATCATTCCCTTTTTGTGCAAGTTGCTCAAAAGAGTCGTTACCCAATTCTTTAAGGTTCTGAGCCGCTTGTTCAAAACTAATGAACGAAGAAGCTATACGGGCATGCACGATTTCACCTTTACGGGTACTGAAACCAATGATGGCTCCCGTATGGTCGGCTTTCTGCTCCAAGTTGCCTTCTTCCAGCTTTTTGTCTGCAAAAGTGCCTTTGTAAGTGAAAGGTTTGTCGAACTCGATAACGAAGTAGTTCTTGAAATTCTCGGGCACTCCACCACTGTTACGGGTGGTGTAGCCGATTATCTTGTTCTCTTCCGGAATTACTTTTACGTAGGAACCCTTGTCGAATGCGTCTACTACAATGTACGAGTGTTCGTTTTCGGGAAAGGTGAAACGGAACAGAACCGCACGTTCTGTCGGAGTCATTTCGGTCACTACATCGTGCTCGGCCAAATATACTTTATAGTAGGAAGGAGTTGCTATTTCACCTTTATGACTGAACCAACTGGCACGTTTTTCTTCATCAAACTCAAGTTTGCCTGTGACGGGCATGATGGAGAATTGTCCGTAATCATTGATCCATGGGCTGGGTTGGTGGGTTTGCTTGAATCCCCTGATTTTGTTGGCTGTATACGTGTATTGCCATCCGTCCCCCATCTTGCCCGTTTGCGGTGTCCAGAAGTTCATTCCCCACGGACGTGCAATAGCGGGATAGGTGTTCCCGGTTGATAATTCGAAAGAAGACTGCGTTCCCATCAGTGGGTTTACGTATTGGGTCCAGTCTTTGGCCTCAGCCATTAGTGAGCAAGCTATAAGGCAAGCGGTCAAAAGAATTTTTCTCATGGTGTGGATAAGTGTATTGCTATATGGATATTATATATTTTCTATCATCGATGCCGTGTAGGCTACATATTCGTATAATCTGTGATGAAACAGAGTACTTTCTTAGGGTTGGGTCCGCCGGTCTGTCATTTCTATTTCCAACGTACTGCCTGCTATGATATCGTCATGCGTAAAGAATGGTTTATCCAATGGTTTTCCGTTCAGTGTCATGCTTTTGATATACTTATTCTTTTTCGAGTTATTCTTAGCTATCACTGTAAACTTTTTGCCATCGGGCAGGTTTACTACGGCTTTATCGAATGCGGGGCGTCCGATAGAATAAACCGGTTTCCCCGGACATACCTGATAGAATCCCATAGAATTGAGTACATACCAAGCCGACATTTGTCCGCAATCTTCATTTCCCGACAATCCGTCTACGGCATTGGCATATTGGCTACGGTATACGCTGTCTACCAATTCTTGCGTCCTCCACGGACGGTTCACATAGTTGTACATATGAATCACGTGGTGGCTGGGTTCGTTGCCGTGGGCATATTGTCCGATCAGTCCGCTGATGTCCGAGGAGGTTGTTTCGCCTTCCAGTGAAGAGTCGGCGGTAAACAGAGAATCCAGTTTACCGACGAAGGCATCTTCGCCGCCCATTAGTTTTACCAATCCTTCGATGTCGTGTGGAACGAACCAGGTCCATTGCCAGGCAGTCCCTTCACAATAATCATCGTTGCGGTGAGTTGAAGAGCGTGGATTGAAGGGAGTGCGCCATTCGCCCTTACTGTCCAATCCGCGCATAAAGCGGGTTCCCGGATCGAAGTAAAACTCGTAGGCTTTTGCGAAACGTGCGTATTTGTCCCGGGTGTCGTAGTCGTTCAATGCATCGGCAAATACTGAAATACACCAGTCGTCATAAGCGTACTCCAAGGCCTTGGCAACCGATTCGTTTTCGCGGTCACACGGTACGTAGCCGATTGAGTTTTTATAATATTTGGCTTTCGGCATCAGATGGGGTAACACCAGATCGGGGCATTTGATTCCTGTTGTATCATATTCTGCCGCACGCACGCAGGCTCGGTAAGCTTCTTGGATGTCGAAATTACGATCGCCTTTCATATATGCATCTACAATGACGGGAACGGCATGGTAACCAATCATTGTACCGGTATAGTTGGAAGCCATGTCCCACATTGGGAAAATGCCCCCCTCCTGATGCTTTTTGATCAGTGAACGGATGAAAGCATTGTTCAGATCCGGATCTATAATGGTCATTAGCGGATGCAGTGCACGGAAGGTATCCCATAAAGAAAAAATGGTATACATCGGATTCAGTGTATCTCCTTGATGTACTTGCAGATCCATACCCAGATAACGTCCGTCTACGTCCGTAAACAGATTCGGGCTAATGGCAGTGTGGTAGAGTGCGGTATAGAAGATGGTTTTGTCATTTTTATCATTGGTAGTAATATCAATCTTCGATAACGTTTCATTCCACGCTTTGCGTGCGTCTTTACGTACTCCGTCAAAATCCCAGTCTGGTATTTCAGTTTCTACATTTTTGCGTGCACCCTCTATGTCCACAGCAGAGATTCCGACTTTGACAAACACTTGTTCGTCTTTGGTCGTGTCAAAGTGAAGTAATGCTTTACAGGTAGGCAGCAGTCTGCCTCCATCGTCGAGTGCCATCGAATCAGTCACCAACGTGTAGGTGAAAGGTTTCGAGAATTTTGCATAAAAGTTGATATATTGGTCGAAAGCCCAGTACATGGTCTTTTTACGGCCGCAGATTTCAGTGGGGCTGATGACCTCTATTTCCATCTCTTTGTTGGTCTGCCGTTGCAGACTGTAGTCCAAGTCGAGGATGAATCCTGCTTCTTTACTTTCAGGAAAAGTATATCTGTGGATAGCTGCCCGTTTGCTTGCAGTCAGTTCGGCTTTTACTTGATAAGTATCCAGGAAGACTGAGTAATAGCCCGGTTCGGCAGTCTCATTCTGATGTGAAAAGGCAGAAGCATAAGCCATCTGCTGGCTCTGTGAACCTGTGGGGAGGTACTTTTGTTCGCCCACCGTAGGCATCAGTAGTACATCTCCATAGTCGCAACAACCAGTTCCGCTCAAATGGGTGTGTGAGAATCCGTTGATGGTGGAATCTGCGTAATAATATCCCGAGCAGGCATCCCACCCATCTATGCGGGTGTCTGGGCTGGGAGAAATCATGCCATGGGGGACAATGGCGCCCGGAAAAGTATGACCGTGTCCGCCTGTACCGATAAATGGGTTGACATAAGCTGCGTAATCAGTCATGTCCGGCGAGTTTGTGCAGGAGTTCAGAGACAATAAGCCTCCTAAACATCCCGCCAGGAATGTTTTAAATTTCATGGTACTGTATGTTTATTTTAATTAGTTGCTCACTTGTTACGTGAAGAAATAAAGATATTGTCTCCCACAATCTTATAATTGATAGGTATAGAGTTGTCCAACGATTGGAGTACAGACTCTATATTATCTTTTTTCTTCAATACACCCGAGTAAGTTTTGTCGGACTTAATGTCGGGTGAAAGAATGATTTTCACATCATAAAAGCGTTCTAATGTCCGGGTGATGACAAAAATGTCCGCCTGTTCAAACGGGATCAGGTCATTGTGCCATACGGCATCCAATTTGGCATCTACTTGCTTCACCACCAGTCTGCGGGTTGTTTTATTCAGTTCGGCCTTTTGTCCGGGCGAAAGAATAATCATTCCTTCATCGTGGTTTCCTCTCACTTCTATTTCTCCTTCGATCAAGGTTGCTTCTGCCAGTTTGTGACTCTTGTCGCACTTGAAATTGAAAGTGGTTCCCAACACTTTGATACGCATAGCCTCACTCTCTACAACGAAAGGACACCGACGGTTTTTAGTGACTTCGAAATAAGCTTCTCCATCGAGATATACATCTCTTTCGGATTCTGAGAATTCCTTGGGATATCTCAAGGTGGCCGATTGATTGAGCCATACTTTTGTGCCATCGGGCAACATCACTTCTTTCACTTTGCCATCCGTGGACGAGGCCGTTATCATATTCCGGGTCGGATCGGCCTGATAGTACAGGTATCCGCCTCCGGTGCCTATCATCAGTGCGAGCACGATGATAGCGGCATATCGCATCCATTGGTGCATTCTGATCACTTTGCGGCTATGTGCATCTTCCTGAGCCAGTTTCTTGTATAGTCGTGCTTCTGCCCGGGCAACTTTTTTCTGATCCGGAAAGCTGTCGTGTCTGCCCAAATGATATACCTCTTCCATTCGGAAAAGTCGGCGGGCATTATCGTCTGATTCTTTGATCCAAGCGTTCACTCTGGCAAAATCTTTGTCAGAACATTCGCCTGTCAGATATCTCATCAATATGTCTTCGCTCAGATTATTCATCTTTTCTTTTTCATTATATAATAGAAACAACTAAATCTTTAAAAACACTTATCTATTTGATAAAAAATAGTAGAAATAAAAACCATAAATGGCCGAGACGGTTTCGTAGGAACTTCAGTGCCTTGTACATGTGGGCTTCTACCGTACGTAAAGAGACTCCCATCACGTCGGCTATTTCTTTATTCTTCATTTCGTGCAGATAGCTCAACTTAAACACTTCCTTGCATTTGTCCGGTAGCTCGTTAATGGCTTGGTAGATTTCGTTTCGCAATTCGCGGTCTTCTATCCGCCGGATTACTTCGTTGTTGTCCGGCTGATAGAATTCCGCTCGTTTTTGGTTGATTTCTTCCACAGCAGCGCAATATCCGTCCTCTATACTGCGATGTTTCAGCACATTCAAGGCCCGGGTATATACCGCCCGATAGAGGAAGGCTTGGATCTGGTCGCCTATTACCATGGAATCTCTTCGTTTCCACAGTTCCACGAATACATCCTGTACCACATCTTCTGCTTCTTCATCGCCCACCAGGCGGGTGGCGTAGAACATCAGGTTCGGATAGTACCTCCGGAACAGGGCTTTGTAGGTTATATCAAATGTGTCGTCCATCTTTTTTAGCTGCTGGTTTTGGGGGTGCGGGCTACAAGTTATTGATCACTCGTAACTTTCTCCTTTCCCATTTCAAACTCAAGGGTTGCACCACTCATAATCTGTTCATGAGTAATGTAACTTTTATCATAGGGTTTTCCATTCAGTTTGGTTGATCGGATATAGATATTCTCTTTGCTGACAGCCGGAGCTTTGACAGTGAATGTTTTCCCGTTGTCAAGGTGCAGTTGCACTTCCGGGAAAAGGGGAGTACCTATTTCATATTGACCGCTTATCGGATTTACCGGATAGAATCCCATGGCGCTGAATACATACCAAGCCGACATCTGGCCGCAGTCTTCGTTTCCGCAGAGTCCGGCAGGGCTGTTCAGGTAGAGTTCGTTCATTACTTTTGCCACATACTCCTGGGTTTTCCAGGGTTGGTCTACCGCATTATAAAGGTAGATGACGTGATGGCTCGGTTCGTTTCCGTGAGCATATTGGCCTATCATTCCGGTACTGAAGAGCGGAAGTTCATCGTCGGCCGAAGGATGGAAGGTGAACATGCTGTCCAGCTTTTGTGCAAAACGTTCTTTTCCGCCTGTCAGACCGATCAGTCCGTCTATGTCATGCTGTACCGACCAGAAATATTGCCAACCGTTGCTTTCGCAGATATGCGGTGTATAAGCATCTGCTTTAAAGTCTTTCTGAAATTCTCCCTTGTCATCACGAGGTTGCATGAACGAGGTTGCCGGATTGTATACGTTACGATAGTTTTGCGACCGCTTATAGAATTCGTCCGCAATCTCTTTCTTTCCCAGTTTTTCTGCCATGCGGGCAATGCAGTAATCATCATAAGCGTATTCAAGTGTTTTGGATAACGACCAGTTTTCGGCATTATAACTATCTTTTTCATTGAAAGGAACATATCCCAGTTCTTTATAAGCACCAATTCCGCGGTAATTGTCCAGGTTGGCAGTGGCTACACAAGCTTCCAATGCCTTTTCCGGATCAAAGTTTCCAATACCTTTCAGATAAGCATCCACGATGACCGGAACGGCATGATAGCCAATCATCATATCTGTTTCACTACCGTAGAAATTCCAAACCGGCAGGCGTCCGTTCTGTTCGTAGAAAGCCAGAAATGATTGAACCATATCGTTGGTACGTTCGGGTTCGGTATAGGTAAATAGAGGATGTGCGGCGCGGTATGTATCCCATAAAGAGAAAGTACTGTAGTTTACCCATCCGTCTGTGCGATGAACCTTTTTGTCCGGACCGTAATACGAACCGTCGACATCGCTATAAATGGTAGGAGCAAGCATGGTGTGATAGAGTGCGGTGTAGAAGTTTACCCAATCGTCCTTATGGTCGCCTTTGACTGCGATTTTAGAGAGTTGCCGGTTCCAGTTGTCCCGTGCAGCCTCACGATATTTATCGAAATTATCCTCCGGAACTTCGGCTGCCAGATTTTGAGCTGCTCCTTCCATGCTGACACCGGAAAGGGCTGTGTTGACAAGTATTTGCTCTCCTTTTTGTGTGTCGAAATCGAATCGGGCTATGGTAGCCGTACCCATTCGTTTTCCGTCTTTCAGGATGGCAGTTGTATCCATTTGAACGGCTGTAAAAGGTTTAGAGAAGCGTGTACGGAAATAGACATGCTGGTCGCGTGCCCATCCGTCGGAGAAGCGGTATCCCTGAATGGTTACCGAGTCGATAACTTCGATGTGCGAATCATTGGTAAAGTCCCAATTCATAGCTTTTTTCAGGTTGAGGAAGATAGCGGCTTTGGCTTCAGGAAAAGTGTAACGCTGAATACCGCATCGTTCGGTTGCCGTCAATTCGACGTTGATGCCGTAATCTTTCAGCAGTACCTGGTAATATCCTGCCGTGGCACTTTCGTCCTGATGGGAAAATTTGGAGTAAATACCTAACGGAGCTTCTGCTTCTTTATAAGGCAGGGTGACGGGCATAAAAGAGATGTCATATAAGTCGCCTGCTCCCGTACCAGAAAGGTGGGTATGGCTGAATCCGGCAATAGTGCTATCGGGATAAAAATATCCGGAGATACGGTCCCAGCCGGGAAGTCCGTTGTCCGGACTAAGTTGTACCATGCCGAAAGGGACTTGTGCTCCGGGATAGGTATTACCGGTGAAATCGGTTCCGATAAATGGGTTTACATATTGGGTATAGTCAATAGTTGCCTGTTTAGGGGTAGACGTACAGGCAGTGAAAACAAATAAAAGAATAAATAGTGAATGAAAAAGTACTTTCATGCGGCTTGGGTTAGAGTTTTTTAAGTAATTGATTGATTTAGTGTGCAAAGGTAGAGAATATAAATGTAAAACGAAAGAGCTTGTGTGCTGATTGATTCGTCTTTTTGTATTTCGACTCGTTATCATGAGGGCGGAGGGGGCATTATAAACAGCCGGGGGAGATAATATGCTTTCCGTTTCAGTGATCCCTTCTTAATGTTTTGAAAAACGGGATGTATAGATAAAATACATCTGTTCCCCGGCGTACAATCGAACGTATGAGATGATTTGGATGGAGTTCTTATAGGTTGAAAAGAGGAGAACCGTTGCTTTAAAAGCCAAAGGATTGTTGGTTTTAAAGGCAGGATCCTTTGGTTTTCAATTAACATCTTGAATCTTAAGTATCTGTTTGTTAGTGAATCATGGCTTATGGTATGCTTTGACTTTATCTTTAGTCGGTTGCATTGGATTTTAAATCTCCTTTTAGCGTTTTGTCAGGAAAGAACGCCATAGTAACTTTCAATGATATAGCACTCCGGAGGGTTGAACGGATTGTGACAGTGGATGTCGGCCGCTACGAAGTGGACCCATCCTACTTTGCAGAGAAATACAGTATGCCTGTAGGCGAACGACGCAATGCTCAGCCCATGCTACCCGGTGGCAGTGACGATGATGGCGACGAGGGCAACAATGAGCCACAAGACGATGACGACAAGAAGAAAAAGCAGCTGCAAAACGCACACGGCTCTTTTTTCGATTAAGCCCCAGCGATTACCTGGGGCTGCACCAACGCTATGCCGAAATATTAGGCAATGATATTTCTGTTTCTTCGTTATGCCTTAGTAAAAAGGAAGAGGAAATTGAGGCTATTGCTAAAAAGTGGGCAAGTGTCATCAGTAATAAGTATGCAAGAGAAGATGCAGAAGAGGCTGCAAGGATTGTGTTAAGAAGTGGGATTGTAACAGAACTACCCGAGTTGCGTGAGGCGGATTTAGGAGGAAGAAAACGCTTTTTTGGTCTAACTCGTGCAGATTTCCACGCTGCTATATGTGAAGGAGACACCAATGTTATCAAAGTGAACAAACGTGCTTATAAAACATGGGTAAAGGATACTGATGATGCAGACCGTGGGGGATGGCATGCCCAAAGAAACACCATCTTACACGAATTGGGGCATTATATCGACTTTTGCAATGATCCCGATTTTTTCC
>OGJY01003016.1_pt1 | contig 15060 bp, 15 predicted proteins | sample 1572231 | NCBI WGS metagenome assembly OGJY01 (sample SAMEA2582121, study PRJEB24529) | metagenome | biome: Human gut stool | place: China | collected 2011
ATGCAAGCATTTTATACCTGTTTTTTGAAATTTTGCTTGGCTCTGAACAGTTACAATTTGATAACAATTCATTGCAGATTGAAGTATTTGCTACCTGAATCGTAAAAATTGCAAGTCCTTGATCAAGGTGCTTTCAATTATAATACAAATCAGCAGGGAAAAAGGTTACAAAAAAGTATTTTCGTTTTTCAGAGAAAACGATATAATAGAAACAGTATCTTTTTCATGTGTGAATGAAGGGGATAAATCTGTAAAAGAAAAGAGCCGGTGTACACGTTATGCCGGGTGTTACGATCGGAAACAATGTTGTGATCGGCGGCGGAAGTGTTGTCGTGAAAGATATTCCGGATAATGTGGTAGCAGTTGGAAATCCGGCGAAGGTGATCAAGACACTGGATGTAGAGAAGTTCAGAAAAGAACCTTCTGATTTACAGAAATAAGAATTTTTGATAAGATTAAGTCAGCAGAGAAAAGGGGATTTTCGGGGGAATTGATATGGGAATGTTTTTAAACAGTATTGAGCCATATGATAAATACAAAACAATTACGAAAGGTCTTTATTTTGTAGACAAAACAGAGCTGCTGGAAGAATTAATACCGGCTCTGGAACAGGAACAGAGATTTTTCTGTATCACAAGACCAAGGCGTTTTGGAAAAACGGTTATGGCGAATATGATAGCATCTTTTTTTGAAAAATCGGAGGGCGGTTCTGATATTTTTGACAGACTTAAAATTTCAGAATATCCAAAATATAAAGAGCATTTAAATAAACATGATGTGGTATATATTGATTTCAGTGAAATGCCGAAAGAATGCGATAGCTATAAAAAATATATTTCTCGCATTGAAGAGGGAATATATTATGATTTAAGAGAAAAATATTCGGATTTGTATTTAAAGCAGGAAGATGCTATATGGGATATTTTTTCGAAAATATTCAATGAAACAAAAAAGAAATTTATTTTTGTTATGGATGAATGGGATGCGGTATTTCACATGTCATTTATGACAGAAAAGAACAGAGAAGACTATCTGCTTTTTTTGAAATTATTATTAAAAGGACAGAGTTATGTTGAGCTTGCCTATATGACAGGGGTGTTGCCGATTGCAAAATATTCCGACGGATCGGAATTGAATATGTTTCTGGAATATAATATGGCAACACGTATTCGTTTCAGTGAGTATTTTGGATTTTCAGATGAAGAAGTAGATAAGTTGTATGAAAAATATCTTCAGAATACAAAAAAGCCTCAAATTGACCGAGAGGGCTTGAGGGAATGGTATGACGGTTATCACACAGCATCCGGTCAGAGATTGTATAATCCGCGTTCGGTTGTATGTGCATTGTCCGATAATCAGCTGTCAAATTACTGGGTCAGCTCAGGAAAATATGATTCCGTGTTCAGCTATGTTAAAAACAATATAGATGACGTACAGGAAGATCTGGTTCTCATGTTTGCAGGAGAAAAAATACCATCGGGTATTGAGGAATATGCAGCAACGGCACAGCAGCTCGATACAAAGGAAGAAATATATTCGGCGATGGTTGTTTATGGGTTATTGACGTATGATAATGGCTGCGTGTTTATTCCAAATAAAGAGTTACAGGGAAGCTATGCATCTATGATGAAAAAGGAAAAATCCCTGGGATATATATACAGACTTGCAAATATTTCTAATAAAATGTTACAGGCGACTTTAAATAAAGATACAGATACTATGGCTGAAATTTTGCAATATGCACATAATACGGAAACGCCAATTTTATCTTATAATAATGAGGTGGAATTATCGGCGATTGTAAATCTGGTTTATCTTTCTGCAAGAGATTTTTATAGGATAGAAAGAGAAGATAAAGCTGGAAAAGGATTTGTGGACTTTATTTTTTATCCTGTCAGATATGAAGATAAGGGCATCATATTGGAATTAAAAGTGGATCAGACACCAGAAGAAGCTATCAAACAGATTAAAGAAAAAGATTATATATTACGTTTCAAAGGAAAACTGGGAGAACACAGACAATACCCGCAAAATATTCTGGCAGTGGGGATTTCATATGATAAAATAACAAAAAAACATACCTGTAAAATAGAAGAATTATTAATAAATAGCTAAATAAAAAAGGAAGAAAAAGTGAGGTATGAATCAGATTTATCGATATTATGGTAGGGAGGGAAATTGATATAGATAATTGTTTTCTATGGTTGTGCCTTGAGTTAAAATAACATAAAACAGTTGATTATTTTAAAATTTATGCTATAATTTGGAAATGTAAATAACAGTCAGATATAAATAATAGGTTATAGGGTAATTATCGGACTGTTAGGAACGAATATTTGAAATAGAATAAGAAGCAGCTGGTGCCGCCGCAAGGCGGAGAATAGGGAAACAGGTGAAAGACCCGTGCGATCTCGTCACTGTAAACAGGAGTGTGTTGCTTATTATGCCACTGAGATATCGGGAAGGCGGCAATGTGCGTTAAAACTGTAAGCCAGGAGACCTGCCAGACTGTGGTGCGGGGAATAGATATTCCAGGTCACGAGGATTGATTGTACCGAATTGAAATAGAAACAGCGAAGCCGAAGAAATTCTGGTTTGGCTGTTGTTATCCAGTATACAGTCCAACGACGTGTGTTCGTTGGATTTTCTTTTTCTCCCAAATCTTATTTGTTTCAAATAAAAGTATTATTTTGGGAGGAAAGGCAAATGAAGAAAAAACTGGTAACGATTTTATGTGTAACAACAATTACAGCATCTATGCTGGCAGGATGCGGAAGCAAAACAGCAGAGACAACTGCTCCGACAGAGACAACTGCAGTAACCGAGACAGCAGCAGCTACCGAAGCGGCAACAACCGAGGCAGCTTCTGAAACAGCAGCAGCTACGGAAGCAGAAGATGATCAGGCAGCAGCAGATAAAGTAGCAGCTCTGATCGATGCAATTTATGTTCAGGAAAGAAATGAGAACACAGACGAGCAGTGTAAAGAAGCAAAAGAAGCATGGGATGCTCTGACAGATGCTCAGAAAGAACTGGTTGAAGGCGAAGAAGCTGATCCGGATTATTTCGGAAGAGATACCGGTGATGCATCCAAAGATGATCCGCGCAATGGTGATGAGATTGGTGAAAACGAACTCCTGGTTGTAAGCTTTGGTACTTCTTTCAATGACAGCCGTGTTGCTGATATCAAAGGTATTGAAGATGCACTGCAGGCTGCAAATCCGGACTGGTCTGTAAGAAGAGCATTCACAGCACAGATCATTATCAATCACATCCAGGCTCGTGATGATGAGCACATCGACAACATGGATCAGGCTCTGGAACGTGCCGTAAATAATGGCGTTAAAAATCTGGTTATTCAGCCTACACATCTGATGCATGGTGCAGAGTATGACGAACTGATGGATGCCGTAGATGCATATAAAGATAAATTTGAATCTGTAAAAGTAGCAGAACCGCTGCTGGGTGAGGTCGGAGATGATGCAGATACTGTAAACGATGATAAAAAAGCAGTAGCAGAAGCAATCACTTCTGAAGCAGTAGCAACAGCAAATTATGATTCCCTGGATGCAGCAAAAAAAGACGGTGTTGCATTTGTATTCATGGGACATGGAACTTCTCATACAGCAAAAGTTTCCTACAGCCAGATGCAGGCTCAGATGAAAGAGCTTGGTTATGAAAATGTATTTATTGGAACCGTTGAAGGCGAACCGGAAGAGACAGCATGCGAAGAAGTCATCAAAGCTGTATCTGCAGCAGGATACAAAAAAGTAATCCTTCGTCCGCTGATGGTTGTAGCAGGAGATCATGCAAACAACGATATGGCAGGCGATGATGACGATTCCTGGAAGAGCCAGTTTGAGGCATCCGGAGAATTCGACAGCATCGATACACAGATCGCAGGTCTGGGTGAGATCAAAGCAATTCAGGATCTCTACGTTGCCCATACAGCAGACGCTATGAACGAGTAATAAGTAATACATAATACATGAGATGTACCTCGCAGCAGGAATGTCAGAGGTATTCTTGAAAAAAGAAGCAAAACAGAAGGACAGGAACAAAAATGAAGAAAAGAATCATTACATTAGCAGGATTAATGGCACTTAGCTGTGCACTGGCAGTTGGCTGCGGAAACAGCACAAGCCAGACAGAAACACAGAGTGCTGCACAGACAGAGGCAGCTTCTGAAACACAGGTACAGACCGAAGAAACACAGGAGGCAGAGAGTGCAGCGGAAACGACCGCAGACACAGAGGCAACAGAAGCCGCTGCAACACTGGAAGATGGAACGTACACTGCTGATTTTAATACAGACAGCAGTATGTTCCAGGTCAATGAAATGTATGATGGAAAAGGAACTCTGACCGTAAAAGACGGAAAGATGACCATTCATATCACGCTGCGTTCTACAAACATTGTAAATCTGTATCCGGGACTTGCAGAAGATGCACAGAAAGATGGAGCAGAACTGCTGCAGCCAGTTGTGGAAACCGTAGATTATAATGACGGTGAACCGGCAGAAGAAGTGAATGCATTTGATGTTCCTGTTCCGGCTATCGACGAGGAATTTGATCTGGCACTGATCGGAACAAAAGGAAAATGGTATGACCATAAAGTCAGCGTTTCCAATCCGGTAAAAGCAGAAGAATAAAAAATATCAGATTTTGCGAAAAGCTGCTGCGATATGTATCTACATATTTTGCAGCAGCTTTTTATCTTGAAAAGGAGAAATCATGACAGCAGAGGAGCTAAATTTAAAAGACGGTGAATACACCGCAGAAGTTACGATGGAAGGCGGAAGCGGAAGAGCAACGATCGATTCTCCGACTGACATTTCGGTAAAAGATGGAAAAGTAACAGCTGAGATTAAATGGAGCAGTTCACATTATGACTATATGCTGGTTGACGGTGAAAAATTTCTTCCGGTCAATACGGAAGGAAATTCTGTTTTTGAAATTCCGGTTGCAGAATTTGATGAACCGATGGCTGTAACGGCAGATACGACTGCGATGAGTGTCCCGCATGAAATAGAGTATACGCTGACCTTTGCATCAGACACCGTGACAGTGTCCGGTTCCGGATCGGGTATGAGTGGATCGGTAAATATCGCATTGTGGATTGCAGTTGCAGTGGCTGTGTTCATGCCGGTTGTTACCAGGATGAGACGAAAGGAAAAGAAATGAAGAAAATAGTGGGGGTACTCGGTGTTGCATTCTGCCTGATGCTGGCAGGCTGTGCATCGCAAAAACAGGATACGATTGAAAAGCGGAATACCGATATCAGCAAGGATCTGACATATGATCACAGCATGGAACTGGAGTACGCAAAGATGTTTGCGGTGGATTATTATCAGAATGATTATGCACTTGTCACGATCGCAGATGACGGGAAATATCTGATCGTACCGGAAGGAGAATCTGTGCCGGAAGATATGGATAAGGATATCACGGTGCTGCAGCAGCCGATCCAGAATATTTATCTGGCGGCTTCGGCGGCGATGGATATGTTTGTGGCGACAGATGCACTGGATGCGGTTCGATTCAGCTCGCTGAAAGCAGATGGCTGGTACATAGAAGAGGCGAAAAAAGCCATGGAAGATGGGGATATTATTTATGCCGGGAAATATTCAGCCCCGGACTATGAGATGATATTGAATGAAAACTGTGGGCTTGCCATCGAGAATACCATGATTCTGCATACACCGGAAGTAAAAGAGCAGATGGAAAAATTTAATATTCCGGTTCTGGTCGATCATTCCAGCTATGAGACAAATCCGCTCGGACGTACTGAATGGGTCAAACTTTACGGGCTGCTGACCGGGCATGAAGATCAGGCAGAGCAGGCGTTTGATGCAGAAGCGAAAGCGTTTGAACAGGTGAGTGATCAGGATGCAACCGGAAAAACGGTGGCATTTTTCTATATCACGACAAATGGGGAAGCAAATGTGCGAAAAAGTGCAGATTATCTGCCGAAAATGATTGAACTTGCCGGCGGAAGCTATATTTTTGATGATCTAGGTGACGAGGAGGAAGCGACATCTACAGTTTCCCTTCAGATGGAAGAATTTTATGCCGGAGCAAAAGATGCAGACTATATTATTTATAATAGTACAATAGAAGGAGAATTGTCTTCTATGCAGGATCTTCTGGCAAAAAGCCCGCTGCTTGAGAAATTCAAAGCGGTGAAAGAAGGACATGTATACTGCACGACCAAGAATCTCTATCAGTCAACAATGGAACTTGGGACAATCACATCCGATATTCGAAAAATGCTGACCGGAGACGATGCAGACCTGACTTATCTGTATAAGGTGGAGTGATACGATGAAAAAAAGCAGATATGGTGCTGCATTTATCATTCTTGCAGCTTTGTTATTTTTATTTTTGGTTTTGAATATATGCATCGGAAGTGTAAATATACCGGTTTCGGAGATACCGAAAATGCTGTGGGGAAATGGAGCGGATGAAACCTTTACGGATATTGTGATGGGAATCCGTTTTCCGAGAGCAATGGCAGCGGCAATCCTGGGCGGCGGGCTTGCATTGTCCGGATATCTTTTGCAGACTTTTTTTCATAATCCGATCGCCGGACCGTTTACACTGGGAATTTCCTCCGGAGCAAAACTGGTCGTGGCACTTGTCATGGTAGCTTCCCTTGGAAATGCCTTGCATTTAAGTTCCTGGGTGATGATCATGGCAGCTTTTGTTGGTTCCATGATCTGTATGGGATTTGTGATCCTGATGTCGAAAGTGACCGATCAGATGTCGATGCTGATCGTCAGCGGCGTTATGATCGGATATATCTGTTCTGCGATTACCGATTTTGTGGTAACATTTGCGGACGATGCCGATATTGTCAATCTGCATAACTGGTCAAAAGGAAGTTTTTCCGGGATTACCTGGGATAATGTAGTGATCATGGCGATCGTTGTCGGGATCACTTCGATCTGCGTTTTTCTGATGTCAAAGCCGATCAGTGCCTATCAGATGGGAGAATCTTATGCCCAGAATATGGGACTGAATGTACAGCTGTTTCGCATACTGCTCGTGCTGTTATCCAGTATTCTGTCAGCCTGTGTGACAGCCTTTGCAGGACCGGTATCCTTTGTTGGAATTGCTGTTCCGCATCTGGTTAAAAATTTATTCGGCACCGCAAAACCAATCATCATGATACCCGCGTGTTTCCTTGGCGGATCTGTGTTCTGCCTGTTTTGTGACCTCTTGGCAAGAATCATGTTTGCTCCGACAGAACTTTCCATCAGTACGATCACAGCGGTATTTGGGGCACCGGTGGTAATCTATATTATGATTCACAGAAAAAAAGAAAAAGTGTGAAATCAGGAATCATGGAACAGTTCATGCAATGCATAAGGTATATCTTGCAGCAAGAATGTCAGAAATATTTTTGACTTAGAAAAGGCGGAATAGCATATGGAAGAATATTATTTTTATACGGAAGGTCTGACCGTCGGCTATCACGGCGTTCCGCTCATAAAAAATATCAAGATCAGTCTGAAAAAGGGAGAAATCCTGACGTTGATCGGGCCGAACGGAGCGGGAAAAACGACGATCCTGAGAAGCATCATAAAACAGCTGAAACCGCTTGGCGGAGTCGTTGTGCTGGATGGAAAAGAGACGGAACAAATCAGCGGAAAAGAGCTTTCCAGAAAACTTTCGGTTGTGCTGACAGAACGGGTAAGACCGGAAATGATGACCTGCAAAGAAGTGGTTGCGACCGGACGTTATCCATATACCGGGAAGTTCGGCGTACTCTCAAAAGAAGACTGGAAACTGGTAGATGAGGCAATGGAACTGGTGCATATCCACGAGCTTGCTGACCGTGATTTTTCAAAAACGAGTGATGGACAGAAACAGCGGGTAATGCTGGCGAGAGCAATCTGCCAGCAGCCAGATATCATCATTCTGGATGAGCCGACCTCTTTTCTGGATATCCGCTATAAGCTGGAATTTTTATCCATCATCCAGAATATGTCCAGGGAACGAAATCTTTCCGTAATCATGTCCTTGCATGAACTGGACCTGGCAGGACGTATTTCCGATAAAATAGCCTGCGTCAGAGGAGACAAAGTAGATCGATTTGGAACACCGGAAGAAATTTTTACGCAGGGTTACATCCCACAGCTTTATCAAATGACAACAGGTTCTTATGATGAACGCACCGGAGATCTCGAACTTCCGAAAACAGAAGGAGAGCCGAAAGTTTTTGTGATCGCAGGAAACGGAACCGGTACAGCAGTCTTTCGAAAATTACAGAGAGAGCGAGTGCCGTTTGTGACGGGGATTTTGTGGGAAAACGATTTGGATTATCCCGCAGCAAAAGCACTGGCGACAGAAGTGATCTCCGTGAAAGCATTTACAAAGATCGGAGAAAAAGAAATACAGAAAGCAAAAGAATGGATCAAGAAGTGTGACAAAGTAATCTGTACGCTGGATGTCGAAAAAAGCGGGGAGTTTGCAAAGCCGTTGAGCGGGCTTTTTGAGATGTGCAAATGAACAATTCCCAAGAAGGCACTTTTACGTGCCCTTCGGGGAATTCGTTCATTTACACATTAAGAAAACCTCCACCGCAATTTTTTAAATCAAAATCCCTTCGAGATGATCCATCTCATGCTGACAGATCTGTGCCGGCCATCCGCTGAGTTTCATCTTCTGCTTTTTCCAGTCCATATCATAGTACTCTACTTCTATGTTTTCGTATCGTGTTGTTTTTCTCACACCTGTAAGCGAAAGACATCCTTCTTCTGTTTCATATGGAGTATCTTTTCGCAGCATTACCGGATTAAACATCACAATATCAACCAGCCCTATATTTACAATGATCACTCTCTTTTTGATTCCGATCATATTTGCTGCCATTCCCACGCAGCCGGCACGGTTGACTTCCAGTGTATCCTGAAGATCTTTCCCTACAGAAATATCCGACTTTGTTGCCGGCTCGGATTTCTGTCCCAGAAAGAAAATATCTTTTACGATTGTTCTGACCATTTTTTATCCATCCTTTTTCGTAATAACCGCTTATAATATTCTTTTACTGTTATATACAAAAAAATCCGGCTAAGTTCTTTCGTTAAACTCTTTTCTCAACCGGATTTTTTCACGTAAACCATGTTTTTACAGTCCATTTTTATACATATCATTGATCACTGCCTGTGCGTGCTCCAGTTCCTTCTTTTGTATGATTGCTTCCCTGTCACTCAGAATTGCCAGCATTTCATCTACTAAATCTTCAATCCTTGGATTTGTCACGCGGTACAGATAACCTAACATCCTGGTCGCCGTATAGTCTGTGTTCATATTTTTGTAGACTATCTCCGCACAAAGTTCTTTGGGGTAACCTTTGCTTAATAATACTTTGTAAAGCTGTTTCGTCTGCTCCGATGCCTTGCCGAGATATGTTTCCAGTTCTTTTTTCAGATACTCGTATCTCTGCCTTTTCTCTTCTTTCTGGAAATGTACCTCGCGGAACTGCTCCGGATTCTCTCTGTAATCAAGAATTTCATCGCCAAACTGTTCGCTTGTCAGATCAAAGCAACAATCCCCCACCACATTATAACAATGATAATTTCCGCCCGGTCTGAGAATCCCATACACTTTTCCGCCGAAAATATCCTGTGCCAGAAATGCTGTAATAGAACATTGTCCTAATGTTTGATTCTCTTTGCTCCATCTTTCCCTCATTCTCGGTGCACAGGTATCCGCACACCAAATTTCTGATAATATATCATATAATTCTTTTGGATTTTTTATTTTTTCATATGTTTTTGAAGCTGCCGGAACATTCGCCTGTTCCCATCCGTAAAATTTATATTCTTTCATAATCTATATCTCTTCTTTCTTCTCCGATTTTTGAATATTTGTGCAACATCTTTTAAAAATCATGTCTCACTACTGCACAGTTTTTCACTCCAAAAGCTGCGTATTCTTCATTTGTCATATCGTAAAAGTACGACTGCACAAATGCTACTGATTTTTTAGTTCTATATATAGGAGTTAAACGATGTCGTGGTCAAAAGCCCCCAACTATGATGCCCGCAAAGGGGAAGGTATCTGTCTTCTATTTCCCAATGCTTTTCTCAAGATTCGATACACGATCCCCAACTCTGCCAGATATAAAAGATTATTTTCAATAGTTCCTGTAAAAAACGGAAGGTTATTTCCCCAGAAATAATTTCCTTCCGGAAAGGCCATTTCCGCCACAAAATAGGTTCCTGCGAGAGCAAAATGTACAAAAGCAGTAATAGAAATCACTTCATCACAGACATTCCCTTTTTTATTTGCATATCTCCATGCTCTCCAGATAAACCAGAGGATGCTCAAAACTGCTGCCACAACCAGACAGTATCCGATCAGTCCGAATTTTTCCCAGATCAGGATATTCGGCAGTGAACCACGCTCTGCCATCCACTTCAGGAAATAGCTTCCGTTTGCTTTGTTGTATTTCAGGATTGCCAGTTCATGATGGAAGCTGAACACAAAACCTGCCGTGGCAAAGAGCACCGCCCGGACTTTCCGTACCAGAGGAGCCGTATAAACGGTTAATGCAAAAACGGTCACTGTTATACACACAACTCTTACCATAAATCCGGAAAAAAGATAGGAAAACATCATTACCAGGACTGTAGTTCCGGAAATGATGCACGGAAAATGTTTCACGTGAAACTCTTCATCCTGTTTTATTGCATTCTTTTTCTTCATTCTTCTCGCTCTTCTTCCGGTTAAACTTTTTTCCCTCTCTTTCTCTTCCCTTTCTTTTCGAAACAGTGCCCGGTTTCTTCTTTCAAATGCCGCCAGTAAAAATGCTGTCAGAAGCATCAGCACAAGTTCAACCGTGCTTTCTGCACTGTGGTCATTCAGAAACAGGTTTCTCAGTGTTGCCTCGAATTCTTTTTCGATCATCGGTTTTCTCTGGAAAAGATGTACCACAGAAAAAACAAGATATAACGGCAATGCATACCTGAAAAGAATCCGGTAACCAACGATTCCAATGACCAGTGCCACAACCAGACCAATGATTACTGATATTCCCCACCACACTTCTTTTCCATCAAAGCTTTTGTTGTCATATCTCCAGAATGTAGCATAGCCAACCATGATCAGCGTTGCAATACATAACAGTAAATCCTGTCTTCTCCATACTCTTTTGCAAAACTGTTTTATTTTTCTGTAAACCCATACAAAAAACCATTTAATGATCAGAAAAATTTTCTTTATACTATTTATCACGACTCTTACCTTTCTGCATCTTTTGTCTTGCCATTCTTTCATATTTTGAAAAAAGTGGAGAGTTTTCTGCGACTTTTCTGTTATTTTGTTTTCTGCAAGTGTATCACAAAATCTGTTATTTTAAAATTATAGCTTCCTTTTTCCTGTTTCTTGTATACCGCACTTGTCGAAAAATATCTCGACTTTGACACCGCCGGAAGCCTGACACTCCCTGTCGCCGGGACATACCCCAGCTTATCCATGATAAACTTGGCGATCCTTCCGACATTCTGACGATATAGTGCATTTGGATTATTTTTCGTTGCTGTCACCGGGAAACTAGAATTTTCATCAAATTTCTCTTCCAGCTCCCGTGCAATTAAGGTAAGCACCGGCAGTCCCATGTCCGATGCAAGTTTCATTCTGTAGATCATATCCGCCCGGAACATATAATCTGCGATCTGCTGGATTCCTTTCTTTTCTCCGTTTTTATCGAGCATGTGTGTTTTGAATAAAAATTCATCTTTCATTTCCATATGCATCCTTCTTTCATTTGATTTTTTCATCCGATCCATTTTACTTTACATATACATCCAGTTGATTTAATCAATATATCATATATGATTAATAAATTCAAGTGTATGCCTGTTCCCGTGAAACAAAAGATCCGCAAAAAATCAACTGCCTGGGGAGGCGTTGCAAATGTAACAGTCAGCGGAAACACATAAACTTTGGCTCAAAAAGAGCCTGAAGCAAGTAGCTTCAGGCTCCTTTATATCATATCTCAAATCCAGTTCAAGTCGAACTCTTCCAGATGCTCTACAAAACCATTCAGATCACCAAGGGATCTTTCAATAATGTCCTCACCCAGACCAGCCGATATAATATAGTAAGCGTAAAACACATTCTCATGTAAACAACAAACAATCACTTCCAAAGAGAAACAACATTTAAAATTCCCAATATACACCAGCTTTACGGCAGTATCTCAAGCCAGTATCCATCTGGATCTACAATGAAATAGATTCCCATTGCTTCATTTTCGAAACAAATGCATCCCATCTCTTCATGCTTCTTATGCGCTGCCTCGTAATCCTCTGCCTGGAATGCCAGGTGGAATTCGCATTCACCCAGATTATATGGCTGTGGATGATCTTTAAGCCAAGTAAGTTCCAACTCAAAATCACTTACATCATTGCTCAAATACACAATGATAAAATCATCGGTAGTCTTTCTTCTCACTTCGTGCAGATCAAGGGCCTCGTTGTAAAATTTAATAGATCGGTCCAGGTCTGATACATTGTAGTTTTCGTGAATCATCTTAAACTTCATAATTCTTCTCCTTTTGCACATTCTGTGTTTTTAATACGTGATTTATATTGCGGATATTCCGTAATAAACCGCTTAATTACATTGGCATCATTCCAGTAATGCATTGGAAAAATGACATTGCAATCTACATTTTTAAGGAAATACAGTATCCCGTCGGCATAGTGATTTCCCTGTCTCGGATCTAAGGGGACAAATGCAGCATCAAAATGCATACCCTTGATTTTCCTGATCTCCGCACGATATGCTGAAGTAAGTCTCTGGTTATCAGCTTTTGGCTCACCATCCCAATACCAGTCATTTAAGTCACCGGCATGATAAATGATGCCTTCCTTTGTTTTGACAATAAATGCTACACCACTATCGTTAGATAGCAATGTATCGACTTGAGTGCCATTATCCAGATTATAAGTCTGATCATGATAAACATATGTGATCTTCATATCTGGCAAATGTTCTCTTTTGCGTATATCTTTCGCCAAAATTGCCTGATATGTCATGCTCATATCATCAAGGATCTCAAAAATCACAGGATTAAAATGATCCTTATGAAAATGACTGCAAAAAACAATTACTTCTTTTTTCTTGTCAAGAAGTGGTAATTCACCCTTATAATAGTCAAAAATATAGTAGCAGTCTTTAGTTTCAATTAAAAATCCACTGTGGTTAATGTAAGTAATTTTCATCATATCACGTTTATAAAATAACTCCTTTTTCCCTATAAGCTTACAGACGAATACCTGGCGTTCATCCACGACCCAGAAGATGTCTAATATTCTTTTGCAATTTCCTCTGTTATCTCATATATCTCTTTGAATCTTTCTAGGTCCTCCGGCAATCTGATCAGCATGATTTCTTCGATTTTTCCGGTCCGTATGTCTTTGAACCCTGCTACTTCTTCTCCGGTACAAATGCTTGCACGAATAACTGGTTTCATATGTTCTCGGTCATATGTTTTTTTCACGATTTTCTTTTTGAATAATCCCATGCTACCTCCCCATCTCCGAATATCTTCGACAACAAGATCAACTATCTAATTCCTGGAACATTTTTCTGCATCAATCGCAAGTACAAACATCAAAGCGTCCAACGCATTTCCTGGATCCTGCACATCAATAACATATGTATCCGTCATATGAAACAGTTCTTTACTAACCCGTGCAATTGAATAACCGCTTCGATCAAGAATGCTATAGTCCCATTCCATAAAGGTTCCATCAATATGCCATCCATTGTAATCAATATTATAATGTGGCGTCAGGAATGAAAATTCTTTGCTCAGGCATCCGATATAACTGCCGTTTTTATAAATCCCTAGTTATCAAGTTAATCCACATTGAGAAAATGGTACATCAGTACGGCTACTTCCTGTGGTGTTTTGTTGATTGGCTCTGTAATCCACTGTCTTAGGATATAATAAATACCACCTGCATAATAAAAAGTACCAAGTCTCATCGTATTATCATCAACATCAGTAAAATATCCTTTATTTATCAGATTCGGATACTGCTCATTAAATCTCTCATTTAAAAACAATACAAAATCATCATCTGTCCTGTACCGAAAAAGAATTTTTAATATATCAGAATGCTCGTAAAAGTAGCAGCATGCAAGTTCCAGCCATTTCCTCGTGTCACCCTTAGATGCAGCTTTTTCCGCAAAAGCCTCTTTGTCAATGCAATTCTCTGATCATCCTTCATTACTACATCCCTCTTAATCCTTTTTTGATTTTTCATGCGACAAAACAAATGTAACTGTTCTATATCTTCCAAAACGGTCGAAACTGGTGTTTGTATGTGCGACATTTGTATATTACAATACTAACTGTAGTATATATTGTCAAGTATTTACCACACATGAATTGTCGAATGGAGGACACTCTCGATGGAACTATTATTAAAAATATTCATATGTTTTCTTGCTGGAGCCGGAGCAGGCATCGGAACCGGATTTGCTGGTATGAGTGCAGCTGCAGTTATTGGGCCTATGCTGGCTTCTTTCTTAGGTGTCTCAGCATAATGGTGCATGTTTTACAGTAAAAAGAAATTATTTTTTGAAAATTTTGTATTTTTCCTGCTTCACAAGAAGTTCCTCTGAGAGTGAGTCTCTTGAAGTAACCCAGTAACGTAAAATCTGGATAATACCACCTGAATAGTAAGCAGCTGCAACCTGTGGCACAATATCTTTCCGGAGTTTTATCGTATCTATTCTGTGTAGTTCCTCCAAAAAGAAAATTTGGATTTCCTCTGCAAGAATATCATGTCCGCCAACAGGCAGAAGCACAAGGCACTTATTTCAGATATTCCTCAAAGAACGCTTTCAGCTTTTCAAACGGGATCACGTCCATCCTATCATAAAGGTCGGTGTGGTTTGCACCGGGGATAATGAGCAATTCCTTGTTATCGCCGGTCAGCTTGTTGTACGCCGTCTCACTGAAATAACGGGAGTGTGCTTTCTCTCCGTGTACCAGCAGCACGGCAGAGCGAATCTCGCTGCTGTACTGCAAGATCG
>OGJY01003040.1_pt1 | contig 14941 bp, 15 predicted proteins | sample 1572231 | NCBI WGS metagenome assembly OGJY01 (sample SAMEA2582121, study PRJEB24529) | metagenome | biome: Human gut stool | place: China | collected 2011
CGGTTCACGTGGTTGATATACTCGTCCGCCAGATTCACGCCGCCGGTAAAAGCGGTATTTCCGTCAATGACCAATATTTTTCGGTGATCCCGGTAGTTGTAGTGGGTGGAGATGACGGGAGAGATGGGGGAAAACATCTTGCACTGAATGCCCAGGGCATTCAGCCGCTTGGGGTAGTCATAGGGCAGGGTGGTAAGCTCGCAGGTACCGTCGTACATCATCTTGACGTCCACACCTTGCCGGGCCTTCCTGGCCAATATTTCCAGGATCTTACCCCACATAAGTCCTTCGTTGACGATGAAATATTCCAGGTAGATGAAATGCTGGGCCGTCTCCAGCTCCTGGAGCATCCGCTTCCATTTGTCCTCTCCCTGGGGGAAATAGGTCACATCCGTATTCTGGTACACGGGGAACTGACCGCAAGAGGCAATATATCGGGCGAGCCCCGCCGCGCCGGAGTCATCTGCCTCCAGTTTTTCCATGGGCTCCGGCTGCTGCCGGACCAGATTTTCCGACAGCTTGCCGCTGCGGTTTACCAGGGCTTTCAGGGTCCGGCGGCCAAACTCACTCTGGGTCCACAGATAGAATATGCAGCCGAACACCGGCAGAATCATAATGATCACCAGCCAGGTGACCTTTGCCGTAGGGTCCATAGAGCTGTTTACCAGATACAAGGTAATGCACACGGTAAACAAGGCGCTGCCGCCTATATAAATGAATAGATTGTCTTCGAACCAGAAAAACGCCCCGAAGAGGATCACCGCCTGAACCAGCATGCAAAGTATCAGCAGCCCGCCCCGTCCGAACAGGGCATGGATCATGCCCTGCTTTCCTTTTTTCAGCAAAGTCAGTCCGTTATCCGCGATCTCCCTAGAATGCATTCCGCTCACGCTCCTACTGTCATTTGCATTTATTATAGCTGGATTTTTTTAACATTTCAAGTATTGGATAGCCTTCAAAGCAATGTATAAAGATTTCCTTATTTTTTACAATGCCGATTGCATTGCCCTTTTTCCTGTGTTATAATTTCCCTCGTAAACACCGAGAGGAATTATTGGAATCTATGAAAATTGGAATTTTTACGGATACCTTTTATCCGGAGATCAATGGGGTAGCCACCTCCTGCCTGAATCTATCCAAGGAGCTGGAACGCCGGGGCCATGAGGTCCACGTCTACGCCCCCAAATGCAAGGGCTGGGAAGCCTTCCAGAGCGAGCACTATCACTACCTGGAATCCGCCCAGTTTATCCTGCTGAAGGACCGGAATGTGGCCTTCCCCGGCGTAGGCACCATTCGCCAGGCCCTGGACATTCACTTTGACGTAGTCCATACCAACAGTGAGTTCGTCATGGGCTTTCTGGGCCGCTACATCGCCCGGCACACCGGCTGTGCCCGGGTCCACACTTACCACACCGCCTGGGAGGACTATACCTATTACATCACCCACGGCATCGGAGACAACGGAGCCAAAGCTGTTGCCAAGCACTACTCCGAATGGTGGTGCGACAAGTTTGACCGCGTCATCGCCCCCACAGCGAAAACCGAAAATCTTCTTCGGCAGTACGGCGTAGAAGCCCCTATTGAAGTGATCCCCAGCGGCATGGAGTTGCGGCGGTTCTACCCGGAGAACCACAGCCCGGAGGAAATCTCCGAGACAAGGGCGGAATGCGGCGTACCGGAAGGAAAGCGCGTGCTGTTAAACATCGGCCGCCTCGCCAAGGAAAAGAACATCGAGCAAATTCTACGGGTTTTTCCGGAGCTCCACCGGCATTGCCCGGATGTGCACATGGTGATTATCGGCGAGGGCCCCCTGAAAGAGCAGCTCCAGATTCAGTCAAGAGAGCTGGGGGTGGAGGACTGGGTCTCCATCGTAGGTGCCAAGCCCTGGGAGAAAATCGACCGGTACTACGCCATCGGTGATGTCTTCGTCAGCGCCTCTCACTCCGAGACCCAGGGCCTGACCTACTTCGAGGGCATGGCCTGCGGTCTGCCTGTGCTCTGCCGTGCGGACCCCTGCCTGGATGGCGTGGTGGAAAACGGCTTCAACGGCTGGCAGTGGAAGGACGAAGCCGAGTTTGCATCGGCACTGAACACCATCATCTCGGACCCCGCCCTGCGCGGGCAGCTGCACCAGAACGCTCTGGCCACCGCCGCCCGCTACTCGGCAGAGCATTTTGCCCAGCAGGTGCTGGATGCTTACCAGCAGGCCATTGCGCTGAAGCAATACGAGCCGGAGCACAGAAGCATCCTCAGCTGGGTGTGATCCCAATCCCCAAAGAATCCAGAAAAAGCAGCAGCGCCCTGTCTCCCGCAATGGGAAACAGGGCGCTGCTTTTTGCGCATCCGTTATTCGATGCCGGTCACCTTGTAATCCTGATCCTCAACAGCCTTCTTCAGGTCTGCGTCGGAAACTTCGGCGTTCAGGGTGACGATGGCGGTACCGGCCTCATGGCTGACCACGGCCTCGTCCACAGCGGGCAGGGCTTCCAGCGCCTTTTTCACGCGGGCTTCGCAGTGGCAGCACATCATACCTTCAACATGCAGGGTCTTTTTCATGGCATTGTCCTCCTTGACAACGGGAGCCGAAACGGGTTCGGCAGTATTTTCAGCCGCTGCAGGCTGCACGGGGGCAGCGGGCAGGGCGGCAGACTTGGGTTTGCGGTCGTGTTTGGTGCTGTGCAGGTCGAACAGGTTCAGCCGCAGGGCATTGCTCACGACACAGAAGCTGGAAAGGCTCATGGCAGCAGCACCGAACATGGGGTTCAGGGTCAGGCCGAAGGGGATGAACAGACCAGCCGCCAGCGGGATGCCGATGATGTTGTAGATGAACGCCCAGAACAGGTTCTCGTGGATGTTCCGCAGGGTGGCGCGGCTGAGGCGGATGGCCGCAGGCACGTCCGAGAGCTTCGAGTTCATCAGCACGACGTCGGCGGCGTCAATGGCCACGTCGGTGCCTGCGCCGATGGCAATGCCGGTGTCGGCACGGGTGAGGGCGGGGGCGTCGTTGATGCCGTCGCCCACCATGGCCACCTTGCCGCTGGCCTGCAGCTGGCGGATGACGGCCTCCTTGCCGTCGGGCAGGACGCCCGCGATGACCTCGTCCACGCCCGCCTGCCTGCCGATGGCGTCGGCGGTGCGCTGGTTGTCGCCGGTGAGCATCACGACCCGGATGCCCATGTTCTGCAGCTGACGGATGGCTTCGGGGCTGTCCTCTTTGATGGTGTCGGCCACGGCGATAACGCCCAGCAGACGGCCTGCGCCGCCGAAGAAGAGGGGAGTCTTGCCCTCGGTGGCCAGCTTTTCAGCCTGCTGTGCCAGTGCGGCGGGCAGGGTGAGCCTGGTCTGGATGAAGGCGGCATTGCCGGCATAGATGTCCATGCCGTCCAGCTTGGCCGCCAGACCGTTGCCCGGCAGGGCCGCGAAGTCAGTGACTTCCGGGGGAGTGATGGCCTTTGCCTCGGCGTCGGCCAGAACTGCCTTTGCCAGAGGGTGCTCGCTGCGGCTTTCCAGCGCGGCGGCCAGCGTCAGCAGCTCCGTCTCGGAGACGCCCTCGGCAGGCAGCAGATCGGTGACACGGGGTGCGCCCTCGGTGATGGTGCCGGTCTTGTCCAGCGCCACGATCTGGGTGCGGCCTGCGGCTTCCAGCGAGGCGGCAGTCTTGAAGAGGATGCCGTTTTTTGCGCTGAGGCCATTGCCCACCATAATAGCCACAGGTGTTGCAAGGCCCAGTGCGCAGGGGCAGCTGATGACCAGAACGGAGATGCCGCGGGCCAGCGCATAGCCCAGCTCATGGCCCAGCAGCAGCCAGACGATGGTGGTGACGACGGCGATGGAGATGACCGCCGGGACGAAGAAGCCCGACACGGTGTCGGCGATTTTGGCGATAGGAGCTTTGGTGGCGGCGGCATCGCTGACCATCTTGATGATCTGAGCCAGCGTGGTATCCTCGCCCACGCGGGTGGCCTCGCAGCGGAGGAAGCCCGACTGATTGGTGGTGGCGGCGCTGACTTTGTCGCCGACGGCCTTGTCCACCGGGATGCTTTCGCCGGTCAGGGCGCTCTCGTTGACTGCGCTGGTGCCTTCCAGCACCACGCCGTCCACCGGGATATTCTCGCCGGGGCGGACCACAAAGACGTCGCCCTTCTGCACGTCGGCGATGGCCACGGTCACTTCCGCGCCGTCCCGCACCAGCGTGGCGGTCTTGGGGGCCAGCTTCATCAGGCTCTTGAGGGCGTCGGTGGTCTTGCCCTTGGAGCGGGCTTCCAGCATCTTGCCCACCGTGATGAGGGTCAGGATCATGGCGGCCGACTCAAAGTAGAACTCCATCATATAGTGCATGACGAGGGCGTCGTTGCCATCCACCTGCGCACGGGTCATGGCGAAGAGGGCGTAGGTGCTCCAGAGGAAGCTGGCCGAGGAACCAAGCGCCACCAGCGTATCCATGTTGGGGGCGCGGTGGAGGAGGCCCTTGAAGCCGTTGATGAAGAACTTCTGGTTGATGACCATCACGATGCCCGCCAGCAGAAGCTGAACGAGGCCCATCGCGACATGGTTGCCATCGAACCAGTGGGGGAGCGGCCAGCCCCACATCATGTGCCCCATGGAAAAGTACATCAGCACCGCCAGGAAGAGAAGGGAGGCAATGAGCCGCTTTTTCAGTTTGGGGGTCTCGTGGTCGGCCAGAGCGTCGAGGTCGGCGCTGGGGTCTGGGGCGGCGGTGGGCCCGCCCGCCTTGGGGCTGGCGCCATAGCCTGCATCCTGCACCGCCTTGACGATGGCGGCAGCACTCGCGGTGCCCTCCACGCCCATGGAGTTGGTGAGCAGGCTCACCGAACAGCTCGTGACGCCGGGCACGGCGTTTACGGCCTTTTCCACCCGTGCAGAGCAGGCCGCGCAGCTCATGCCGGTAACGTTGTATTGTTCCATAGTCTTCACTCCTTGCGATGGGTCAGCTTGTCCGAAAAAGGGTCATTTCATGAGTTTGGGCAGCAATTTCAGCAGCTCATCCAACTTTTCGTCGCTGCCCGCGCGCAGGTCGTCCGCGACGCAGGTGCGCACATGCTGGCTGAGCAGCTCTCTGGAAAAGGCGTTCAGCGCAGAGTTTGCCGCCGCCACCTGCACGAGGATGTCGGCACAATAGACGTCTTTTTCGACCATGCCGCGGATGCCCCGGATCTGGCCCTCGATGCGGTTCAGCCGGTGGATGAGGCTCTTGTACTCCTCCTCGCTCCGCTTTTTGTGGCGGCAGCAGCAGGCGTTCAGGGTCTCTGCTTCGGCCAGCGCTGTTTCGGCAGCTGCATCTTCGCAGCAGGGGGCAGGGGACGCTTCGTGCAGGGCACAGCGGGGGCAGGGTTCCATCTCGCTGCTCATGGGAACAACTCCTTTCAAATTACCCCTTGGGGGTATCTTTCGTACAAAGGCATTGTAGCACAGCTTGTCCTACAGAACAAGTAGGAAATGAAAATTCAATTGTGAATTTTTCGTGAACACAGAAGACAAAAAAGAAGGAGCTGCTGCAAACTCCCTCCGTCACAGCGTCGCTGTGCCAGCTCCCTCATGGAGGGAGCCTTGGCGCAAGGGTCAGCTGTAAAAAGCCCCCTCTCAGAGGGGGCTGGCACCGTAGGTGACTGGGGGAGCATCAACAACTCCTGAAAGGCAAGAACTTATTCGCAGAATTTCCGCATAAAGGCGATGTCGCTGGCAGCGCGGGCGGGGACGGCCTCCTCGCGCAGGACCGGGAAGGCAGCCTGCGGCATCTGCTTCAGCATGGCGAAGCCGCCTGCATAGTCCACGCAGGAATCCTCCAGGCTGGTGGAGTACAGGGTGCCGTCCGGCCGGAAGTTCTGGCCCTTGAAGTGGACGGCGGTGATCTTGTCGCCGTACCAGCTGCCCACCTTGTCCCAGATGCGGCGCTGCGCGTCCAGCGAAGCATCCTCCGGGCCGACGTAGTTGGCGAAATCGCAGAGGACGCGCAGATTGGGGCTGGCGATGGTGTCCAGCACCATCTTGACGGCCTCCGGGGTGTTCATGGCGTGGTAGTAGACGCACTCCACGGCGAACAGCACCCCCTGCTCCTCACAGATGGGCAGGATCTCACCCAGGCTGCGGAGAAGGGCTTCCTGCGCTTCCTTGCGGGTGACACCGGGCTGCTTGGCCATGTTGGTGGTCTCGCTGCCCATGCAGCCGGCGTGCAGCACTTTGGCGACCGGGATCTGGCTTAGCACCTTGGCGACCTCGGCGCGGCGCTTGTCCTCGTCGGCATAGCTCAGCTCGACGTAGGTGCCGTTCACCGCGATGGAAACACCGGCAGCGGTGGCAGCGGCGCGGGTGGCCTCGACCAGTTCCGGGGTGACATCGGCATAGCTCTTCACACCCTCAATGGCCTTGGTGTAGGCCAGCTGGGTGCAGGCAAAGCCCGCCTTGCCGATGGAAGCGAACAACTCATCCGGGGTGTGACGGCCAAAATCGTGCCCGCGGGCACCGATCACAAATTCAGGCATGACTTCCTCCTTCTCCAAAGATGCGTTCTGCGAACAGGTGCAGCTCCTTGCCCCACCAGTACCAGTCGTGGGAGACATCACTGCCCCAGAACTCGCAGTGGGCGGGCAGACCGGCGGCGGTCAGGGCCTCGGAGAGGGCGCGGGTGTCGGCCTGTGCCTCTTCCTCGTAGCTGCCCTGCCCGGCGCAGAGGATGAGGTCGTTCTCCTCCGCCTTGGCAAAGGCCTTTTTGTCCACGAGGCCGGTCTCGGTCAGGTAGGCGAGGGGTGCATTGCGGAGCACGAGGTCGTCCTCGGCGCTGCCCAGAAAGCGGCTCATGTCGTACAGGCCGGACAGACCGATGGCACCGCCGAACACCTCCGGGCGGCGCAGGCGGCAGTTGACGGCCTGACAGGCACCGGTGTCCACGCCGACGCACCAGATGAGCTGGCCTTTCTCGGTCTGGTTCAGTTCCCGGATACGGGCGGCCAGCTCGGTGGACAGGTAGTTGAAATACTTTTCCTGCATCTCGGCCCGGCGGCGGGGCGCAGCATCCCCGGCCAGCAGGCTCTCGGCGTCGATGCCGTCGGCGGTAAAGAGCTGGAGCTTGCCGCTGCTCAGCAGGGAAGCCACTGCTTCGGGCATCCCGTTGTTCTCCCAATCGTAGAAACGGCCCCCGCGGGCGGGCAGGGCCAGCACCGGCACACCGGCCGTGCCATAGACCTTGAACTCCATTTCGCGGCCGAGCATCCGGCTCCACTCTTTATAATAGGTACCTTGCATCATGGAAGCATCCTCCTGAATTTATACGAATTGATTCCGCACCGGGTCGTATCCGTACCCGGCGGCAGCGAGCGTTGCGCACAGCGCGGCCTTGTCCTCGTCCAGGTCGTCGCACAGTGCGTCGAGGCTGGGGTAGAAGTCGCGCAGCTTCAGGTTCACCATGCTCAAAAGCATGATGGGGTCATGGGGCAGAGCCATCTGAAAAACCTCCTCCTGGAAAACAAAAAAGCCGGTCACTCGACAAAGTGACCGGCAGATGCAGCTACTTAGACAGCGCGGGTAACTTTGCCAGCGCGCAGGCAACGGGAGCATGCGTAGATATACTTGGGAGAACCCTCCACGACCGCCTTGACACGACGGACATTCGGCTTCCAGGTACGGTTGGAACGGCGATGGGAGTGGGAAACCTTGATACCAAAGGTAACGCCCTTGCCGCAGCATTCACACTTAGCCATGATACTTGCACCTCCTAGCAGTGAAGTAAGGAATTCAAAATAATCAGCTTGACTATTGTACCAGAGTCGGGCAGAAATTGCAAGCATTTTTTTGAAATTTCTGTAACCTTTTTTATCTGTGGGCCAAGCCCTTGTCTGAAATCGAAAAACATAGTACAATAAGACAAAATAATCCACTGTTAGGAGAATACGATGACCTCACGCGGACTGTACTATCTTATCCGGGCGCTGGTGACGCTGGTCGCCATCCCGTTCCACGAAGCGGGCCACGCCCTCGCAGCCTGGCTGCTGGGCGACCCTACGGCCAAGCGGGAGGGCCGGCTGTCGCTGAACCCGTTCCGCCACTTTGACCTGATGGGCACCCTGTGCATGGTGCTGGCGGGCGTGGGCTGGGCAAAGCCGGTCTCCACCGACCCGCGCAATTTCAAGAACCCCAAGGCGGGCATGGCGCTCACGGCGCTGGCAGGCCCGGTGGCAAATCTGCTCCTGGCTTACCTCGCGATGGTGGTCTGGAAGCTGCTGTATTACTGGGCCCCGGTCACGGTCGGAACCGTGTTTGCAGCCCGCTTCCTGCAATATCTGGTCATGATGGACGTCAGTCTGGCAGTGTTCAACCTCATCCCGGTGCCGCCGCTGGACGGCAGCCGGGTGCTGCTGGCGGTGCTGCCCCAGCGCATCTACTTCGGCATCATGAAATATGAGCGGGTGATCCTCATCGTCATGCTGGCGGTGGTCTGGAGCGGCTTTCTGGACGGCCCGCTCACCCTGCTGAACGATGCCGTGTGGGACCTGCTGGATCTGGGCACCGGCTACATCGACCAGATCGCCTATTCCATGTATTACGCATCCATCGGGACGGTGATCTGAATGGCAGAAGAGCTGACGTTCCATCTGGCGGACTTCGAAGGACCGCTGGAACTGCTGCTGACGCTGGTGCAGAAGCACAAGATGGACCTGCACAACATCCCCATCCTGGAACTCATCGACCAGTACACCCGCACTGTGGCGGCGGACGCCGGAGCCGACCCGGAGACGGCCAGCGCCTTCATCGAGATGGCGGCGCATCTGGTGGAGATGAAGAGCTATCTGCTGCTGCCCCGCAGCGAAGAGGGCGAGCGGATGAAACAGGAACTGACCGGCCAGCTCATCGAGTACGACCAGTGCCGCCGGATGGTCGGGGCATTGCGCGCAAAAGGGGAGCAGGCCCCGGTCTTCGTCCGGAGACCGCTGGAAGTGGAGCAGGACAACACCTACGACCTCTTCCACTCGCCGCAGGTGCTGGCGGACTGCTGGCAGGCGCTGGCGGGCCGGAAAGCGGCCGTCGTCCGGCAGCCCACCCAGCAGCAGTTCGAGCCGCTGGTGTCCGCGCCGGTGGTGTCGGTGAACAGCCGGGTGGTCTATATCCTGCGCCAGCTCATCGGGGGCAGTGCCCGGAAGCTGGGGCAGCTGTTTTCCCGCCGCCAGAGCCGGAGCACCCATGTGGCCACCTTTCTGGCCCTGCTGGAACTGGTGCGCGGCGGGCGTGTCACCCTCGGCCCGGACGGTGCGATGACCATGCGCCGCGGGCGGCTGGAACGCACAAAGGAGAACGAATGAACCAGAAAAAACTGCGAGCCGCCGTGGAGGCGATGCTCTTTGCCTATGCGGAACCCATCGGAGCCGACAAACTGGCCCAGGCGCTTCAGATGCCGGTCTCCAGCGTGGAGCCGGTGCTGGAAGAGCTGCGCACCCGCTATGCCCGCGAGGACAGCGGCCTGTGCCTGCTCCACCTGAATACCCACTGGCAGCTGGCCACCAAGGCCGACTTTGCCGAACCGGTCCGCCGGGTGCTGGATACCCGGCGCTCGGTGCCGCTGGGCCCGGCGGCGATGGAGACGCTGACCGTCATCGCCTACAACCAGCCGGTCTCCCGCGCATTCATTGAACAGGTGCGCGGTGTAGACTCCTCGTCCAGCGTGTCCGGCCTGCTGGAAAAAGGCCTCATCGAAGAGGCCGGGCGGCTGGACCTGCCCGGACGGCCGGTGGCGTTCCGGACGACGGATGTGTTTCTGCGGTGCTTTGGCCTGTCCAGCCTGGACGACCTGCCGCCCATCCACAGCAGCGAAGAAAGCGGGGGAGAGGTATGAGTGTTCTGAGCATTTTGGGCGCGGTGCTGCTCGTTCTCTTGAAAGGAATCGGCGTCCTGCTGCTGGTGGTGCTGATCCTGGCAGTGGTGCTGCTGTTCTGCCCCTTCTGCGCGGATGTGCAGTGGGCGAACGATGTGCTGACCATCCGGGCCGGTGCGCTGGGGCTGACCCTGCCGGTGTTCCAGTATCCCGCACCGGAAAAGCCGAAAAAGAAAAAGAAGAAGAAACCGGCCGAAAAGAAAGCGGACAAGAAGCCCAGGCCGGAGACCCCGCCCCGCAAAAAGGCCCGGCTGACCCTGAACATCCTCTGCACCATCCTGCGGGGGGCGGGCCGGCTGACCAGAGCCGTCATCGGGTCGCTGCGCATCACGAAGATCGACGTCGTGCTGGGCGTCCGGGGCGAGGACCCCGCCGAAGCTGCCCGCAGCTATGGCAGGCTGAACGCCTGGCTCTATCCGGCACTGGGCTTCCTCGACCGGTTCGTCTATCTCGATTTTGAGCAGCTGCGGCTGCTTCCGGATTTCGGTTCGGCCCAGCCGACGGTGCAGGACCGGGTGTCCTTCCGGGTGTCGGCACAGGCGTATGCCATCGTCTTCACGGCAGTGCGTGTGCTTTACGAGTTCTGGCGCGAAAAAGTGCTGGACGTCTTCCTATAATTTGGTTATAATATAACTGTATGGTGTGTTCTGCCTGTCCGCTGCGGCGGGGGCAGTTCCGGAGAAAGCGTTCCCGCTTTTTCCCACTCATTGAAATAAGGAGGCCGATTTTATGGCTGAGCATCCGATCCAGGGTTTAATGAACGTCACGATGGACAAGGTCCGTCAGATGGTGGATTCCAACACCATCGTGGGCAAGCCCATCACCACCGAGGACGGCACCACCATCCTTCCGGTGTCCAAAGTCAGCTTTGGCTTTGCATCCGCAGGCACGGACTTTGACGGCAAGAATGCTGCCAACAAGGACCTGTTCGGCGGCGGTTCCGGCGCGGGCGTCAACATCCAGCCGGTGGCCTTCCTTGTCATCAAGGACGGCTGTGTCCGCACCATCCAGCTGTCCGACGGGGCCAACACCGTGGACCGCGCCCTGACCATGATCCCCGAACTGGTGGAGAAGGTCAGCGCCCTCATCGACAGGAAGGGCGGCAAGGCGGCCCCCGCGGAGACCGGCCCCGAAGCGCCCAACGCGTAAGAAAAGGCGCATGAGCTTCCCCTTGAGGGGAGCAGCCGAATGAAGCAAGATGGATGAGGCAAACGCGCGAAAATGCGCACCCTCATCCGGCACTGCGTACCACCTTTCCCGCAAGGGCAGGGCTCTTCAGCGCGGTGCATTTTGAGCGCCGGGAGGCGCACAAGGAGTAAACGAACAATGGCAGAAGAACGTATTCAGAAGATCATGAGCGAGCAGGGCCTGTGCTCCCGCCGCGCGGCCGAGCAGATCATTGCCGAGGGCCGCGTCAAGGTCAACGGCCACCCGGTCAAGGTGGGCGACAAGATGGACCCCAACCGCGATGTGCTGCATGTGGATGATGAGCGCATCTACATCCAGAAGAACCAGCAGCTCTACTATCTGGCGCTGTACAAGCCCCGCGGCTACGTGACCACCGCCAGCGATGAGTTGGGCCGCAAGACCGTCATGGAGCTGGTCAGCGACATCCCCGCCCGCCTCTACCCGGTGGGCCGCCTAGATAAGGACAGCGAGGGCCTGCTGCTGATGACCAACGACGGCGCCTTTGCGCAGGCCGTCACCCATCCGTCCGGCGGCATTTCCAAGCTGTACCGCGTTACCGTGCAGCCCCGTGCCGACGAGAGCCAGATCCTGAAGATGAGCTCCGGCGTCGTGCTGGACGATGGCACCAAGACCATGCCCTGTGCCATCAATGTCGTGACCGACGAGCCGGGCCGCACCGTGATGGAGATGACCCTGAAAGAGGGCAAGAACCGCGAGATCCGCCGGATGTGCGAGGCCGTCGGGCTGGAAGTCGTCCGCCTGAAGCGGAACGCCGAGGGCGTCGTCAAGCTGGGGATGCTCAAGCCGGGCACCTACCGCGAGCTGACCAAGGCAGAGATCAACGGCCTGCGCGCCGCAGCCGCCAAGGGCCGCGCCCAGACCCGCAGCGCAGCGCTGCAATCCAAAGCGGCCGAGCGCCGCCCCCGCGGCCCGGTGGGGCAGGGCGCAAAGCGCGGCGAGCGCAATGCACCCGCAAAACGGAGAAAATGATAGTCCCCACAGCGTCTTTGTCGGGCAGACCAAGGCGGCCGGGCCTGAGATGGAAAAGATTGTGAGATTTTCCCTCAAAAATGGGGCGTTCGGCACTTGAGAATCCTGACAAAATATAGTATAATAAACCTAATTTTGAAAGCTCAAAATAGACAAAGCAGGAGGTCTTACCATGGCTTCAAAGATCAACAAAGGAGAAATCCTCGCCAAGTTTTTCGATGACGGGGAATATACCGCACTGTTTGCGGACGGCGCGGTGAGCGCTGCCTGCGGCTATGCGGCTGGCCAGCAGGCCTACGCCGTCTACCAGAACGGCGAGGCAGTCACCGTGAAGGACGTTGAGAAGAACATCAAGGTTCTTGAAATGGCTGCTCAGACGGGCTGCCCCGTGGTCACGTTCTACAACTCGGTCGGCGCAAAGCTGGCAGAGGGTCTGGACGTTCTGACCGCGACCGCTAAGCTGAACGCTGCCATCGCCAAGGTGTCCGGCGTCGTGCCCCAGGTGGCAGTCGTCACCGGCGTGTGCGGCGGTACCAGCGCCCTGAACGCTGCCAGCGCAGATGTCTGCGTCATGGCAAAGGACGCCGAGCTGTTCTTCACCGCTCCCTTCACCTCTGCCGCCAAGGGCGACAAGGTCGCAGATGCAGGCTCCGCTGAGGCTGCTGCCAAGGCCGGCGTTGCTGCCATCGTGGCCGAGAGCGCTGCCGAGGCTGCGGAAAAGGCTGCCCACATCGTGGGTCTGCTGCCCGCCAACAACCTGACCGGCCCCGCCATCTTCGAGTTCGAGCAGCCCACCGCGGTCCTGGCCGCTGGTGCCGCTCCGGAGAAGGCTGCTGCTGCCCTCATTGATAAGGACAGCGCCGTGGAGCTGTTTGCAGGCTTCGGCAAGAGCGTCTACACCGCATTTGCTACCATCGGCGGCAACGCGGTCGGCGTGGTGGCGACCGGTGAGCAGCTGTGCCACAACTGCGTGTCCAAGGCTTCCCGCTTCGTCCGCCTGTGCGACGCCTTCAGCGTCCCCGTGCTGACCATCGTGGACACCAAGGGCTTCGTTCCCAGCGCGACCGACGACATCGCCGGCGGCATCCGTGAGGCTGCCCGTCTGGCTGCTACCTATGCAGATGCCACCACCGCGAAGGTCGCTCTGCTGGCTGGCAAGGCTGTGGGCCCGGTCTACACCGCTCTGGCCAATGCCGACCTGAAGATCGCTGTCAACGGCTGCGTGGTCAGCGCTCTGGAGCCCAACGCTGCCGTCTCCGTTCTGTACAAGAGCGAGATCGACGCTTCCGACAACATCATCGCTGCGACCAACGCCAAGGCTGCTGCCTACACCGCCGAGGTGTGCAGTGCCGCCAACGCTGTGGCCTGCGGCGCTGCCGATATGACCTGCGATGCTGCCAACGCACGCGCAAGCGTTGTGGCTGCGTTTGAGCTGCTGAGCACCAAGCGTGCTGCCCGCCTGCCCAAGAAGCACGGCAACATGGCTCTGTAAGCGTTCCGATCGTAAAACGTACATAGGATAAATGATTGATTCAGGAGGGTCCTTCCATGAAGTATTACAATATTACCGTCAATGGTGTTGCTTACAGCGTCTCCGTTGAGGAGACCGCCGCTGGCGCAGCTCCCGTTGCTGCTGCCGCTCCCGCTGCTCCCAAGGCTCCGGCTGCTCCTGCTGCCGCTCCCAAGGCTGCTGCTCCCGCCGGTGCTGCCGGTGCCGTCACCGTCAAGGCTCCCATGCCCGGCAACATCCTGGATGTCAAGGTCGCAGCCGGTGCATCCGTCAAGGCTGGCGACGTGCTGGTCATCCTGGAGGCCATGAAGATGGAGAACGAGATCGTCGCTCCGCAGGACGGCACCGTTGCTTCCGTCAATGTCAACAAGGGCGACACCGTCAACTCCGGTGACGTTCTCGTCTCCATGAACTGAGAACGAAGGGAGAGGTGACAACCATGGCCAAAAAGCCGATCAAGATCACGGAAGTCGTCCTGCGCGATGCGCACCAGTCTCTGCTGGCCACCCGTATGACGATGGACGACATGCGTCCCATCCTGCCCGAAATGGATAAGATCCCGTACTTCTCTGTCGAGTGCTGGGGCGGCGCTACCTTCGATAGCTGCATCCGCTTCCTCGACGAGGACCCCTGGGATCGTCTGCGCATCCTGCGCAAGGAGCTGCCCCACCAGAAGCTGCAGATGCTGTTCCGCGGCCAGAACATGCTGGGCTACCGCCCCTATGCAGATGACGCCGTCGAGTACTTTGTGCAGAAGTCTGTTGCCAACGGCATCGACGTCATCCGCATCTTCGACGCACTGAACGACGCCCGCAACCTGCAGACCGCCATCAAGGCAGCCAACAAGGAAAAGGCACATGTGCAGGGCTGCATCAGCTACACCCTGAGCCCCGTGCACAACAACGAGTACTACGTCAAGTATGCCAAGACCCTGGAAGAGATGGGCGCAGACTCCATCTGCATCAAGGATATGGCTGGCCTGCTGACTCCGTACACCTGCTACGACCTGGTCAAGGAGCTGAAGAGCACCCTGTCCATCCCGGTCGATATCCACAGCCACTACACCGCCGGTCTGGCTTCCATGTCCCTGCTGAAGGGCATCGAGGCCGGTGCCGACATCGTCGATACCGCCATGAGCCCCCTGAGCGGCGGCACCAGCCACATGGCGACCGAGAGCCTGGTCGCAGCTCTGCAGGGCACCGATTACGATACCGGTCTGGACCTGAAGCAGCTGAACGTCGTCCGCGCATACTTCGCAAAGCTGCGCGAGAAGTACATCGCCAACGGCCAGATCAGCCCGAAGTCTCTGGGCGTCGATGCCAACACCCTGCTGTATCAGGTGCCGGGCGGCATGTTCTCCAACATGCTCAAGC
>OGJY01003055.1_pt1 | contig 14881 bp, 13 predicted proteins | sample 1572231 | NCBI WGS metagenome assembly OGJY01 (sample SAMEA2582121, study PRJEB24529) | metagenome | biome: Human gut stool | place: China | collected 2011
ATCTGGTAGAGCGCCACCTTGCCAAGGTGGAGGTAGCGAGTTCGAGCCTCGTCACTCGCTCCAAATTTTTGGAGCACTCTGCGGCTCCATATGGTGCCATAGCCAAGTGGTAAGGCAGAGCTCTGCAAAAGCTCCACTCCCCAGTTCAAATCTGGGTGGCACCTCCAGAAAAAGACACGACTTTTGTCGTGTCTTTTTGCTTTTCGCTCCGGTTCTATCATAAAAGTTGGGGGCAGGTGATGAACCTGGCCCCTTCATCATGCAGAAAAGTCGATCCCGGAATGCTGTGCCTCGCTACACCTCAATGAGATGGAAGAAACAAAATCATAAAAATTTAGAAATCCCATGCAATAAATCGTCCTTTCCGTGCATTACACGGATGACAGGAGATGGAAGTCAATGCTCAGCTTGCTGATGACAACCGAATATGCTCCGGCAGAGGATCGGTACGAGCTGCAGCAGATGCTGATCCACATTGCCGGCGGAGAGCACGAAGCCCTGGCAGAACTGTACCGGCGCACGCGGACGGCGGTGTACGGCCTTGCACTTTCCTACCTCAAAAATGCGCATGATGCACAGGATCTCACACAGGACGTGTATGTGCAGGTGTGGGACTGCGCAGGGCAGTACCGTCCCACCGGCTCGCCGATGGGCTGGCTGCTGACCGTGTGCCGCAACCTGTGCCTGATGCGTCTGCGGCGTGAGGAACATCATGCTGCGCTCAGCGAGGCGGAATGGGACGCCCTTCCCGCGCAGGAATGCGGTTTGGACACCGACGAACGCATTCTTTTGCAGCATGCGCTGGCAAGCCTCGCTGACGGGGAACGGCGCATTGTACTGCTCCACGCCGTTACGGGCCTGAAGCACAGGGAGATCGCGGCGCTGCTGGAGCTTTCACTTCCTACCGTCCTGTCAAAATATCACAGAGCATTGAAAAAGATGCGAGCTTACGTAGAAGGAGATGGCGCCAAATGACCAGCGAAAAGCTAGAGCAGCGTCTGGCCTCGGCGGTCGAAAAGACCGCACCGAACGACGTGAACGGCGTTCTCTCCCGCTGTGAAGAGCGGAAAGGAACGGTGATCCCCATGACGGCAAAGAAAACGACAAAGAGAAAATGGACCACGCTTGTAGCCGCCTGCCTTGCTGTGATGCTGCTTGGCGGCGGAGGGCTGTTCTACCAACAGGCGAATGCGGTCGCGTCCGTGGTATCTCTGGATGTGAATCCGAGCATCGAACTGAAGGTGAATCGAAGCGAAAAGGTCCTTGTCTGCACGCCGCTCAACGAGGACGCGAAAGCTATCCTTGCGGATATGGGCAACGGCGCGGATCTCAAGGGCGCGAAGCTCGATGTGGCGGTGAATGCTATCGTGGGCAGCCTTGTGCGAAACGGCTACCTCAATAGCATTTCCTCCGCCATCATGATCTCGGTGGAGGACAAGGATACCGCTCGCGCAGAAAAACTCCAGCGCGAGCTGACCAGCACCGTGGATGGTGTTTTGCAGACAAGCGAATCGAGGGCGTCCGTCCTGACGCAGACGCTTACGCAGGACGCGGGACTTACGCAGCAGGCGCGGGAAAACAGCATTTCGACCGGAAAGGCGGCGCTGGTGAACCGTGTGCTTGCACTCAACGCCACGCTGAAGTTTGACGCGCTGGCAAAGCTCTCGGTGGAAGAGCTCAAGGACCTCGCCGAAGCGGGCGCACCTGCCATGCCGATCGGTATGGATGCAGCCCGCAGTGCTGCGGAGGAGTATGCCGGAACGACGGCAATGGACTCCGTCACGGCGGAGGTCGATCCCGAGCTCGACGAATCCCCTGCACACTACGAAGTAGAGCTGCAAACGGCACGGGGCGAGTTCAAGTATCTAGTGGATGCCTACACAGGGAAGGTGCTCAGCGGGCAGAAAGATTTATTGGCTGCCGTTTCCGCATCGAATGAAACGACGAAGCCCTCTGATCAAAAGCCCGCGCCGTCCGGAACGGTGCAGGATATCGGCTACGCCAAGGCAAAGTCCATCGCCCTGAACCATGCGGGCTTGCGTGAAAATCAGGCGTATGACATGGACATTGAGCTGGACGACGAGGACGGAACGCTCATCTACGAGGTTGAGTTCAAATCCGGCAATATGGAATATGACTACGAGATCGACGCGGCCTCCGGCGCGATTCTCAAGCATGAGACAGAGCTGGACGACTGATCTGATTATGCAATAAGGGGACGGCTCCCATGATCTTGAGATCACGGGAGCCGTCCCCTTACATATTTTTCAAATCGATGACACGTATTCCCCGATGAACGAGATGGCGGCGCCTACGGCGGCGGATTCTACTTTGGCTTTGCACACAGAGACATAGTCGGCGTTTTGGATGAAGGGGTCCATGGCGGCCAGTTTGGCGCACAGGGTGTCCAGATAGCCGTCCAGGCGCTGGCCGATCTGGCCGCCCAGGACTACCTTGCAGTCATAGAGCATATGAATATTGTGGATAAGCTGTGCCAGATAGTTCAGATACTCCTGCCACAGGTCCCGGGCGTCCCGGTCTCCCCCCTCCAGCCGGAGGAAAAACTCCGCCAGGTCGCCGCCGGTGAGCTTTACCAGAGGCTTTGCCGAGCAATAGCAGTCCGCGCAGCCGAAGCGCCCACAGTAGCAGGGCTTGCCGTTTTGCACCAGCTGGGTGTGGCCCACCTCGCAGCTGCGGCAGTTGTCCCCGTTGTACAGATCGCCGTTGACGAACACCGCCCCGCCGATACTGTTGCTGAGCATGAGATAGAAGAAGTCCCCGTGGTCCGGGCAGGCCCAGCTCTCGGCAAAGGCAGAGGTGTCTGTATCGTGGCACAGCCGCACCGGGAAGGGGATATACTCCGCGAAGTCCCCGGCGAACAGCTCATCCGTCCCGCCCAGGGCTTTGCAATAATAGCTGTGTGTCCCGTCTTTTTCCGTGAGACAGGGCACGCTGATGCCCACGCCCAAAACGTGGGAGGTGTTCAGCCCGGCATTGAGGACCAGGTCGTCCACCAGCCGCCCCAGCTGCCGGTAATAATCCGCCGTGCGGACGAAGGGGACCTTCAGCCGCTTTCGGGCTAAGATATGTCCACATAGATCCACCGCCACGGCGGCCACCTCGTGGGGCGTCACATCCAGGCCGATGGCCGTTCTGAAATCGTTCACCGATGTATAGGTCTTGGCCCGGCGGCCCCCGGTCTTGGTCTGCTGCCCCGCCTGGCAGATCAGCCCGTCCTCCGTCAGCTCGTTCAGGTTCTGCACCACCGTGGGCAGGCTGAGATTCAGCTGCATGACGATATCCCGGCGGGAGCACGCCCTGCCGCTTCGCAGCAGATTGTAGATCCTGCGCCGGTTCGTCCGCTTTAAGTCTATTGCCACCGTTTTGACGGAACTGCTCTCCTCAGAATTCAAATCGATCCCATCCACTCTTTTGTTTTATAAAACCAATTATATTTTGTTTTATAAACCTGTCAACGAATTAAAGCAAAAGTCCGATTTTTCTACGGACTGAACAAATGAAACGCGCAATGTTTGGTGGTTTTAATTATATTGACAGATATAGTAATAAGGGGTATAGTAAATATGTAATGTAAAGTTAAATTATAAAATGATTTTATATCTAAAACGACGGACTACGACAGCGCGGCCCTCAGGCGGCGCGGTAATAACTGGAGTGTTTGTGATATGTATCTGATCGGACTGGATAACGGCGGCACCTCTACCAAGGCCGCGGTTTTCGACGTAAACGGCAACGAGGTGGCCACTGCTGGCCGCCACACCAAGCTCATTACCCCCAAGCCCGGTTATACCGAGCGGGACATGGAGGAGCTCTGGCTGGCCAACTGCGCCTGCGTGCGGGAGGCCCTGGAGAAGGCCGGGATCGACGGCAAGGACGTTCTGGGCATCGCGGTGTGCGGCCACGGCAAGGGCATGTACGCCTGGGGCAAGGACAACAAGCCCGCCTACAACGGCATCATCTCCACCGACAATCGGGCCTGGAAGTACACGAAAAAGTGGTATGAGGACGGCACTTATGAAGCGCTGCACCCCCAGCTGTGTCAGGAGTTCATGGCCTGCCAGCAGACCGCTCTGCTGGCCTGGTTCAAGGATCACCTGCCTGAGGTCTATCACAACATCCAGTACGTCTTCTCCGTAAAGGACTACATCCGCTTCCGTCTCACCGGCGAGGCCTTCTGCGAGGCCACCGACATCTCCGGCTCCGGTCTGATGGACGTGAAGAACGCCCGGTTTGACCGCTCCATTCTGGAGAAGCTGGGCATCGGCGAGGCCTTTGACATGCTGGCCCCCATCCGCTATTCCTATGACCTGTGCGGCAAGATCAACGCCGAGGCCGCCAAGCTCACCGGTCTGCCGGAGGGCACCCCCGTGGCCGGCGGCATGTTCGACATCGACGCCTGCGCCGTGGCCGCCGACATCACCACCCCCGAGGAGCTGGTGACCATCGCCGGTACCTGGAGCATCAACGAGTTTATTTCCGACCATCCCATTATGGATGGCAACATCTCCCTGTTCGCCATCCCCGGCTACTATCTGGCCGAGGAGAGCAGCGCCACCTCCTCCGGCAACCTGGAGTGGTTCCTGGACACCTGCATGAAGGACGTGAAGCTGCCTGAGGGCGAGGACCTGTACAGCTATGTGAACCGGCTGGTGGACGAGGTCCCCCCGGAGGACTGCAACGTCTATTATCTCCCCTTCCTGTACGGTTCAAACGCCCACCCCCTGGGCAAGGCGGCTTTCGTGGGTCTGACCAACTTCCACGGCACGGCCCACATGCTGCGGGCCGTATACGAGGGCGTGGCCTTCTCCCACCGCCGCCACATTGAAAAGCTGCTGGCCTCCCGCCAGCCGCCCGAGGCCATCCGCATGGCGGGCGGTCCCGTGCAGTCCAAGGTGTGGGTGCAGCTGTTCGCCGATGTGCTGGGCTTCCCCATCGAGACGGTGGACGCCAAGGAGCTGGGCGCGCTGGGCTGTGCCATGGCCGCCGCCATCGCCGCCGGTGTCTATAAGGACTACAAGGACGCAGCCAAGCACATGGTCCGCGTGAGCAGTCGGGTCTATCCCAACCCTGACCGCATTGATATCTACAACAAGAAGTTCGAGCGCTACATGGCCGTCAGCGACGCGCTGGACACCGTGTGGGAGAAGTTCGAGGTCTGATAAAATAGGTAACTCTCAAATTTACAGCTATAGATCTAGGAGGAAATGAGTTATGGCAGTAAAAGGAAGCATTCCCAAGACGATGAAGGCCCTGGTGGCCTACAGCAAGGACGACTACCGTCTGGAGCTGGAGTACCCCACCCCCGAGTGCGGGCCCGACGACATCATCATCAAGACTGAGGCCTGCGGCGTGTGCGCCGGTGACCTGAAGTGCAAGCACGGCGCGGCCATGTTCTGGGGCGACGACGTGCAGCCCTCCTGGGTCAAGCCCCCCTTCATCCCCGGCCACGAGTTCTTTGGCCGCATCGTCCAGATGGGCGAGAACGTCACCGGCTATGAGCTGGGTGACCGCATCACCGCCGACCAGATCGTCCCCTGCGGCAAGTGCCGCTTCTGCAAGGACGGCCACTACTGGATGTGCCAGCCCCACGACATGCTGGGCTATCAGTATTACAACAACGGCGGCATGGCCGAGTATGTCCGCTATCCCAAGACCTGCGTCATCAGCCGCGTGCCCGATGAGATGAGCCTGGAGCAGGCCGCCCTGATCGAGCCCTATGGCTGCTCTAAGCACGCCGTGGACCGCGCCAACATCTCCAACGAGGACGTGGTGGTCATCTCCGGCGCCGGCACCCTGGGCCTGGGCATGATCACCTATGCCCGCATGAAGAACCCCAAGCTGCTGATCGTGCTGGACATGCAGCAGAACCGCCTGGACAAGGCCAAGGAGTTCGGCGCTGACCTGGTGTTCAACCCCGGCGAGTGCGACATCGACAAGGAGATCAAGGCCCTCACCGACGGCTACGGCTGCGACATCTACATCGAGGCCACCGGCAACCCCGCCAGCGTCATCCAGGGTCTGACCATCATCCGTAAGCTGGGCACCTTCGTGGAATTCAGCGTGTTCGGCAAGGAGACCACCGCTGACTGGTCCATCATCGGCGACCGCAAGGAGCTGAACATCCTGGGTTCCCACCTGAGCCCCTATGCCTATCCCTTTGTCATTGAGAACATGCTCAAGGGCAACCTGAAGACCGACGGCGTGGTCTCTCACATCTTCAAGATTGAGGAGTGGGAGAAGGCCTTTGATTACGCCACCGGCAAGTACGGCGATTTCAAGGTCGCCTTCAAGTTCGACTGAATCTCGGACCTAAAGCGATCAGCACTCCCCCGGCAACTTCCCCGGCACATCCATTGAGTGAGACAATCGTCTTACGTTCTATCGTTCTCATGCGCGAAAGCGTGGAGATAAACAGAAATCAGATGATCGAAAGGAAGGAAAAAAATGAAAAAACTGCTTGCACTGGCCCTGGCCGCGTCCATGACTGTCTCTCTGGCGTCCTGCGGCAAGACCGGCGGCGACTCCGGTTCCACCGGTTCCGCCTCCTCCACCCCCGCTGCGACCGGCGAGTTCGACTGGCGTGCCTATGAGGGCACCGAGCTGAACGTGCTGTTCAGCGAGCACACCTATGCTGACGCCGTGAAGGCCAAGCTGAACGACTTCCAGGACCTGACCGGCATCAAGGTCAATCTGACCACCATGCCCGAGTCCAACTACTACGAGAAGCTGAACGTAGAGCTGGCCAGTAAGTCCGGCTCCATCGACGTGTTTATGACCGGCGCCTATCAGGCCTGGGAGTATGCCACCGCCGGCTACATGGAGCCCCTGGAGGGTTACATCGAGAACAGCTCCCTCACCTCCGCTGACTACGACTACGACGACTTCATCGACGGCGTGATCGACGCCCTGAAGTGGGACTGCGTCCCCGGCCACGCTGTGGGCACCGGCTCTCAGTGGGCTCTGCCCATGGGCTGGGAGATCAACATCCTGACCTATAACAAGCAGATCCTGGCTGACCACAACATCACTCCCCCCAAGACCGCTGAGGAGCTGCTGGCCGCCGCCACCGCTCTGAAGGAGTTCGACGGCTCCGGCACCTATGGTCTGGCTCTGCGCGGCACCGCCGACTGGGGCACCATCCACCCCGCTTACATGTCCATGTACACCACTTGGGGCGCCAAGGACTTCGAGATCGAGGACGGCAAGCTGGTGTCCAAGGTCAACTCCCCCGAGGCCATTGCTATGACCGAGTACTGGGTCAACCTGGTCAAGAACGGCTCCGCTCCCCAGTGGGCCACCTATGGCTGGGAGATGGCCGGTGCTTACCTGGGCGCCGGCAAGGCCAGAACGTGGCCGGTGCTTCCGCTCAGTCCGGCAACCTGGCCTTCGGCACCGTTCCCTATCCCACCGATGCCGGCAAGACCGAGGCCGACATGAAGTCCAACCTGTGGGTGTGGTCCATGGCCATGAACTCCGCCTCTCAGAACAAGGAAGCCGCCTGGTACTTCCTGCAGTACTTCACCAGCAAGGACTTTATGCAGTGGTCCGGCACCGAGGGTGCCTGCACCGATACTCCTCGTGAGTCCGTGCTGAACAGCGACGAGTACGTCAAGTGCCTGTCCGACGCCGAGGGCTACTACGAGGCCTTCAACACCGTGAAGGACACCGCCAGCATCTACTTCACCGCTCAGCCCTACTTCACTGAGACCACCACCGAGTGGGCCAAGACCCTTCAGGAGCTGGTCACCACCGACAAGTACAGCTCCGTGGAGGAGGCTATGAACCAGCTGGCCGATACCATGACTCAGATGGTGTCTGATCTGGACGTTGGCTAAGACGGCTCATAACATCACCTTGAACAGCAATTTCCATTAGCGAAAAGGCGGGGGGAGGGCTCTCCCCCCGCTTTCTTCAAACAACCGACTCCCTGTGTGTGATTTCTGTTTATCCGCGCCGGTGCGCTGTCCTTTCTGAAAAACTATTGTGTCCCGAGGTTATGTATTATGAGTAAAACGAAAAAAGAAAAGCTCCCGGATCTAAACCGGGTGCCCTTTAAAACGCGGGTCAGACCTTATCTGATCGTCGCTCCCTCCCTCATCATCACCATCGGTATCATGGTCCCCTTCGTTATGGCCATCTGGTACTCCCTGACCAATTTCTCCTTCAAACTGCCCACTCACAAGTTTATTGGTCTGACCAACTGGGTGAACGTGCTCTCCTCCGGCAGCACCTGGAAGGCCATTTGGGTCACGCTGCTCTATGGTGTCGCCTCCACCGTGGTGGAGATGGCTCTTGGCATGGGCGTTGCCATGCTGCTCAACAGCCTGAACAACCGCTTCTCCAAGATCATGCGGGTGGTGCTGATCTTCCCCCTGATGGTGGCTCCCGTCACCGCAACTATCGTTTGGCAACTGATGTTGAACAGCTCCGCCGGCATCGTGGAGAAGCTGTTGAACGTTTTCAATGTGTATAATTTCCCCTGGGCTTCCAGCCCCAAGACGGCCATGATGACCGTGGTCCTCATCGACGTGTGGGTGAACACCGCCTTTGTCATTCTGCTGGTGCTGGCCGGTCTTCAGTCTCTGCCCAAGTCCCCCTTCGAGTCCGCCAAGATCGACGGCGGCAGCAACTGGTTCAACTTCCGCAACCTGACCCTGCCCATGCTGCGGCCCAGCCTGTACATCGCCCTGCTGTTCCGTCTGATGGCGGCCCTGCAGGAGTACGCCGTTATCTACGCCCTGACCAAGGGCGGCCCCGGCGACGCACTGATGTCCCTGTCCCTGACCGCCTATCAGCAGGGCTTCAAATTCCAAAAGTTCGGCGCGGCCCTGCCCTATATCCTGATTTTGTGGCTTATCATCAACGTGGTGGCCAAGGAGATCGTAAAACGTCAGCGGGCCGCCCAGAAGCAGGCCGCCGGTCTGGACGAGTAAGGAGGGAATGTCAAAATGAAAACGCAGAAATTCCGTCTTTCGCGGATCGTGATGAACTTCCTGCTGCTGGTCTATGCGGTCTTCGCCATCTTCCCCCTGATCTGGATGCTGCTCATCTCCTTCAAGTCGGACACCGAGGTGTTCACCACCACCTTCCTGTTCCACCCCACCCTGAGCAACTATACCGCGGTGCTGCTGGAGTCTAACTACGTGCAGTACATGAAGGACAGCCTGATCGTGGCCGGCGGCTCCGTGCTGGTGTCTGTGGTGGTGGGTATCCCCGCCGCCTATGCCCTGGCCCGGTATAACTTCAACCGCAAGGAGGACCTGGCCTTCCAGATCCTGTCCTTCAAGTTCGCCCCCGAGATCCTGGTGGTGCTGCCCCTGTTCATGATCTATCAGAAGATCGGTCTCTATGATACCTATCTGGGTCTGATCTGGGTGTATCAGCTCATCTGTATGCCCCTGCTCATCTGGGTGGTCCGCGGTTATTTCGAGGACATCTCCGTGGAGATCGAGTACGCCGCCCAGGTGGACGGCTACACCTGGTATCAGATCTTCTTCAAGATGCTGATGCCCCTGGTCAAGCCCGGCATCGTGGCCGCTGCCCTGCTGTCCTTCATCTTCGCCTGGAACAGCTTCACCTTCCCCCTGATCCTGGCCAGCTCTAAGGTTCAGCCCATCACCGTGGCCATCACCAAGTATCTGGGCACCGACACCGCCCACTATGGCCAGCTGGCCGTGGCGGCCACTGTGTCCGCAATACCCGCCATCGTGTTCGCGCTCTGCATCCAGAAGCATCTGGTGCGCGGCCTGAGCTTCGGCGCTGTGAAGGGATAAGGTGCGATATGGCAAGAATTCAACTGGAAAATGTAAAGAAGAAATTCGGTAAGGTCACCGCTCTGGACGGCGTGACCATCGACGTGAAGGACAAGGAGTTCTTCGTGCTGTTCGGGCCTGCCGGCGCCGGCAAGACCACCATGCTCAACTGCATCGCCGGCATCACGCTGCCCGAGGAGGGCGTTGTAAAGTTCGATGGGGAGATCATGAACCTGGTGGACCCTGCCCACCGGAACGTGGCCATGACCTTTGAGAACTACGCCCTGTACCCCCAGATGACCGTGTATGACAACATGGCCGCCGCCCTGCGCAGCAACCTCTATAAGACCGACGAGGCCACCATCAAGGAAAAGGTGTACAAGGCCGCCAAGATCATGAAGATGGAGAACCTGCTGGAGCGTCTGCCCAGCCAGCTGTCCAACGGTCAGAAGCAGCGTGTGGCCATGGGCCGCAGCCTGGTGCGCAACCCCAACGTGTTCCTGATGGACGAGCCCCTGGCCCACCTGGATGCCAAGCTGCGCAACTCCATGCGCACCGAGCTGAAGAAGATCCAGGCCGATCTGGGCTCCACCTGTATCTACGTGACCCACGACTTTTTGGAGGCCATGGCCCTGGGCGACCGCATCGCCATCGTGAAGGAGGGCCGCATCGTTCAGGTGGGCTCCGGCGACGAGATCTACTACCTGCCCTGCAATAAGTTCGTGGCCCAGCTGATGGGCGAGCCCCAGATCAACATCATCGCCGGTAAGATGGTGGTGAATGGCGGTCAGCGCCAGTTCGTCATCAACGTCCTGGGCCAGGAGGTAGCCCTCCCCATGCCCGAGGATGCCCCCCTGTTCGCCAAGCTGGACCAGCTGGGCGAGGTCTCTCTGGAGATGGGTCTGCGGCCCCAGAACATCGCCTATCGCTTCGAGCCTGCCGAGGGCTATTTCAAGGCCACCGTCTACAGCTACGAGAGCATCGGCAACAAGTCGGTCATCGTGGCCGAGTGCGGCGGCTATCAGGTGCGGATGATCGCGCCCAACGGCCTGCACGTGGACATCGACCAGGCGGTCTATGTCAAGCCCGACGTGGGCCACGCCATGTTCTTTGACGGACAGAGCGAGAACTTTGTCGGGCGCTATGCCGAGGCGAATTACCGCGCCCTGGCCAACGAGGAGGCGTAAGTTATGGCTGGTTTGACGTTAAGCCATCTCTACAAGAGATATGAAAACAGCGGCAAGAAGAAAAAGACGGTGAACGATTTCGCCGTAAAGGACCTGAACCTGGAGTGTGAGCAGGGCGAGTTTGTGGCCTTCCTGGGCCCCTCCGGCTGCGGCAAGACCACCACCCTGCGGATGATCGCCGGTCTGGAGGACATCACCGACGGCGACATCTACATCGGGGACCGCCGGGTGAACGACCTGCACCCCAAGGACCGCCACATCGGCCTGGCCTTTGAGGACTACGCCATGTATCCCCCCCTGACCGTGTATGACAACGTGGCCTTCAACCTGCGGGCCAAGGGCGTGGACAAGGCGGAGATCGACCGCCGGGTGCGGGAGATCGCCCCCCTGATGCAGATCGACGACCTGCTGGACAAGATGCCCGTCAAGCTCTCCGGCGGCCAGAAGCAGCGTGTGAACATCGCCCGCGCCATCATCCGCGAGCCCGAGCTGCTGCTGATGGACGAGCCTCTGTCCCACCTGGACGGCAAGGCCCGCCAGGCCATGCGTACCGAGATCAAGCGTCTGATCCACAAGATCAAGTGTACCACCGTCTACGTCACCCACGATCAGCTGGAGGCCATGTCCCTGGCCGACAAGATCGCCGTCATCAACTTCGGCGTGCTCCAGCAGTACGGCACCCCCGCCGAGGTGTATGACGACCCCGTGAACGAGTTCGTGGCCTCCTTCATCGGCGACCCCCCCATGAACATTCTGGAGACCACCACCGTGAAGATCGACAACGACTTCTTCTTCACCTTTAAGGACAGCGACCTGAAGATCGCCGTGCCCAAGCGGTATTACAGCGTGGTCAGCGACGGCTTCCGGTGCAAGATGGGCGTGCGGCCCATGGACGTGCTGGTGGGCGGAGCGGACTCTCAGGGCACCCCCGAGAAGATCACCACCTTCGAGAACCTGGGCGACGAGCGGCGCATCGGTATCAGCGTGGGCGAGTCTCTGCTGATGCTCATCACCTCTGACGAGACCCGCTATCACGCCGGTGACGTCATCAAGCTGGAGGTCCGGGGCGACAAGACCCACCTGTTCGACCTGGAGACCGGCGCGCGCATCAAAGAGAAGTAAGGAGCAAGTGTTATGACGACTTTTGCGACCATTTTATCCGTAGTCATCCTGCTTGTCCTGGCCTGGCAGATCTGGGGCTCCATCTGGAACATCATCGCGATCTTCCTTGGCCTGTTCAAGGAGTAAATACGTCTGACAAATCTGCAAGGGGTCCCGGTCTCCCGGACCTCTTGCAGATTTTGTCCCATTTCGGCCTGATATGGGCCGACCCATTTTGAAAATAAGCAAAGAGGGATTTCTTTTGTATCAAGATCTTCAATATCAGGCCGTCATCGACCTGATCCACTCCACCCGCGCCCTGGTGCTGGACCGGCACAAGGCCGGGGATATCACCCAGAAGGGCCGTTCTGACTTTGCCACCGCCGTGGACTACGAGGTCCAGACCTATATGCAGACCAAGCTCCACGAGCTGTATCCCGACGTCCAGTTCTTTGCCGAGGAGAACCACATGCAGCACGTGGACCCCGCCCGGCCCTATTGGATCTTAGACCCCATCGACGGCACCACCAACCTGATCCACGACTGCCACCAGAGCTGCGTAGCCCTGGCCCTGTGGGACGGGGAGAAGCTGGTGTTCGGCTGCTGCTATAACCCCTTCCAGGAGGAGACCTTCGTGGCCGAGCTGGGCAAGGGGGCCTATCTCAACGGCCAGCCCATCCACGTCAGCGACATGAGCGAGATGGAAAAGGCCCTGGTCATCGTGGGCACCTCCCCCTATGAGCGGGAGAAGACGGACCGGGTGTTCGACATGGTCAAGCGCATCTTCCAGCGCAGCGCCGACATCCGCCGCCTGGGCAGCGCGGAGCTGGACCTGTGCTGGGTGGCCTGCGGACGGGCCGACTGCTATGTGGAGTATAACCTGAAGCCCTGGGACTACGCCGCCGGGAGCGTCATCCTGCACGAGGCCGGGGGCAAGCTGTCCGACTGCGCCGGGCAGGACCCAAAGCTGCCCTTCAACAGCGACATCTGCTGCTCCAACGGCCTGCTCCAGGCAGAGTTTCTGGACATCGTCCAGGACCCTGCTTAACATACGGGCTTAAAATCCCCAACAAGGGAGGAAACGACTGTGAAAAAATATTTAGGCGTGGAGCTGGGCTCCACCCGCATCAAGGGCGTGGTCATCGACGAGAGCTTTGCCCCCGTGGAGTCCGGGGACTTTGAGTGGGAGAGCACCTATGACCACGGCATCTGGACCTATGACCTGGCGGACGCCCGGGAGGGCCTGTGCCAGGTGCTCAGCCAGCTGAAGGACCGGGAAGGCCTGGCCGCCGCCGGCATCTCCGGCATGATGCACGGCTATCTGGCCTTTGACAAGGACTGGAACCTGCTGGTGCCCTTCCGCACCTGGCAGAACACCATCACCGCCGACGCGGCGGAGCAGCTCACCCAGCTGTTCCAGTTCAACGTGCCCCAGCGGTGGAGCATCGCCCACCTGTATCAGGCCATTCTGAACGGTGAGCCCCATGTCAGCCAGATCGCCCACATCACCACCCTGTCCTCCTATGTCCACTATATGCTCACCGGGGAAAACGTGGTGGGCGTGGGCGAGGCCTCCGGCATGTTCCCCATCGACAGCGCCACCGGCGACTGGAACGAGGAGATGCTGAAAAAGTTCGAGACCCTCACCCAGGACCAGCCCTGGAACATCCGGGACGTGCTGCCCCGGGTGCTGCTGGCCGGTCAGGACGCAGGCCGCCTGACGGCGTCCGGTTCCGCCTGGGTGAAGGGCCTGCTGCCCGAGGGGCTGCCCTTCGCGCCCCCGGAGGGCGACGCGGGCACCGGCATGGTGGCCACCAACGCCGTGGCCCCCCGCACCGGCAATGTATCCGCCGGTACCTCTATTTTTGCCATGGTGGTACTGGAAAAACCTTTGAGCAAGGTCTATACTGAGATCGACGTGGTCACCACCCCCTCGGGCAAGGACGTGGCCATGGTCCACTGCAACAACTGCACCTCCGACATCAACGCCTGGGTCGGCCTGCTGCGGGAGACTTTGGGCCTGTTCGGCTGCGACGTGTCCGCCGGCGAGGTCTTTACCAAGCTCTATCAGAAGAGCCTGGAGGGGGAGGCCGACTGCGGCGGCGTGCTGGTGTATAACTACATGGCCGGCGAGGGCATCACCCATCTGGATGCGGGCCGTCCTCTGGTAGTCCGCCGGCCGGACAGCCGCTTCAGTCTGGCCAACTTTATGCGCAGCAGCGTCTATGCCGAGATCGCCACCATGCGCCTTGGCATGGACATCCTGGCCGAGGAGCAGGTGAAGATCGACAGCATGACCGGCCACGGCGGCATTTTCAAGACCCCGGGCGTGGCCCAGCGCTATCTGGCCGCCGCCTGCAACGCCTCCATCACCTGTATGGAGACCGCCGGAGAGGGCGGCCCCTATGGCATCGCCCTGCTGGCCGCCTTCATGGACGAGCATGAGCTGCCTCTGGAGGAGTTCCTGCGCCAGCGGGTCTTTGTCCACGCCAAGATCACCACGGCCCAGCCCGACCCCGCCGAGGTGGAGGGCTTTGCCCGCTATCTGGCCGCCTATGACAAGGGGCTGGATGTGGAGCGGACCGCAGTGGAAAAAATCTGACAGGGAGAGATCACCTTGGGAAACAAGAAATATCACATCGGCCTCTACGAAAAGGCCATGCCCTCCGCTCTGAACTGGGAGGAGAAGCTCCAGTGCGCCCGGGACTGCGGCTATGACTTTGTGGAGATCAGCATCGACGAGTCCGACGCCCGCCTGGCCCGGCTGGAGTGGACCGCCGAGGAGCGCGCCCAGCTGCGGGAGACCATGCAGAAGGTCGG
>OGJY01003065.1_pt1 | contig 14852 bp, 10 predicted proteins | sample 1572231 | NCBI WGS metagenome assembly OGJY01 (sample SAMEA2582121, study PRJEB24529) | metagenome | biome: Human gut stool | place: China | collected 2011
GATGTGACTTATACAAAGAACTCCCACAGAATTCACGGAATTCACAGAAGCTTCTGGCGTAGAAGAGCCTCCCACAGATTTCACAGATGCTCACAGATGGTTAGGCTGCTTAGGGTTCTCCCACGGAATTCACGGAATTCACAGAAGCTTCTGGCAGAGAAGAGCCTCCCACAGATTTCACAGATGCCCACAGATGGTTTGGCTGCGTAGGGTTCTCCCACGGAATTCACGGAATTCACAGAAGTTTCTGGCGCAAGATATTCTCCCACGGATTTCACAGATGCCCACAGATGGTTAGGCTGCGTAGGCTTCTGTGGGAAGATAGTTTGGTGGCTGCGTGGGTATGGCAGGGATGCCATCCCCCCGCCATGCGGATGGGACGCCGGTCCATAAAAAACGTATTCGCTATGTATGCTACAACAAGACCCGGCGCCGTCAGGAATGTACAGGACAGACTGGATACACAATGCACATTCTGGACGGGATCGTCACTGAGGTGCTGCATCAGGTCTTCGACAAGATGCAGGGAGCTTCCAACGACATGATTGTGGGAAGCGCGGTTCAAAAGCAGATGGCAATGATACGCTCGGAATTGCAGCGGGCCAGAGCCGAAAACACCAAGGCCAATAAGGAATATGAATCCCTCAAGGCCGAGGTACTGAAGGCGATCCAAGGGAAAAGCGCCCTGCCGCAAGATGTGCTGACTGAAATGCTGGAGGATACCCGACAGAAAGTACTGTCCACCAGTGAACGAATCACGACCCTTACCGCGGAACTGAATGATGGAAACTCTAAGATCGAGGAGATGAAGGCCGAGTTCAACCGGATCGTGTCCTGGTCCAAGATTTTTGATGAAAGCCCGATGGAGGTCAAGAAAATGATCTGCGGCTACATCATCAAAAAGGTTTCGGTGTTCCGGGACTATAGAATCAAGATTGAATTCAACATCAATGTAGAGCAGTTCCTGAACGGTATCGACAGCATCGACGAATGCGATACCTATGAACTGCCTATGGCGCAATAAGCTCTCACCCTCGCCACGATCACGGCGAGGGGTACATATCAAAGTTTGATATGGCCAGTTGACAACATATACTTTCCATGCTATACTCAATGCATCTCTCAGTAATTGCCGGAGCGGGATATTCAAGCCCTTTCCCAAGTCATCAGGGGGGGCATACCTGATGGTTCGGGAGAGCGCTTGAATGGCATTCAAGAGGTCAGCGGTTCGATCCCGCTTATCTCCACCATACCTTGGTTAAGCATAAATAAATTCTCTCGAGAGCTTTCGAGAGAATTTTATGCTTTAAAAAGGAGAGTACAATTTTTGCATTTATTGGATAAAATTTTTCATTATTTGTTGTTTTAAAAAAATTAATACTCGTATCATAATAACCAAACTTGCACAATAGTGTAAAAAACTAAAATGCTTACATTTGCCCTAATATACATATTTTTATAAGAAATAATTGTAAAATAATGACTTTTTTTACCTAAATCTTGACGATTTTGCATAAAAATGCTATAATCGAAAAAAGATTAAGAAAATTTATGTAAATAGTAGGCTACATTCCATTATGAGATGCAAAAAGATTTATGGAGGTTTATGCTTTATGATAATAACATCTAAACGAAAACTAACATCAAGTGTGGCAATCTTATGTGCTTTAATGATTCTCATAGGCATTTTTCCTATGAATCTTTTCAGCGGAAAAAAAGCTGATGCGGCAAGCATAACTTTAGAATCGAAATATGTCTATTTGGATATATCAAACTTTTCTGATGAATGGAATAATAATGTCTATATGTTTGTTGATACTTGGGGTACTTTACAGAAAGGTGAAAAAATTTCTGGTACAGATATAATTCGTTGGGATAAGAGCGGTTGGGGAAATATTGGACATATCTTTGGGTTCAGTTGCTTTGATAATTGGAACGATATTAAAGCTCAAGATTATAGAAGAACTACTATGACATCAATCAATTTAAGTGATGCGGGTGCCAAATATTTTTACTGGGACGGAAGTTCTACAGCTATAATAGACAGTAAAACAGTATATTCAATTAGTGTTTCAGATACGCCGATTTCAAAAAGCTTAGAAGGCAAAACAATAAACTTCAAGGATATGACAGGTAAACTTGCAGGAAATATAACTGCTATATTTACCGGAGCTGAAGTTACAGAAACAAGTTCAAGTCTTACAAATAATCAAATAACAATTCCTAATGATATAAATGACAAACCTTATACAACAGTAGAATTTAAAAATGGTGATACTTCTCTTGGAAAATATAATCTATTTAATGAAAACAGCAGTGGTGTTACACCGATAAGTTATGATGAAAATACTTGTAATACATTCTACTATGGTGCAACAGAAAATCTTTCTAATAACTCGGTGATTTCTTATTGGGGAGCTGAGCCATCGACAGCAAGTGATTCTATAAATAACAATAAACTTTATCTTGATAAATTCTTTTTTGATACAACTTCTAGTGTTGTACCAACTATTACAATAAAAGATTCTAATGAAACTTTTACAAAAGATTCAGATGATGATAGTACTTACAGCTATATAATAAATACTTCCGCAACACAGCAGGATATTATAAGCGTTACATATAATAATATGAGATATAATTTCCTTTGGAGCGATTTATCTAAAAACAAGTTGAGTATTAATGGAAGTATAGCAAGTATTTCTGGTGTTTATAGCAATAGTGATGGCTTGGATTTATATTTTGATGCAACCCTTTCAAAGCTATCATATTTAGGTTCAACGGGTAATAATGCTACAATGCCTATACAAGATAGTAATGCAAAGATGTTTGCTCATCTGTTTGGAGCAACAGATAATTCAACAGTTAATTATGAAATGACAAAATTATCTTCAAAGACAGTTGATTCTAATACATGGTCTGATGTCTATTTTGTAAATATCAGTAAGCAAGATGTTGAAAAATATAGTAAGGTGATTTTTTATAGTAGTACTAATGAAGGCACATGGCCTAATGCTAAAGCTAATGCAAGTAAAACAGAAGATTTAGATTTACCTAAAAATACAAATAAGACTTGCTTCTATGCCGATTCAAGTGATAAATGTATTTATGATAATAGTATGCGTTCAGGCTACTGGGATAAGGTCTATACCATTCGTGATGCAGAATCAGGCAAAAATAACCCAGTAGTAGATATTAAAGCATCAAGCTTTAGTAGCGAAAAGAGCAATTACGGAAGTGCTGAAGTAAATTATGTAAACTCTACTTTCTATGATTACTATACAGATTTTGAGTTGAACGGCAGCAACCGTGATGATTATAATGGTGAATCAGGATTGCAAAGTGGAGCGTCTCATAGAAACTGGGTAAATTTCAGACAGTTCGACCAAGCTCTTAGTGATTATTATAAAAATAAAGGTGTAAGTGTCAACGACGCAATTTATACAGGTCATTTTCAGCCAACACATAGTGACTGGGGTTTTCCTTTTGGAGCGATAGCTGATACTATGGATTTATATGGTTGGAGCAAGTATAATACTTTTATTTCAAATAATAACTCTAATGTAAATTCAGATGGTACGGTAAAGATAGGGTCAGATGGATATTATATGTATGCAACACAGGGTATCGTTAATAGTAGTTTGGATAACGGTGTTCTGAAAACGCATGACAACAATGCGGCTTCACCTTATTTTGACGAGGATTTCCTAAACGGAAACAATAGCAAAAACACAAAATTAGGTAAGGTATATAACAATGTTGCTTTCCCATTTACAAAGAAAGATGTCTTTGGTGAGGGAGTTGATTACTGGTGGTATGATAGTGCAAGCACAACTCTTGCAATGCAAAAGGATACCGCAAGCGACAATTACTATTTAGCAAATCATTCTTCAGATAGCAATAGAAATTGGAGTAAAAACTTAAATAGTAGTGGTATATATGATGGCGGTGATGGTGTTTCCAACATATATGGTTTGTTCCCATTTAACTATGGTGATAACAGTGCGAAAAACAATAATGGTTCTACATATAATTATGGTTATGGAGCAAAGCTTGAGTTTAAATTCCGTCTTACAGATGATGGAAAAGTACTCAATAGTAGTGGAGACAAAGTAGATATTAAATTCCTGTTCTCTGGTGATGATGATGTTTGGGTTTATATCGACGGAAAGCTTGCACTTGATGTTGGTGGTGACCATGGTCAGGTTACAGGTATGTTAGACTTTGCTAATAAAAAATCTTATGTAAGCAGGGTTAAAAAATCAGCTAATAACTCTGATGTATCGGGAGGCTCTTCAGTAAGGTCAATAACATATCATGCTGATGGTGAGTCTGGCACGGAAAATAAAACATATGATTTCTATCAGCAGAAAGAGTTCACTCTTGAGGGTGATAATTCTGCCGAACATACACTTACCATGTACTATATGGAGCGTGGTATGTGGGAATCAAATATGAAAGTTGCATTTAACTTCCCTGACAGCAGTGAGCTTGAAGTTGAGAAAACTGTTGATAAGAGTGATGTTAATACAATGTTCTCTAATCTCTTTGATGAAAATGAAAACTTTGAGTTTCTCATTCAGAATCGTGTAACACACTTTGGTACAAAAGCTGCTAATGGTAGCACAGGATTGACAACGCTTAACTTCGCTGAGAATTTCACGGGTAATTTATCTGTAACATCTGAAGGTAATATATTTGAAAAAACAGATAGCTATAATGGACAAGATAATGTTGTAAATTGGTTTGCTAATCACTCAAATGAAAATAATGAATATACACAAGCAAGATTAGGTAATTTAAGTGCTGATGATAATCAGTTGAAAGATATAAGCGAAATGACTTATCTTAACTTTAAAGCCTATATTGCCAATGATATTGCATCGTTAAATAATATGTATATTCAATTAACTGATGTAAATGGCAAAAAGCTTTATGGTTTCTTAGATGCTAATAAGGTTAAGGATACTGTTCTTAGTGGTAATGCTTGGTCAAAAGTAACTGTAATCTTAGATAAGCTTACTGCGGAAAGTGGTTTTGATAAGACTAAAATTAGCACTATAAGTTTTCAGTATAATATTGAGTGCGATGTTTACCTTGATGATTTCATCTTTAAAAATGATGCTACTTCCATAGGTACAGGCTTTACTACTGCTCAAGAAAACATTCCTGACTATGGTTCAGCTACAAGTGGAAATCTCGAAAATACAAAAAATGCACAGTATTATAAAAAGGATAGTAGCTCTTCATCTTCAAAGGGTACACTTGATTTAGTTGATGAAAGTGGTAATTTCTACTTAAAGAATAAGCAATTAGTTACTTTCTATGACCAGTTCCGTAGAGGAAGTTATATTTCATTAAAAGAAAATCTTAGTGCATCTCAGAAGAAACTCTATACGACTACATATACTGTTTACGAAGATGGCTCTGCTGTAACAAGTATGGCAAGTGGAAGTACAGTAACCAACGGCAGTATCTCGAATCTGAAAAATGTTACTGGCACAGCCGTAAATGACGGAAGAACAGAAAAGCCAGACAGTAGTTCCTCATTAGCTAACTATACAGGTACTAAGCCTGATGCAGATACTATGGTTTTCCGTTCGTATACTAACCCGGACGGAACAAATCAAAGCACAAAGTTAAAGGTTCAATTCAATAATAAAGTAAATGTCGGAAGCATCAGGATTACCAAAGATAAGGTTGGTAATGTAAACTTAGTAGGTAAATATAAATTCTATGTTGAGTTTAAGAATGTCGGCGGTTCTGGCTTGGAGGGTGCTAATTCTATAGTATCTAATGTTATTGAGCTTGGAGTTGGTGAGAGCAAGACAATCACAGGTATTCCAGTAGGCACAGAATATATTATCCACGAGGTTGATGAAAACTCTGATTACGCAGTGCTTAAAAAAGTTACAACTGGCGGTAACGATGTACTTATCAGCCAGAATACAGTTAATGGAATAGCTACTCATTCAGTAACAGGAACAGTTGTTGCTAAAGAAACTGAGTATTCATATACTTTCTATAATACTCAAATAGCTACAATGGACCTTAAAATTAGTAAAAATTGGTTTAATGTAGATGAAGCTGATAGAGATAAATATATTCCTACTGCTAATGCAGTAAGATTCTGCTTGCTTCGTCGTTCAACTGATAGTTCTTGGAGTAAAGTTCCTAACTATGAAAGTTTTACATTAGATTCCAGCTGGGAAAAGACAATTACTAAGCTTGAAACATATGATGATAATGGCTTCCAATGGCAATATGCTATAAGAGAATTAGACAAAGATGGTAACCCTATTGATAATGACAATACGACTACTATCACCGCTGCAAGTGGTAATGTAACTTATAAAGTTGAATATACTACTAGTACTTCTTCCAATATTACTACTGGTTTGATAGTAAATAATACTCGTATAGTTCAAGACATCAGTATGCCAGAAACTGGAGGTGAGGGTGGAAGCCCTAACGAATTTAACTTCGTTTTATTTGGAGCAATAGCTATAGCATTAGCAGGTGGTTTGTTGCTATTAAATAAAAAATATGCCTTTGTGCATATAGGCAAGTCGTCAAAGAAGGTGCGATAATCCTCCTTGAAAAAAAGTTATAGATTATCGGTTAAGTGCGAGGCTATAATTTATAACTAAAAAATAAAAAAATTCGCACAAAATAATATTATCCGATATGGAGGTAAAAAATTATGAAAGCTAAGAAAATTTTCAAAGGAATGACCGCTGCTGCCGTTGCTGCTGTTCTCGCAGCTTCTATGGTACCAATGACTGCTTTTGCAGCTGCGGTTACAACCGACACACAAGAAATCACTTTTAATTCTAATGTTACAAATCTAACTTATAAAATTTATCAGGTTGCAACTGCTACTGTTGCTGCTGGTGGTACAGCTTATGATTACACATTAGTAGCACCATTTACTGATGTTGCAGGTTATGAGACTATTGATAAAATTGCTGCTGTAGATAGTTCTGATGCTGCTGCTAAGAAAGACTTAGCTGATGCATTAGCTGCTAAGGTTGATACTACTAGTACAAATCCTACAACTCCACTTGCAACTGTAAATGGTGGTGATTCTCATGCTCTTGCTCCAGGTTACTACTTGATTCTTACATCTGGTTCACAGATGACAGGTGCACCTATCCTTCTTTCAGTTCGTAGCGATACACCTATAGGTACAGTTAATGCTAAGACATCTGAAATTACATTTGATAAGACTATTGAAAAAGTAACTGCAAGTGCTACTGGCACTGGTTTAACAGGCGGTACTGTTGGAACTGGTAATGATACAGCACAGGTAAGCATAGGTTCAACTGTTTCTTATAAGCTTGCAACAAAATTCCCTAACTATGCAGAAACAATACAAGCAACAAATATGACAGAATATTCTATTACTGATATTCCATCAGCTGGTTTAACTCTTGTAGACAAAGGTAGCGCTGGTCTTGATAAAGATGATTTTGTTGTTACTGTTGGTGGTACAGCAACAACAGAGTTTACTGTAGCTGCTGAGGGTAATGGATTTAAGATTTCATTTGCAAATGCTTTTGTTCTTACTAATAAAACAAAAGATGTTGTAGTTACTTATGATGCTACAGTTAATGAGAATGCAGTTGTAGGTACAGCTGGTAACCCTAACAAAGCTACATTGAAGTTTGATAATAACTACTATGAGGGTGGTACTTCTAAGGAAATTCCAGATAATGATAATAAAATATTTACAACAAAGCTTGTAGTAAACAAAACATTCTCAGACTTTACCAAAACACCTACAAACAAATATCCTGTAGCAGGTTTTACACTCTATGCTGCTAATGGTACAGATGTTATTGCTACTGCTTCTACAACAGAAGATAATAATACAGTAGAATTTAAGGGTCTTGCTGCTGGTACATATGTTCTTAAAGAAACAACTACACCGGATGGCTATAAGACTGCTGACCCTGTAAATATTACAATTACAGCTAATGGCGATACTAAGTATGATGGTACATATTCTTTCACAAATGCTATTATGGATACTAATAATACATACGGTACAGCGAATGTTGTTAACGTCAAGGGTCAGACACTCCCAGGCACAGGTGGAATGGGTACAATCATCTTCACAGTTGCTGGTGCAGGCGTAGTACTCGTAGCTGGTATCATGCTTATCGTTTATATGAAGAAGAGAAAGATTGAGGAATAATTTATACTTATTTCTTTAATTTCACTTAGCTAATCGTTAAAATCTGCTCCGCTTCCGCTTTGGACGGAGCAGGTTTTCCAAGGGGCTTGGCTCAAAAATGGGGCAAACCTCTCGGAAAACTTTGCGAAAGGGCGTAAAAACTTGAAACACAAAAAGCTTAAGAAATGGCCGCTCTTTGTTATGGCAATACTCTTTATCGTTGGTGTTGCGTCCATTCTTTATCCATTCGTGGGTAATTTGGTTTCGGTTATGACCGCCAATGTTGTTATCGGCAGCTATGATGATGAGGTTAAAAACCTCGATACATCAGAGATTGATGAGCTTTTCGCTAAGGCTAATGAGTATAACAAAAGCCTTTATAGTGGCTCGAAAACCGATATAGACGCAAAGTGTCTTAACCGCACAGATGGTATAATGTGTTATGTAGATGTACCAAAGGTTAATATCTATTTGCCAGTATATTACGGAACTTCTAATGAAGTTCTTGAAAAGGGCTGTGGTTATCTCGAAAATACCTCTTTGCCAGTTGGTGGCAAAAACACGCATAGTGTAATTTCAGGACATACGGGTTTGCCGAGTGCAGAGATGTTCACACAGCTTGACCAAGTCAAAGTAGGCGATATGTTCTATATACATATCTTGAATGAAGTTCTTGCTTATAAGATTGATAAAATTCAAGATGTTAAGCCAAATGAAACAGATACTCTTAGAATTGTTTCTGGCGAAGACTATGTCACACTATTAACTTGCACACCTTATGGCATAAATGACCGCCGACTTCTTGTGCGTGGAACTCGTGTTCCATATACTCCTGATGAAAATAGCAGAAGTACTTCAGAAATTCCCGACCCGCCTACATCTGATAACTCTCTCTCTCAAAATGTTATCAATCAGATTCTCGTAATCGGTGCGATTGTACTTGTTGCTATTATCGTTTTCATTATTGCTTGCATAATACTTCATAATGACCGTAAAAAAGCGGAAAAACGCATTAAAGATAAGCAATCAGATGAAAAACAGGAGGAATAGCAATGGGAACAATAAAAAAGCGTGTAAAACGCAGGCTTCCTCTTGTGTTCATCTTTCTATTTTTACTTGTTGGTATTGCAATTTTTATGTACCCGAAAGTTAGTAATTGGCTTTCGGTATATACATCTCGTGTAGAAATTGGCTCATATAATAATGCCGTCAAGGAAATGGACAACTCACAAATTGAAGCCCTCGAAAAAAAAGCAAATGATTATAACGAAGCCCTTGCAAAAAAAGATACGCAAACACTTTCAGTAATAAACTACGAAGCACTTCTAACCGTCACAGACGCAATCGGCTATGTAGATATTCCTAAAATAAATATTTATCTGCCGATTTTTCACGATATGTCCGATGAGGTTCTCCAAAAGGGCGTAGGTCATATGGAGGGAACATCGCTTCCAGTTGGTGGAAAAAGCACACATGCAGTTTTGCCGGCACACACAGGCTTGCCATCTGCGGAGCTTTTCACAGACCTTGATAAAATGGAACTTGGCGATGTATTTTATATTCATATTCTTGGAAAGGTTCTTGCATATAAGGTTGACCAGATTAAGGTGGTTTTGCCCGAAGATGATAGTGATATACAGATTGTCGAAGGCGAAGACTATGTCACACTTTTAACCTGTACACCATATGGTATCAATGACCATAGACTTCTTGTTCGTGGAACTCGTATTCCATACGAAGAAGAAGCAAAAGAAATTGCTACCACACCGCCAATACAAGATGACGGAGAAGAACAGCTTTCAGTAGAAGTTATAGTAACTATTGCAGTGATTGTTCTTGCTATAATAATTATAGCAATAATTTTGTTAATACTTTTCTTGCCAGTAGGCAAAAAACGCAAAAATAAAAAAAGAGCAAGCAAAGAAAAACAAAAATCTTAGCAGGAGGAAATTTTATGAGATATAAATATCTGAAAAAAATCGTAGCAATGTTTCTGTTATGTGCCTTTGCAATAAGCTTTTCGGTTATAGGTGTTAATGCAGCCGATACAAAGCTTGGCTCAATAACCGTTGAGGTAAACGAAATACTTCAAGGTACACAGCTAAAGTTGATTGATGTTGCCGATTATGTCAATGGAAGCTATGTAATGAATGATAATTTCAAAGATTGCAAAGTTTCTTTTGAAGGTTGGTCAGATACAAGTACAGCTAAGAAAATCAGCTATACACTTGAAGAATATGCAAAAAGCAATAATATTTCTGGCATAGTAAACGAAGTTCAATCTGACGGAAAGGCATATTTCACAAATCTTTCAGCAGATAAAGTATATCTTATAATTCAGCCTGATGAAGATGATGAATATATAATTCAGCCGTCAATAACAGTTATGCCTTATATGAGCGATAATCAAGAAATATATGATGTCAATATAAAGGCAAAGTTTGCAGATAATTCAATTTTCAGCCAGTCCGCAGTAATTTTGAATAAGCGTGGAGATAATAAAGAGCCTCTTGCTGGAGCAACTTTCAGCTTCCAGAGCAAAATTTATTATAATAATACCGAAAGTATTCCAGATAATACCGAAAAGGGTTCAGATGCTCAAGGCAATTATTATTGGAAGTCTTACGGTTCGGATTTAACTACAAATGCACAAGGACAGATAGTTATTAAGAAACTTCCATTTGGAACATATCGTTTTATAGAAACTCAAGCTCCAATCGGATATGTACTGGATTCAACTCCTCGTGAATTTACATTATCAAATCATGGTTCAGTCAAGCTCGAAAATGACCGTTATGTTCGTAGAGCGGGTACTATTGCAGAATTAACAGTTGTTAATACTAAAGAGATTATAGATAGTTCAGTTCCGTCTACACCAACACCACCTGTAAAAACTTCTGACGACTCAAATAATACACCATATATATTTATGTTCTGTATTGCGGGTTTGCTTGTTTTTGCAACAATTAAGAGCTATTCTTTAAGAAAGAATAATAAATAAAAATGATTTTTAATATGCACCGTGGAAGTATAACTTGCTTTCAGGGTGCATATTAGTTTAATCAATATTAGAAATTTTGCGGCAATTAAAAGTTTCGCTACAAGCCTTTTTTCAAAGGCTTATAGGTCAAGGGCAAGGCTCTTAGCTCTGTCCACAGACAGCGAAATGCTTTATACTTATTAAAACTTTAAATAAATAATTAGTTATGGAGAAAATGTAATGGCGAATAATATTTTTGATTATATGTTCTGGCGTGGCGATTTATCCTTTAGTGAAAGAGAATTTAATGATGTTGATGGAGTTATTCTTGCAAGATTGTCTTACTTGCCGTTTGAGCTTATAATGAATCAAAATTCCATTAAAGAAATAACAATCGCAGAAATGGCAAAAAAGTTGATAGCCTATCCCAATATAGAAAATATGGTCATACAAAAAGAGGATATTCAATTTTTGAATGAACTTTTGAATAGTAAGCGTTTTAATAGTATGAAATTGTTTGCTTATATAAATAAAATTGATGAGAAAACGCAGACGCAATTTTCTGCTATTACGATAAAAATCAATGAAAATGAGCTTTATATATCCTTCCGAGGAACAGACAATACACTTATAGGTTGGAAAGAAGATTTCAATATGGGCTTTGTCTTTCCAGTGCCTGCACAAGAATTAGCTGTTGATTATATAGAGAAAATCGCATCAAGACATAGTGAAAATATGCTTGTCGGTGGACACTCAAAGGGTGGAAATCTTGCAGTTTATTCAGCGGCATTTTGTAGTGAGGCTGTTCAAAATAGAATAGAAATCGTTTATAATTTTGATGGACCAGGTTTTGATGAAAAAGTTTTGCAAAAAGATGGCTATAAGAGAATTTGCAATAAAGTTAATACCTTTGTGCCTCAATCATCTGTCGTAGGAATGTTGCTTAATCATGAAGAAAGATATATCATTGTACATAGTACACAACTTGGACTTTTACAGCACGACCTTTATTCTTGGAGTGTGCAGATAGATAGTTTTATTTGCCTTGAGGCTGTTGATAATACAAGCAGATTTATTGATTATACACTCAAAGCGTGGATTGCAAATTTAGATTATGAACAGCGGGAGAAGTTTGTTGATACTATGTATACAATTCTTACAAAGACAAATGCCAATACTGTAAAAGAACTTGAAGGCAATCTTTTTATGAATGCAATAACTATGCTGAAATCAATCAAAGACCTTGATGAGCCTACACGCAAGGCATTAACTCAAGTTTTTATGTCGCTTTTAAAGAGTACAAGAGTAGGACTATTGCAGGTTGTCATAAATAAAGACCTGATTGTTAAATAATGTAGATTGTTAGTTCATAGCAGCTTTAAGTTTAGTTCATTATCAGAGGTATAGGTTTTACTTAAAAAATTGGTGAAATTTTTAGCTTTTGTTAAATGAGAAAATAAACAAATTTTATCCTATAAGCTGTTGATTTATCTTCAAAAATATATTAAAATAGGGTAAAGTTCATTTGGATTGGAGAAAAATTTTATGTATAAAAATTATCTTTTCGACCTTTATGGAACATTAGTAGATATTCATACAGATGAGGGCAAAAAAAGCCTTTGGCATAGTTTTAAGAATCTTCTTGCTATGTATGGTGCAAAATATAAAACAAAGGAACTTCAAAGTAAGTATAATGAACTTTGCGAAAAAGCAAAAAAGGCTGTTCCTGCCACAAAGTACACAGATGAGCCAGAACTAGAGCTTATTGATGTTTTCAAGGGGCTTGTAACTGAAAAAGGAGCAGAATGTAGCGATGAATTAGCTGCATTTTTGGCTGCTTCATTTCGTGCAATGTCATTAAAGTATATTAAGCTCTATGACGGTGCTTTAGATTTACTTCGTTCTTTAAAAGAGGCAGGTGGAAAGGTTTATTTACTTTCCAACGCACAAAGTTCATTCACAAAGCCAGAATTAAAGCTTCTTGGAATTTATGATGAATTTGATGGCATAGTAATTTCTTCTGATGAGGGCTGCAAAAAGCCTGATGTAAAATTCTATCAGACAATTCTCAAACGCTATAAACTAAAGAAATCAGAAACAATTATGATTGGCAATGATTATATAACCGATATAAAGGGTTCACACGATGCAGGACTTGCTTCACTCTATCTTCATACAAATATATCTCCTGAAATTGAGGGCGAGCTTCTCGCTGATTATAAGGTTATGGACGGCAGCCTTAAAAAAGCCAAAAAACTTTTACTTAAATAATATGTCCGTTTTGGAGGATTCCTTATTATGAATATACTCATAATTGGTTGTGGGAACTTAGGTTCTGTTCTTGCAAATGAGTTTGATAGAAATGGTCACGATGTTTCTGTTGTTGACGAAAATCCTGATAGAATACATCTTCTGCATGAAGATTTTGATGGACTTTTTGTAACAGGCATAGCTATGGATATGGATGTTCTGCGTGATGCAGGTGTAGAAAGCTGCGATGCTGTTGCAGTAGTAACATCAGACGATAACCTCAATATAACTGTTTCTCAGATTGTGAAAAAATTTTTCGGTGTAGAAAATGTTATTACCCGAATAACTAATTCCTATCGTGAAAATGCCTTCAAAAATAAATTTGGTCTGAAAACAATATGCCAGACCAATATTTCAGCTAATACTATCTATTCTGCCATTATTGGTGGAGGAGATAACATCAATATTGCTAATAATTCCAATTTTATGATTGATTCAATTAAGGTTGACGATAAATATGTAGGCAGAGCGATTTCAGCCTTGCCGTTAAAAGATGGTGCGTCATTATTTGGAATCAAGCGTAAAAGCGGAAAAGTGCTTATTTATGACTTAATGTCAAATATAGAGGTTGAGTCAGGGGATACAGCACTATATATCAGAGAAGGATAATCTCAGTACGAAAGGAAAAAAGCTATGAAGGTTATAATTGCAGGCGGAGGAAGACTTGGTTATAGCTTGGCAAGAAATCTGATTGACCGAAGATATGATGTATCAGTTATTGAAATTTCAAAACAAGCAAGCGAAAAAGTCGCAAACGAACTTCAGATAGAAGTTGTCTGCGGAGATGCCACAAATATAGAAACACTTAATTCTTTAGATTTCAACAATGTAGATTGCTTTATAGCAGTTACAGGTCGTGACCAGGATAATATAGTAGCCTCACAGCTTGCCAAAAATGAGCTGAAAATTCCTAAAGTTATAGCTCGTGCCAATAACCCAAGAAACCTTGAGGCTATGAGAAAGCTTGATATTGATATAGTTGTTAGTAGCACAGAAATAATCACTAAGATGATAGAGCAAGAGGTTGTAAACGCTGGTGCTCAACTTCTTGCAACCTTGAATAAAGGCAAAGCAGCAATATTGTCGTTTACTTTGCCAGAAAATTCAGCACTTGATGGCTATGCAATCAAAGATATAAAGATGCCAGCCTCATCTCTTATAGTATCTGTTGTGAGGGGGGAACAGTTGTATATCCCACGAGGAGATACAGTAATTCATTCAAAAGATGAGATAGTAATATTCTGCGGTGATGATTCGCAGAAATCAGTTAAAAAACTATGGACTGCCATAAAATGATGACCGAGCCACCGATTAACTAATAAACTTTCCTAAGACAATTAAAAGTTTTGCTCAAGCTTTTTCAAAAGCTTGCGGTTTCCAAAG
>OGJY01003067.1_pt1 | contig 14843 bp, 16 predicted proteins | sample 1572231 | NCBI WGS metagenome assembly OGJY01 (sample SAMEA2582121, study PRJEB24529) | metagenome | biome: Human gut stool | place: China | collected 2011
AAACACCAGTCGCTATCAGTATGGTTATGAAGTTGTAAGGGGAAAGCGTCAAGCCGTTTTCTAACAAGCTGAAATGTTCCCAGTCGGTACGCATGAGCTGTTTGATGTTCAGTAGCAGAAGAACCGCCATGAATACAAACAGAAGCGTCCCTATGGAAAAGTGGTAGACAAGGTGCTTGTCGCTGGCTCTGATACGGTGTCCTTTGTTCCAATTCATACGCATAAATCAATCACTCCTTTCTGGGTATGAAAAAAGCAGTCAATCCTAAGACTAACTGCTTTGAGTGATATACAAAAATTTACATTTTATTTTACAAAGAATATTCCATATGTAACAATCATTGCAAAAAAGATAAGAACTACTACGCCAATAGCAAGACAAACTCTAATAAAACTTTTTGCTTCATTCATATCGCTGTATATTGAAGATAGTTTTTCGTTATTCAAGTTTTTTTCTCTTACCTCTTGTACATCAATATCTCTTACTAATTCGTCTAATGTTAATCCAAAATAATCGCTTAACAATACTAAGCGTTGAAAATCTGGATAAGATTGACATGACTCCCATTTTGAAATTGTTTGTCTGGAAACTTTTAACTCATTTCCCAATTCTTCTTGAGAAAGTCCCTTTGACTTTCTAAGGTTTATCAGCTTTTCATTAAAATTCATATATTGCCTCCTAATAGTATTCTTTATTTGCGACCGCAAGAATAGTATTACAAAAATAAGAGTTTTCTTCAACCAATCTTTGTTGGCAATTTGTCAACCTGCTTTAACATTATAAAAGTATACATAGATTATAACTTTTCTTTACTGTTTATTCAAAGTAAAAAGCTGATTGTATCATTTTATTTCTTCGACTGTCCCTGCGGTGTATGGTTCTGTGGATTGCCTGTGTTCAGGTTGCCTTTATTTTTCAACACAATATCCTCTGCCTTTACATACCAGTCCACGTCTGCACCCGTATAGGTCTTTCGTGATACCGTATCGGCTACGGGATTGACAAGTTCCACAACTGCATTGTACGGAAATTCTCTTAACGGTACTTCTGGTGGTACACCTTTCCACCGGGACAGGTACTGTGGCTTTTTATCTGTCCCACTGGTTCTATCAACAATAAAATTTAATCGTATTTGTAACAAAAAACTGTTTCCATCTTGCACAAATAAGGAAAAACTGAGCTGAAATAAATTCCATTAACTCATTCAATTCCTTCGATGCAATTTGACTTCCATTGCTTGCTACAATGCATCCCCCAGTACGGGTTAACCAAATTTTTGTAGCATTCGGTGTTGGTCTGCCTTTTGATACATGAACATGAATCGGCTCCCCTTCCTCATTCGACCCAAAATATACAATGTATCCGCTCACAGTAAATAATTTAGGCAATTTTTATTCCTCCATTTGCAGCGTATTTGTATAATAAATGAGCATTGCTATGGAGCAGTTTTTCAAAGAATGCGATTTCTTCATCACTATATCCTTCTTTTTCTGTCCATTTGTATTCAGGAAGTTCACATCTTGCTGAATCAAATCCATTATCTGTTGGTCGTTCAAAATTCACAATGACCTTTTTTATTCCTTTGTCTTCAATAAGCTGAGAATGCACAATTTCTGTTTCATCTGATAATGTCATATATGGATACATCATATCAAAACACTCCTTTCTTTTTTTGTGCAAGTGAATCCCCGTTAGTTCACAAAACGTCATATTTCTAATTTTGATTATACACAGCAAGACCTGCGTTTGCAAGAGCAATAACACCTATAAAAAAATTTGCTACTAACAAAACAAAAAAAGAGGGCACGCGCCTTTTGGCGCATGCCCTATAAATCTATTATTTTTTTATCCTTCAATTGCGATATGCTTCTTCTCTTCTACTGCTGGCTTTGCTTCCTTCTTTGCAACAGTTACCGTCAGCATACCATGCTCAAAGTGAGCCTTGATATCATCTTCGGTTGTATCCTTGCCAACATAATAGCTTCTCTGGCAGGAGCCTGCATAACGCTCTCTTCTTAAGTACTTGCCGCTCTTTTTATCTTTCTCGTCCTCGTCAAGACCCTTCTCGGCGCTGACTACCAGATAACCATCCCTAAGCTCAACCTGCACTTCATCTTTCTTGAAGCCCGGAAGATCAATCTCAACTTCATACTTATCATCAAATTCCTTGATATCGGTCTTCATCAGGTTTGCTGCATGATGTCCGTACAGCTTACGCTCTGCGTTTTTCTCTGCTCTGTCATCTATAAATGGAAATTCAAAGAAATCATCAAAGAAATTATCACTAAAAATGCTCGGTACTAACATAATCAAAATCTCCTTTCAAATCACTCATCATTATTTTTCCAGTTTATTTTTTCATTCGCAGCTTTGCTGTTTCCAAACTCCAGATTGGAATCGTTTATGGAACCTGGAACTTTTTTTGTTCCTTTTGTTCTCTCTGTACCCCTCTCTTTTGTTCTAGCTGTACTATAGCACGTATTGTTAGCAATGTCAAGAGTTGAGTGCTAATTTTTTGTGAAAATTGAATATTCTCGTGCGGCAGAGCCGCCAGTCCAGTGTGGTGTGAGCCACCTGTCCAGACGGACTGAGCCACATTGTTTATAAATTATTCTCGTAGTGTTTTATCCAAACCATATACTTCGCGCATTGATTTGTCATGAGCAGTATCGATGCTAGTGATGTTAATGCGATAACTATCATGAGCAATACGATCAATGATTGCATCAGCAAGGGGACTTGCTTCACCGCCAAGTTGATCGTACCATTCTTCAAAGCAATACTGAGAACAAAAGATTGTAGATGACTTCTTACGTCTTCGATGAAGAAGTTCAAAAATATCTTTCTGTTCCGCATCTGTTGGCTTCAAGAGCATCCATTCGTCAAGAATGAGAAGCATTGGATTCGAATACTTAGCCATTACTTTGCGATAGTTTCCTTCTGCACGTGCAATCTCCAGATCCATAAGCAAATCTGGCATACGAACATACTTGGTACTGTAATACTGCATACATGCTTCCATGCCAAAGGCACAAGCCATGTAAGTCTTACCACAACCGGTTGCACCCGTAATAAATAGATTACGATGTTCTGATATATATTCGCAGGTTGCAAGTCTATTGATAAGCTCCCTGTTTAGCTTACGACCAGAAGTGTAGTTGATATCCATGATGTTTGCTTCTGGCTGATCGAATCCAGCATTATGAATAAGGCGCTTTTGACGATTATTCTTGCGATTGCTATATTCGATATCGACTAACATTCCGAAGCGATCTTCAAACGGAACATCTTTAAACTTGGGATCATTCAGTTGGTTACGAAATGCATCTGCCATAGCTGTAAGGCGCATTTCAATTAATTTATCTATTGTACTCTGATTTGTCATGTGTATTTACCTCCGATAATAATCAGCACCTCTTGTGATGCCGTGTGCCTTATGTGTGGTCTTGGATTTTTGTGTTTCCGAATCTACTTTTACAGATCCTGTTACAAGGATGTTTTTAATACTTTTGTAACTGGGTGAAGAAGTATAAGACAAAGCCTTTTCACAAGCGGCTTCAAGAAGTGAATCTGAGTATTTCTCAGTCAGTTTCAAAAGCCCCATACAACTTCGATAAGCCTGTTGTTCCACACGTTTGGAGGTTAATATTGCATTGATCACAGTGTACGTATTTATGCCGATTCCCTCAGCCCATTTGCGAAAACGGTCACCGTTCCACTCCAGATATTTCTGATGATCTTCCGGCATATGTTCGATAATGGTGCTATACTGTCCAGATCGTCCTTTCAAGCGACGATGGGAGGCAATGCGGTTGTGGTTATAAAAAATTTCAATGGTAGTGTCGGTTATCTTTACATCAACTTTCTTTTTGATGTACTCATAAGGTACGGAGTATAGCATTCCGTCCACAGATATGTGATAGTTGAACTGAACTGTAGCAGTCTTCCAGTCACTCAGTTCAAAGCGGTTAGTTGGTAATGGCAGCAGAACTGGTTTTTCTTCTTCAAGAAATAAGCTTTGTCGACTACCTTCTTTCTTTTGAAAGAGCTTTTGATTGAATTGTTCAAGTTTACCTCGGATTGCACAGTTTAACTCTGCCAGAGAGAAGAACTGTTCATCTCGAATTGCAGCAGTTATCCAGGTGGATATATTTCCTACCGTTCCTTCTGCATTTGGCTTATCTTTGGGAGTTCTGACGCGAGCTGGAATGATAGCCGTGCCATAGTGTTCAGCCAGTTCTTGATAAGTTTCATTCAACTGCTGATCTTTCCAACCACCATTGTGAATAACTGCAGTTTTACAGTTATCCGGCACAAGGATACGAGCAACACCACCAAAGTACTCATACATATGAACATGAGCAATAATCCATGATTTCTGCTTCATATCCAGAAAGGCTTCTACATATGCATACTGGCTATACGTCATTACACCAACAAAGATGTATGCTTTTAAGATTTCACCGGTATCAGGATCAATGATAGTTGCCGGGTCACCAGCCCAGTCCACCTCAACCTGTTCGCCAGGTTTGCGGTTGATATGCATGGTAGCACGATGTTTTTGTTCATCCTGTTGGATGTGATAGCAGAACTGTGAATACATGAGTGGTTCGTCTCCGTTAGCACGGCAATCCTCCATATATTCTGTCCACAGGAGTTTCTTACTTACTCCATTGCGTAGCAGCTCTTTGCGGATGTAATCATAATCAGGCTCACGTTTCTGAGGACGATTATTTAATTGTGGATAAAACAATTTTTCAAGAACTTCATCAGTTTGATTGTCTTGTAAAGGCCAGCACAGTTTTAATTCCTGTGCCATTTTCAAGACTTTCGCAACCGTGTTCCTTGAGCACGGAACACTTAATGCAATGCTTCGATTACTAAAGCCCAAGCTTGCCAGACGCAAAATTTCGCGATATTTGGTCATGATAATGACCCCCTTCATAATAGATTTACACAATGATTGTGTATAAATCTATTATAACGCAATATGGCTCAATGCTACCGGAATAGTGGCTCACTCAAGAACGGAATGGCGGCTCAAGCACACCGGACAAGTGGCTCATTTGCCCCAAGATTATTCAATTATAAGGGAGAGATTAATGATCACACCGTTGTCTATGTGACAGCAGGTGGAAATGCACCGAAAGGCGTATATGACCTTTTCCCGAATGCGGAATACCGTGAGGAAGGACTTGATAGTGCCGACCCTAATGCCGATACAAACGTGAAGATACCAGACAGCCAGAAGAAATTTGATTTCTATGATGTGTGGATTTTAGTCGGAAAAGACGATGCGTTGCATGATTAAAGATTAGTAAAAAGAAATTGAATAAAGTTTTGAGAACGACCGCACAAGCGGGGTCAGTTCACGAAAACTAAGTTTATTCGTGACTGACCCCGTTTTTTTGATGAGAGAAATTGGATTTTCGGAGATTAAGAGTGTCGCTTTAGATATTTTAAAAGATGTGGCACATTTTTGTGATACACATGATATTCGATATGTATTAGCCTATGGAACGATGTTGGGGGCTGTTAGACATAAAGGCTTTATTCCATGGGATGATGATATTGATATTATGATGCCACGGGATGATTATAATCGCTTTATTAAGCTATATAATGACCATAATCCAAGATATCAAGTATATTCTATTGAAAACGATGATAGTTACACCTATACAATGGCAAAGGTATTCGATCAAGAAACAGTTATGATTGATAATACATTATGGCGTAATTTTGATAAAGCAGGTGTATTTATAGATATTTTCCCTATGGATGGGTTACCAGATGATACACAGGCACAACAAAAACTTTTTAGACACCAACAACTTTTAAATTTGTTGTTCCATGGGTCGTCTATGAAGTTTACATTTAGTAATCGCTACGTAGACTCTAAAGGTAGCTTTGCTAAGCTAAAAGGTTATATTCGCACATTCTTGAAATTTGGTGCCATTAGCTTAATGCATTTTTTACCAACTACAAGTTTAATTAAAAAGATTAACCAAGATGCACAACAGTATCCATTTTCAGATGCGAAATATATAAGTGTTCTCGTTGACTGTGCAAGTGGTAATAAACGAGAGGTCTATGAAAAGACCTTGTTTGATAATAGAAGTTTATATCCTTTTGAGGATACTGAGTTTTGGGGACTTACAGATAGCGATTTCTATTTAAGTCATTTGTACAATAATTATATGGAAGCACCACCTGAAGATCGCCAGGTACCGCATCATAACTATAGAGTATATTGGAAACAATAAGAGGGGATTATATTATGAAACTATTTACAGTAGGACCAACACAAATGAGAAAGGAAATTCTTGATGTAAGACATCAACAAGTTCCTTATTTTAGAACAACGGAATTTTCTGAAGTTATGTTAGATTCAGATAGACTGCTTAAAAAGTTTATGAATGCACCAGAAAGCTATAAATCCATCTACTTAACAGCTTCTGGTACAGGCGCATTAGAAGCTACTATTATGAATTGTATGAATGAAACTGACCATGTACTAGTTATTAATGGTGGTACTTTTGGTCAACGTTTCGTTGATTTATGTGAACTCCATGAGATTCCTCATACTGTAATTAAATTAGAAGATGGCGAGGCGTTGACTGCTAAACACTTTGCTGCAGTAGAAGAACAATCATTTACATTTGTTATTGCTAATATTGATGAAACTTCTACAGCACAGCTATATGATATTAATTTATTAAGTAGCTTTGCTAAAAAGAAGCAAGCGTACTTGGTGATTGATGCAATTAGTTCATTCTTAATTGATCATTATGATATGGCTGGTAATAATATTGATGTTACTATTTTGAGTTCCCAAAAAGGACTTTGTATTGCACCAGGTATATCTCCTATTGTAATTAGTGACAGATTATATGAGGAACGTGTAAAAAATAATCACATTAAGAATCTCTATTTTGATTTCAACCAATATATAAAGAACTTTACAAGAGGTCAAACACCATTCACACCTGCTGTTGGGGTATGCTTAGAAATGAATAAAGCATTACATTTAATTGAAGAAGAAGGTTTTGAAAACTATTTATCTCGTATTGATAGTGTGGCAAAAGATTTCAGAAATAGAATTAAAGAACTACCAGTATCTCTTCCTACTTTTACTATCAGTAATGCGGTTACACCTATTCGTTTTGAACAACCAATTGCTAAAGATGTATTTACAATTTTGAAGGACAAATATGATATTTTTGTAAATCCTACGGGTGGGGTCAATGAAGACTTTGTACTACGCGTTGCTCATATTGGTGATACAACCATTGAGGATAATAAAATGCTCGTAGAAACAATGAAATCAGTCATTAAAGAGATTACAGGTAAATAATATGGTAAAAGTGATAACATATGGAACATATGATTTGTTTCATGAGGGACATTATAATTTATTAAAAAATGCAAAAGCATTAGGTGATTACCTTATTGTTGGTGTTACGTCTGACTATTTTGATAAATCTAGAGGCAAATTTAATGTTCGTGATTCTTTGATGACGCGTATTGATAATGTGCGCGCTACAGGTTTTGCAGATGAAATCGTAGTAGAAGAATATTTTGGACAAAAAATAGATGATATCAAACGATTTAATATAGATATATTTACTGTGGGATCTGATTGGGAAGGATATTTTGATTATTTAAATGAGTATTGTAAGGTAGTTTACCTACCAAGAACACAAGGTATTTCTAGTACTCAAATCAGAAATTCCGAGAATGTTAGATTAGGTATTATTGGTAATGAAGTTATTTTGGACAGATTTTTAGATGAGTCTAAATTTGTTAGTGGTATTGATATTATAGGTGGGTACACAGAGGCAGATGAGACTGATACTATCTATAAATCATATCAGTTTAATGATTTAGAGCAATTTTGTTCATCTGAAAAGTTACTAGATGAGGTAGATGCGGTATATATTAACATGCCTTTATCTAAACGTGGTGCGTATATTGAAAAAGCACTACAAGCTAGAAAACATGTATTAACAGAATTTCCATTTAGTAGTGACCTTGATGAAACATTACGCTTGATAGAGTTGGCGAAATCTTCCAACTTAGTATTAATGGAAGGCTTAAAAACAGCGTATAGCCCTGCTTTTAATAAGTTAATTGCCATGGCTCGTAGTGGAAAAATTGGTAAAATCTTTAATGTAGAGGCTAATTTTACACAAGTTTTAGGTGATGATTTGGCTAATCAAGTTAGAATAGCGGGTGGTAGTATTTTATCTTTAGCATCCTATCCGTTATTGGCTATCTTTAAACTCTTAGGCTTTAATTATAACCGCGTTGATTTTATAAGCCATAAGGTTGATGATGTCGATATTTTATCGAAAATTAATTTCCTTTATGATGATGCGATGGCTTCTGCTACAGTGGCTATCAATGCTAAAGCTGAGGGTGATTTAGTCATATCTGGTTCTAAAGGATATATCTATGTACCTGCACCTTGGTGGAAAACAGAATTCTTTGAAATGCGTTTTGAAGATGTAAACTTGAATCAAAAGTACTTCTATAAATTTGAAGGTGAAGGCTTACGATATGGAATTGTTGAGTTCTTGAAATGTATTAGAGAGGATTCTGAAAGCTTCTTGATGAGCCATCAAGATATGATTGAAGAGGTACGCGTCCTCAATAAGTTTGTATCTGATACCGATGTTACTGTAATTTAGTATGGGATTTGATGAGTATGCAACAATTATCTTTACGAGAAGTTCAGCTAGAAGAGTTAAATCTTCTCAAGGATTTTGACCAATTTTGCAAAAAATATAATTTAAAATATAGTTTATGTTATGGCACATTAATAGGTGCAGCCCGACATAAAGGGTTTATACCTTGGGATGATGATATTGATGTTTGCATGCCAAGACCTGATTATGAACGGTTATTAACGTTAAAAGAGCACTACGATCACGATGGATTAGAGCTAATTGCTAATCCTATCAATCATAGCTTGGATGCAACCTATGCGGCTATAATCAATAAAAATATCCCTTGTGAAAATATATATTCTAATACATTGCGTAGTAAGTATTTGTGGATAGATATTTTTCCTGTTGATGGATTTAGTGAAGATATGTCCATCATGAAAGAGATTTATGATAAATCGATTTTTTATCAAAGAATACTTACATTAGCTAGTGCTAAGCTATTTAAGGGGAAATCTCTCATCCATGCTTTAGGCAAATTAGTTGTTGTGCCATTATGCCGTTTATTTGGTAAACAACATTGTATCGATATCATGGATCAGTTAGCTAAATCCTATGATTACACTACATCAGAGCATGTTGGTGTAATTGCTTGGGGTGAAGGTATAAAGGAGCGATTACCTAAACAAGATTTTGAGAAAATGACTACTATTGAGTTCGAAGACCAATTATTCTCTGTTATGTCTTGTTGGAGAGAATATCTAGACAATATGTATGATGATTATATGAAGATGCCTCCTGAAAATCAACGCTGTGGACATAATATTGTTGCCTATAAGATAGATCGAAAGGATTAAATTATGCAACCTTTACTTTCTATTATTGTTCCCATTTATAATGTTGAACAATATGTGGACAGATGCATTCAATCTATACTAAATCAAACCTATCAGAATTTAGAAATTATTCTAGTTGATGATGGTGCAACGGATCGTAGTGGTGTTATTGCAGATTCTTATGCGGCGAAGGATAAACGAATTAAGGTCTTTCACAAAGAGAATGGGGGGCTTTCCGATGCTCGTAACTATGGTTTAGATCATGTTACAGGGGACTATATTTTATTCATTGATAGTGATGACTTTATTGTGAATACAATGTGTGAAAGACTGATTACTGTAGCGAATAATAACAATGCTGATATAGTATCTTGTAATTATTATATCTATAGAGGTGATGATGATATCAGTATACACACTATGTCTGTTCAAGATGATAAACGAACTTTTACAGGTATGGATATGTTACGGTATTATCTACTAAAAACGGAACCATTTGATTTAAATGTAGTATGGAATAAAATTTTTAAATTGGATTTATTCAATGGAGTGGTGCCAGTTCGTTTTCCAAAGGGACGAGTTCAAGAAGATAATTTTACTATTTTCATGCTATTTTTGAATTCTAATAGTATAGTAACAGTAAATGAACCACTTTATTATTATGTACAACGCGCAGGTAGTATAATGGCTACTTTCACTAGACGTTTTATGATAGATACAATAGAGTCCCACATATATATGAGTGATTATCTTATGAATCACTGCAGTAGTGTAAAGAATGAGCTGCAATTATATCTTTTAAATTCCTATGTGGAATTATCTCGTAGAGTCTGTGCCAATAAATGTAAGAAAGAGTACAATGACTTACTAATTCAATATAAACACTATGTATTAGATCATACGGCTGATACTAGCCATAATCCAATGTGGAAGTGTAAACAATATATAAAAAGGCTATTGGTTAAATTGTATTATTAAATATGAATCATAGTCATATTTGTACGATTATATATTACATATAATTAAAGCCCATAGAGATTATCTTTATATTTTATTGATAATACTATGGGGTTTTCTCTAATTATAAAAGTATAATTAGTAAGAATTGATATATTAATGTTAGAGGATGGGTAATGTGAGAAAGAGTTACTCCGTATTAATAGAGAATATATTTTCTCTGCTGACTCTGCGTGCTTTAGAATATGTACTCGCATTTATCTTGGTACCATATTTGATTCGGGTATTAGGACCATTGCATTTCGGGATGATTGCCTTTATGCAAGGTATTATGGAATATTTTCGAATCTTCGTTGATTTTGGGTACTCCTTAACTGCACCAAAGGCAATAGCACAGGCTGAAGAACAGAACATAAGCTCTCTATTTGCCAAATATTTTTATGGAAAAGTATGTATATTAATATTTGTTACTCTGGTATTTTTTGCTGTTTATAATTTGCAACACATATTACTAGGAAATACGATTGACATATTATTATTTCAGGTTATGTACTGTGGAATTATAGGTAATGTTTTATTTCCTGTATGGTTTTTCCAGGGTATACAGAAAATGCGGTATATTACCATCTTAAATATGAGTGGTCGTATCTGTACAATGCTTGGTATATTTTTACTCGTAAAATCTCCAGATGATTATATACTTGCGGCATTTTTACAAGCTTGTACTCCATTAATTGCAGGTATTTTTTCAATAGTTTGGTTAAGAAAACACTATACAGGATTATTCAAATTGCCACCTATGGATGAGATTATTAATTCTTATAAAGAAGGCTGGTCTATATTCGTATCTTCGTTGGCAGTTAACTTGTATACTGCAACTAATGTAGTAGTATTAGGTATGCTTACGAATAATGTTATCGTTGGTTATTATAGTGCTGCTGATAAATTAATTACCTGTGTTCGTAGAGGTATATATGCTGTAAGTGATGCAATATATCCATTTATAAGTAAGATGATGAGAGATGATATTCCCAAGGGATTACAATTTATTAGAAAGCAATTATTCTTGTATTTGCTTATAGGCCTCGTTGGTTGTACATCTCTATTTTTCTTTTCAGATACTATAGTTAAGCTACTGTTCGGAGCAGATTATGAGTTAACAGTTGATGTATTACGAATCTTGTCATTTGTTCCATTAGCTGTTGCTATTAGTACTGTATTTGGTGAAGAAACGATGTTACCCCTTAATATGAATAGTGCTTATAGTCGGACTCTAGTATTGGGAGCTTTCTTTAGTTTGATATCTATATTTCCATTGTGTTATTTGTGGGGGGCTAAAGGAGTAGCAATAACAATGCTATTAACAGAATTTTTAATTATGAGTATTATGGGAGGTTTATTAAGGAAGCAACTCTTTTAAGAGGTATTAAGTAGTTTGAGAGATTTGAGAGGTTTGTTTCAATATGATTAGTTTAGCATATTATAAAATTCAAGAGATTTTGCTTTGTGCAATGATAATTTCATTGCCCTTAATGCGGATACCAGATCGGTATACCTTATTTTCGATGGGAAATAATCTGTCGATGGTATTTTTGTTTTTTTCCATTTTTTTATTTATTGTGTATAGCATATGGAAAAAGAAGACAGAGGTTCCATTTAAACCATATTTTGCTATATCTATCGTTTGGATTGTTTTTTGTACTATTTTAGGGGTATTCTCTTTTCCTTTTTATGATACTGTTATCTATACGTACCTAATTAATACATCTGTTGTCCAAAAACTATATGCTCTATTCCCCTCATTTGTAGGTAATGAATTTATTCTACAAGTAAAGTTGATGGTATCTTTAGTTTGGTATCTGTTTAGAAACTTTATATTCCCCTTAATTGGGCTATTCTTAATCATTTTTAATCTATATAAAGATGATTGTAAAAAAGGTCTTGATACTATTGTTAATGCTGCAAGAATATTAACAATTCTATGTATAGCTTACTCTGTTATAGAGGTTTCTTGGCTATGGAGTGGTTCGGATTATTTAGCTAGTATACTAGTAACTATTAATAATAGCTTATATGATCCTGTTGTACAAAGTGGGTGGTGGCCTCCGGAATTATGGCCAGGTCAACTTAGAAGCCTTGCGTTAGAACCATCCTATTTTAGTATGATTGCTGTATTTTTGGCACCATTATTAGGTATTCATTATGTGAATTCTAAAAATAAACTTGATATTATATTAGCATTTCTCTTAGTTTCCATGATTTTCTTAACTAAAGCTCGCACAGGTGTTGTTGTTTATCTATTCGAACTCGTAGCATTTATTGTATTAAGTCTAATCTTTAGATACAAATCTTGGTGGAAGCTGTGTCTATTTACAATTGGTCTCAGTGTTCTTAGCTATTCTTTCGCCATTGTTGGTGATTCTGTAGTAAGTCCTATGATTAAGACAAGTATTTCTCAAACGACTGCTGTCGAAGAAGCACCTAAGGCTATATCTGTAGAAAAAGCTTTAGATAAATATATTGATAGCAATGTTAAGTCGGTTAGCAATACTAGTTCTAGATCTAATTCAGCTAGATTTGGCAATACAGTTGCGATGTTTAACGTTGGACTAGACCATTTAGCATTTGGCGTTGGTAGAGGCTTGCACTCAAGCTATATGGTTGATAAATTCCCTGATTTTGCTAAAGATAGTGGTGAAGTTAAACGTTGGACGGAAGATGTGTTACAAAAAGGCTTTCTAGCATTTGAATATCCAGTGCTTAATGAATTTGCAGCTATATTGGCCTGGTTTGGGTTGATAGGTGAAATTTTGTTTATTACTCCAATTATATATATATTGTACAAATCATATAAGATTAAAAAGTATATTAATAATCCTACATTAGTCTACCTACTAGTGGCATTCTTTGGGCAGATTGCATGCTTTATGAGTAATGAATTTTTATTGGCTTATCCAATACTTGTAGGGATTTTGATCTGTTATATTAAATTTTATGAGCATAGTGATGCATAAATAGTATGGGGAGTTAATGTATTAGAAAGTACAAAATATATATTGTAATTAATATTTAAACTAAATCGAATAAATTTGATATTCTATTTATGGCTTTTCTATCTCATAATTGGTTATAATCTATACAGTAATATTATGGAATGAATATATTGGGAGTTTTCATTTCTGGGGATAAATTAGTTAATATATAGGTTTGGGAGAATTTAGCTATGAGAAAATATGTACTTTCAGTTGATAAGAATAAGCCGATAGAGCTTGAAATCACAAATATTTTAGATGATGACAAAACCATAGTGCGTGGTCGTCTTAATACATATCATTTGGATTATGATGTAGAGACATCTTCTGTGTTATTAAGCTTTACTTTGGAAGACGATCGAGAGTCTATATATAGTATTAGATTACAAGAAGATGACTCTTTATTAAAATGTTTAGATTGTACTCCTCAGGAGGTATTCTTTAACATTGTTAATTTCCTAGGTGAAGTAATACATAAGGCTAAATCTGTTGGATATACATTAGTTATGAAGTTAGACTATCAAGCTTCTAGATTACTTGTAAAGGATTTAACAAAAATTGGTGAGGAATATCGCGTATTCAATGGAGAATTAGTATATTAGGATAATTTTTAATAAAATATATAGTGGAATTAAAAGAAGGTATCAACTGTAATTGATACCTTCTTTTATATAGAAATAATTAACTTATTAGTTGAAGTATAGTATATGTTAAATGTATAAAATATGCCACAACACCCTCATATTTGTTTTGTATTTTATGGTGTATATGCACGATAATAAGCTAGTCATGCATTATATGTGGGATCATATCTTTAGTACGTATCAATATTACGATTCATCGTTATTACCGCTTTATGCGGTGTTAATGGTGGCGTTCATTTTTATCATTGGTATGTGCGTAGACTATTTGCGGATAGCTTTCATAGAAAAACCTGTTATGAAACGCATTACGTCGTACATTGAAAGTAGTCAATCATGGGTGGCGCAGAAGGTGCCATTTTAATGTGAATTTCACCGTTTTTTTGGTATAATAAACAAGTATTCCAACGATAAAACGGAGGTAATTCTAATGCGTAAATTCTTATATATGTTAGCGGCTTTGCTCGTATTGATTGGTATTAATACACATGATGTAGAAGCCCGTACAGATGTGTATGCCACAACCTATAACGGTAATAGCTGGTATGTAGACCAAGACTCTGTGAAGAGAGTAGGGGATGTACTCAATTTTACGGTGTATACTACATCTGGTCTTAGCTATAAGGTAACATCTAGCGATAATAACTATTATAATGCAGATGTATTCTACTATAACAATAAACTCGTTTCAGACAATGGCCAATCCG
>OGJY01003069.1_pt1 | contig 14834 bp, 16 predicted proteins | sample 1572231 | NCBI WGS metagenome assembly OGJY01 (sample SAMEA2582121, study PRJEB24529) | metagenome | biome: Human gut stool | place: China | collected 2011
TTTATCTGGATTTGAGATATGATATAAGAAAAAACACTAACACTAAAAAAGACAGATCGATACTGGCTGGTTCATAAAAATGTTTTTGAATCAAAAGAGATTGCCGAAAAGATACGAATCAACATTGCCAGCTTTGAAAAATGGTACGCCAATCAGATTAAATATCATAAAGTTACCGGAGAAAAACCCGGGAAAGAATTGAAATCCTGGTCCTATTCCGTTAAGGAAGTTGCAGATCTGTTGGAGGTTGATGATTATCTTGTTTATGATTTACTCAAGAAAAATCAAATGGAAGCACTATCATTCCATTCAAGGATAAGTTCGATAAGACATTGAAGCTTTACTCACTCATGACTACTAAGCCGGAGGAGGTTGAAGCCAGAAAACAGAAGGAAATGGAAGAATAATTGTGAAAAGAGTGTGTGAATTATTGACTAGAGCCTCTCCTGATGGTATATTTAGATTACCCAACGGGTAATTTGAAAAGGAGGGCAAACGTGCAGCTACTATACAATAACAGCAAAGTTCAGAAACAATGTACCGATTTAAAAATTGCAAAAAAATTGTTTGGCGGGAATGCTGCATTAGCAACCAGCCTATTTGCCCGAATAAATGCTATGCAGCAGGCGAGTGTAATTAAGGATATAGTAATGATGCCGACGTTTCATTTTCATAAGTTAAGTGGCAATAAGGATGGATTTTTTGCTATAGATGTAAAAACGAGAAGAGATCCATGGCGTATTATTATTCAGCCATTAGATGAGAATGAAGAACCTTATGATCCTTGTAATATTGATGAAATTGCTGGTGTGGTTAGAATTGTTGAAGTAAAGGAGGTAAGTAACCATTATGAGTAATTATATTGAATATAATGATAAGATTGCTTTTCATCCTGGATACTATATCAAAGAAATCATTGAAGAAAGTGGACTTTCTCAGAAAGATTTTGCAAAACGATTAGATACCACGCCAAAGAATTTAAGTATTCTGGTACGTGGGGAGCAAAGCTTATCAATCGATATAGCCATGAAATTATCTCGAATGTTAGGGACTAGTGTTGACTACTGGCTGAATCTTCAGAAGAGCTATGACGCTTTGATTGCTGAGTTTGAATCATCCAAGGAATTAGAGCAGGAAAGAAGAATTTTCAAGTACTTTCAGTACACATATTTCAGAGAGAATTTTGGATTGCCTGATCTTCCGAGAAAAACAAATGAGCAGATTAAGTATCTACGTGAATTTTTAAATGTTGCATCATTATCTGTTTTTACAAAGCAAAATATGGCAGTTAGTTTCCGAAGTGCATCTGAGGATATGAAAGAGGCTAATACTGCCAGAGCAAATGCAATGGTTCAGATCGCAATTAATCAGGCACTGAAGATAGAAGCACCTAAGTTTGACAAAAAGAAGTTTGAAAAAGCTGTTGATTATGCATTGACATTAACAACACAGCATGGTGATTTTTATCCACTGATTAGGAAGGTCTTTGAAGATGCGGGAGTAATATTCGTAATACTTCCAAATCTTCCGGGTTCAGGAATAAATGGTGCAACCAAGAAGATTGGGCAGAATGTAATGCTGATGGTGAATGACAGACGTTTCTATTCAGATACATTTTGGTTTACTCTGTTCCATGAGATTGGCCATATTATTAATGGTGATTATGGAATTACGTTTGAAAATGAGCACGCTGGACAGGAGGATGCAGCAGATAAATATGCGGAAGACAAATTGATCCCTCCGGGAGAATATGAGGCTTTCGTTAGAATGAATGAGTTTAGCGAAAATGCTGTCCGCAGATTTGCTGAAAGAATTGACAGAGATCCGGGTATTGTCCTTGGCCGCTTGCAAAATGATCAGATTGTTCCATTTACAAATGTTGCACTGTCAAAAGCATTAAAACACAAATACAAAGTAATAACATCATAAAGAAGTATATAACTTGAGGTCGTCTACCGTTATCCACGATAGATGGCCTTATTTTTTTATCCATTTGGGGAGAAAGGAGGTGAAAGCGATTGGAGGAATTTAAGGCGAAAAGACATGCGGTCAAAAAGATGACCCGAAAGGGACTTGTGGAAACAGATTCCAGAGAAGGGATAGTGAAGGAAACTGCGGAAGCAAAGTCCAATGAACAACTGGGCGATGGTCCGGAACCAGCTTTCCATGGATGAAAAGATCCAGGTAAGGATTGAAAAATATGAAAACGGGGGATTCTGATGGAAGAACTGCATAAGAAATGGGAAAAGATCCATCACTGTTTACAGGCACTGGAAGCGGCAGATCAGGAACAAGAAGCGGAAATACTCAAAAAAGCTTATGAGTGTCTGTTATGTGCCTATCAGGAATCCAGAGCTTTGAACGATGAAATGGAGATGCTTGTCAAGGATGCTTTGACGAGTTAATTTACAAAAGTATAAAACTCTAACAATGGGGAGGTTCCCCTCCCCATAAAATTTTTTCTTAAAACTTACACAAAAAACTTGACAAACCCTAATCATCAATGCCGTATTTGTTTTCCAACGCTTCTTCTACTAATTCCAGTTCATCTTCCAGTTTTTCAATCGCACGTTCTCTCGCTTTGTATATCTCGAAGCTAATCTCTTTCATCTGGTAAGCATACTCAAATTCATCATCAAGTTTATCCAGTTCGTCATCAACTGCGTCTACCTGTTTTTTCAAAGCGTAGAATTGTTCGTGATTCTCAGATGCATTTGTAGATGTTTTTGCATTGTTTACACTTTTTGTTATATTACGGATATCGTTTTCATAAGAAGAGAAATCATAATCTTTTTCGTCCACATTCTCTACTGCGTTTTCTGTGTTACTGATGTTATCATCATCGTCATCTGTATTTGATGTTACAACTTTCTGTGTCTTAATTTCTATATCTTCTGCTGCTCCATTATTGGATGAAGTGCATCCTGTAAAAGCAAATATTAATGTGAGAGATAATAAAACTACTAATATTTTTTTCATAACGTGTTCTCCTTTCGGCTCTTGGGTGTTTGGTTTTTGCTGTTATATGTATCATATAGGGGGAAGATTAAAAAAAGATTAAAACAAATAGTAATTTCAAAAAATGAAAAAAAGGACTCTAGCACACGAAAATGATTGGTATTATAATAATTACATTATGAGATTACTGATTGTAGAAGACGAGAATGATTTAAGAAACATTGTCAAAAAAAGGCTTGTCAAGGAACATTACAGTGTAGATGCCTGTGGGGATGGTCTGGAAGCGATGGATTATATCGATATGACTTCCTACGATGGTATTATTCTTGATATCATGTTGCCGGGAAAGGACGGATATGAAATCTTAAGAGAATTAAGGCAACGAGAAGATGATACACCGGTTCTGTTACTGACAGCAAAAGACAGCATTGAAGACCGTGTCAAAGGACTGGATCTTGGTGCCGATGATTACCTGATCAAACCATTTGCATTTGAAGAACTGCTTGCAAGAATCCGTGTCATGATGCGTAGAAAGCCACAATTTACATCCAATCAACTAAAAATAGCAGATCTTGTTCTGGATCGTGACACAAGAAAGGTTACAAGAGCCGGAAATGAAATTGATCTTTCTGCAAAAGAATTTATGGTTCTGGAATGTCTTATGCGCAACAAAAATATCGTAATGACAAGACAGCAGATTGAACAGAATGCGTGGGACTTTGATTTTGAAGGTGGTTCCAATGTAATCGACGTATACATTCGCTATTTGCGAAAAAAAATCGATGCACAATATGAACAAAAACTCATCCATACTGTTCGCGGTGTCGGATATGTAATGAGGGAAAACGAATGAAACAGCTGACGATCAAGAAAAAAATTACGCTATGGTACACCGGAATCATTGCCGTAGTTCTTGGGACTATTTTAGTTCTCGTCCTTCTTTTTGTGGATAAGGTTGGAATTTCTGCGACAGAAGAAGAAATCATTGCCGCAGTGACTGGTTTCTCTTCAAATATTAATTTTCAGGATGATTCCTTTTATCTTGACGGCGATACCGAATTTTACGATGACGGTATTATGTTTTGTATTTATGACAAAAACGGACGCTTACTTTATGGAACGATTCCAACCCAATTTCCAGAAGAAACTATCCTCAAGTCGAATACACCGCGAATGATAACCGGATCAAATCGAAAATGGATGATATATGACAGCGTTTACACTTACGGTGATGATGAGGAAATGTGGGTACGAGGAATTACCTCCGTACATTCTATAGAACTTTTCATGCAGACATCCGAGAAAATACTGTTGATTGTATTCCCATTACTCATTATTCTGATCGGAGCCATCGGATATTTTATGATCAAGCGGGCATTGAGACAGGTGGATCTTATCTGCGATGAAGTTGAAAACATCAGCAATGGAAAAGATCTTTCCAAACGATTGTCTCTGCCAAAAGCAAAAGATGAATTATACGAATTGTCGGAGAAATTTAACGGAATGTTCGAGCGATTGGAACTTTCATTTGAGAAGGAGCGTCAATTCACATCAGACGTATCCCATGAACTGCGGACTCCCGTTGCTGTTATCAATTCCCAGTGTGAGTACTTATTGGAAAATGAAAACTTATCTGCGGAAGATAAGGAAGAGATTGCAGTCATCTTAAGGCAGGCAAAACGAATGTCAAAGCTGACAAGCGAAATGTTAATGATCGCCAGAAACGAACAGAATGAGCAGCATCTGATGGAAAAACTGGATTTTGGATTATTAAGCGAACTTGTAATAGAAGAACTGCAGACAAAAGCACAGGAAAAAAATATTGAGATCACCCTGCAAAAGCAGGACGACTTATTTATGAACGGCGACCAGACATTGATTTTGCGTATGATGATGAATTTAATAACCAATGCCATCAATTACGGAAAAACAAATGGACATATTCATGTTATCCTGAAGGTCGAAAATGACCAGATTGTCGGTGAAGTGAAAGATGATGGTATTGGAATAAGTGAGGAACACCTGGACAGAATCTGGGAGCGTTTCTATCGCATAGACAAAAGCCGTTCCAGAGAAAATGGCGGTACCGGACTCGGCCTTTCTATGGTGTGTTGGATTGTAAATCTTCACAATGGAAGCATTCACGTCGAAAGTATCGAAGGTATCGGAACGAGTTTTATTTTCCGATTTCCGAAAATATAAGGAGCTATCGCTGTATAGTCATCATGAAGAATGATCGCTTTTTGATTTTCTATTCCCGTTCGTGTTATGAATACGAAAGTGTCGTCTTGTGACTCTTTTTGGACTTTGGTAGCACTGGGTACGTACAGCCAGTTGAAATCATCGAATTTAGCGATGTGCATTTTCATATGCTTTTTGGATTTCCTCCGGCAAGCGGTCAGGAATCAGTGACTTTAGTCTGTCCTCACTGCCGTCTTTGATTGCCTGCTCATAGTACCAGCATTTGAATTTCAGCATATCCAGCGTCCGGTTCATCTGCTCAAGCTCTGCCTCCATGTGCGCCCGCTGCACCTCAAACATCGCCTTTCGCTGCGGGTAGGTGGCCGGTCCTTCCACGCACCAATCCATGAACTGCCGAATCTCCTTGATCTCCATGCCAGCCTTTTTCAGACATTCAATGACCCGGAGCGCTTCAATCTCCGCCTCACTAAACTTGCGGATGCCGGATACCCGTTCCATGTTCGGAAAAAGTCCCTGTTTATCATAATAGCGCAGCGTGGAGATAGGCAATCCGAACATCTCTGCTACCTGTCCAATTGAATACATAAATTTCCCTCCCAAAATTTTCAAAAAATATCTTGACCTAAAGTTAGGTTTAGGTGTTACTATGAGAATAACACAAAGAATATAAAAATGCAAGGAGTGTTCTACGATGAATAAAAAGGTACTAATCATTTCCTCAAGTCCCCGTAAGGGCGGCAACTCCGAAACGCTGGCGGCAGCGTTTGCAAAGGGTGCACGGGAGGCGAGCCATCAGGTAGAAACTGTGTATCTGCGAGAAAAGCAGGTTGGCTTCTGCAAGGGCTGTCTTGCCTGCCTGAAGTTGGGGCACTGCGTCATCCAGGACGATGCCGTGGAAATTGCCGCCAAAATGCATGATGTGGATGTGCTGGTGTTCGCAACACCCGTCTACTATTACTGCGTCAGCGGTCAGCTCAAGACTATGCTGGATCGTGCTAACCCATTGTTCGATACGAACTACGCCTTTACGAAAGCCTATCTGCTTGCAACGGCGGCAGAGGACGCACCGGAAACCTTTGCGGGCACAGAGAAAGCTGTGCAGGGTTGGGTAGACTGCTTCCCTCGCTGTGCCCTGGCTGGCACAGTATTTGCAGGCGGCGTAAACGGCGTGGGAGAGATCGCAGGTCATATTGTGCTGGAGCAAGCTTATCAGATGGGCAAGGAGGTGTGAGCCATGGCAGTTAAACAAACGGCAGGCAGAGAGGCTTTGGGGGAATTTGCTCCTAAATTTGCGGAATTGAATGATGATGTGCTGTTCGGGCAGGTGTGGAGCCGAGAAGACAAGCTTTCCCTGCGGGAACGCAGCATTGTAACTGTGGTGGCGCTGATGGCGCAGGGACTGACGGATTCGTCTTTTCAGTACCATCTGACAACTGCAAAGAATAACGGCGTGACGAAAACGGAAATTGCGGAGATCCTGACCCATGCGGCATTTTATGCAGGCTGGCCCAAGGCGTGGGCGGCTTTCCGCACGGCAAAGGAAGTCTGGGCAGAGGACGCTGCAGAGGACGCCAAGGCAAAGCACCAGAGCGAAATGGTGTTCCCCATCGGCGCACCCAACGACGGTTTTGCGCAGTATTTCAGCGGAAAAAGCTATCTGGCCCCCCTGTCCACCGCACAGGTCGGCATTTACAACGTCACCTTTGAGCCGGGCTGCCGGAACAACTGGCACATCCATCATGCCGCAAAGGGTGGCGGGCAGATCCTTGTCTGCGTGGCAGGCCGGGGCTACTATCAGGAATGGGGCAAAGCGCCGCAGGAGCTGCATCCGGGCGATGTGGTGAATATTCCCCCGGAGGTCAAACACTGGCACGGTGCTGCACCCGATTGCTGGTTCTCTCATCTGGCAGTGGAAGTACCCGGCGAAGGCACCTCTAACGAGTGGTGCGAGCCGGTGCCGGAAGAAACCTATAAGGAGTTGCGGTGATGCGGTTTGACGTACACCCGACCACGATGAAACAAAAACAGGGTGCATCCATCCAGACGCACCCTGCCAAAGACCACAGATAACAACGATATGCATAACAGGGAGTTCTCCGATGGGAGCTTCCTGTTTTCTTTTCCTGTAAGATGTGCCTGCCACGCGGAAAATTCTCTTTGGACTTCCTCGCTGTTCCAGCAGGCAAGGATGGCCGGGTAGTTGGAGAAGTCTATCTCATTTTTGTTGGAGCTATTTTGCAACCGCCCCTTTTCTATTGTCAGGGGGCCATCTTTTTATATTGCAAAAAAGTAAAACTCCTTTATAATAGAGCTTGTGCCCCGGTGTGCGCGGGTACTGTTTTGGGATAAGAAAAGGAAAAAAGAAACTATGAGTTCATCCGCAAAGTCTCTGACCGAAGGGCCTCTGGCCAAACAGATCTTCCTGGTCAGCCTGCCGCTGGCCCTGTCCAATCTGCTGCAGGTGCTCTTTAATATGTCGGACGTGGCTGTGGTGGGCCGGTTCGCAGGCTCCACGGCCCTCGGCTCGGTAGGCTCCACCAGCATCTTCGTCACCCTGTTCACCGGTTTCCTCATCGGTCTGAGCAACGGCATCAACGTGCTGGTGGCCCGGTTCTACGGTGCGCGCCATGCCGACGATGTGAAGAAGACTGTCCACTCGGCTCTGCTGGTCAGCATCGCCGCCGGCGTACTGCTCCTGCTCATCGGCCTGCTGGGCTCACCGGCCCTGCTCCATCTGCTCAACACCAAAGAAGACCTCTACCCCGGCGCTGTGCTCTACCTGCGGGTGTACTTCCTCGGTATGCCGGCGCTGGCTCTTTATAACTACGGCAACGCCATCTTCAGCGCCATTGGCGAGACGAAAAAGCCGCTGTACTACCTGTGCATCGCAGGCGTGCTGAACATCCTGCTCAACCTTTTCTTCGTCATCGTCTGCCATCTGGACGTGGTGGGCGTGGCGCTGGCAAGTGCCATCTCCCAGTGTGTCTCGGCCTTCCTCGTTCTGCGGGCGCTGACCCACGTGCAGGACTGCTACGCCCTGGACTTCCACAAGGTCGCTCTCGACCCTGCCACCACCCAGCGCATCCTCGCGCTGGGCCTGCCCGCCGGATTCCAGAACGCCGTCTTTGCCATTGCATATATATCAATCCATATGGAAAAGTTCTTCCAGCGGGATGCTGACAGGCGAATTATCAGGATTCACCTCCATGATGTCTGCCATCATATCCCACCATTTCTGGGTGATAGGATCCACGTTGGTTGTGTCCTGGCTGTTGGTATCGCTGTCGCATTTCTGAACGGCAAAGAGCAGGTTGGTGTCCTTGTCCCAGAAGATACTGTAGTCGCTTACTCCCTGATCCTTGATCATCTGTTTCAGCTCAGGCCAGATCGCAGTATGGCGCTTGGCATATTCCTTTTCGCATCCCTTCTTGAGATACATCTTAAATGCAAATCTTTTCATATCACTTAAAACTTTGAACTTTGAACTTTGAACATTGAACATTGAACTTTATGATTAGTTCTATGTTTTAAATCAACTGTGGCAGGAAGCTTGAGATAATCAAGACGATGATGCCGACGATTAATACGGTGATGGTCTTTGATGAGCATCCTTTCCATTCCTTCAGGATGATGCCCCATACATTTGAGAACACCACGTTGAGTGCCATCAGGATGCAGAAAGACAGAGTCATAAGGGTAGGGGATTCGGTGAGGAAACCTTTTCCTAATGACAAACCGAAGAACTGACTGTACCACAAGGCACCAGCCAGGGCACAATACAGGATGTTGTTGCCCCAAACCTCCTCGTTCTTATAGTCGCTCCAAGTATGATTCTTGGTGTTCTGATAGAAACAGTAGATGGCATTGGTAATGAAACCACCCACGGTAACGAGGAAGGTAGCAGGCAGGGTCTTGAACATATCAGGGGTGAAGGTGCCGAAGTGGATATCATCGCCGAAGGCGAGACCCACATTGAAGCATCCGCTCATGAAACCAGCCAGCAGGGCGATGGCAAGACCCTTAGGGAAGTTGAAATCCTTTACCGCAGCCTTCTTCTCCTCTTCAGAGAGCGAAGCCGCCTTCATGCTGCCAGCCACACCGATGATGGCGATACCGAGCAGGGTGACTACCACACCGAGGATGACGCTGAAGGTGAGCGATGAGAGGGCATCCAGTTCCGGAAAGAAGATGTTGAGCAGTACCGGTCCCATAATGGTACCGAGACCTGCGCAGGTTCCCAGGGCGATGCTCTGACCCAATGCCACACCCAGGTAGCGCATGGAGAGACCGAAGGTCAGTCCGCCTACGCCCCAGAGTACACCGAAGAGCATGCTCATAGCCACATTGAAGCCGAATCCGTCGAATAATTCAAAGAAGGAATGTCCGCTAGGTACAGCGAGCATAGCGCCGAAAAAAGGCAAAATAAGCCATGCGAACACACCCTGAACTATCCAGTATGATTCCCAACTCCAATCTTTGATCTTGTTGATAGGAACATAACAGCTGGACTGGCAGAATGCACCGATGGCTATGATGAAAAGTCCTATTAATATTTCCATTGTATTGTTAATTGCTTGGTAATTAGGTTATAAAACCGTTGCCGGTGGCTTAAGCGCCCTGAAAGGGCAAAAGCACCTAGCCCAGGGCATCGCCCTGGGGATAGGTGTTTATTAATTCAGGCGCCCTGTAAGGGCAAAAGCTTTCTTAAAACCACTTATGCAGTTTTATATCTTAGTTTCTCTTAGCAAGTACTTCTGCTTCGTACTTCTCGATGTCAGCGATGTACTCCTCGCCAACAGGGATGTTGTTCTTCAAGTTGAAGTAATCATATACTGCACCGAATGGCAATGTCTTCTCTTCCTCGAGGAGAGCCAGACGCTGGAAGAGCTTGCCCTCGTCCTCGTACTTGCGGAGGGTATCGAGTGGCTCAAGGAATGCCTGCAACAATGACTTCTGGGCTGCACGTACACCGATGATGTAAGCACCGATACGGTTGATGGAACCGTCGAAGTAGTCGAGACCGATATGAGCACGGTCGAGTGCGTTGGCACGAACCAACTCTGAGAAGAGGTTGCGTGTATTGTCGTCGAAGAGTGTTACGTGGTCTGAATCCCAGTGCATTGGGCGAGATACGTGGAGCATCAACTCAGGAACGAAGAGCAGGAGTGCTGAAACGGCATCCGATACGTTCTCTGTTGGCTCATAGTGACCTGTATCCAGGGTATACATCACGTTGTTCTTAGCGCAGTAGCCAGCGTAGAAGTCGTGAGAACCTACGGTGTAAGCCTCCAAGCCGATACCGAAGAGCTTAGCCTCCAGGCAAGACTTCATGTTTGGCAACTCCTCTGCCAGAATCTCATCAAGAGAGTTTTTCAAGATCTCGCGATAGCGACCCTTCTCTACGGTGATGTCCTTGGAACCGTCGTGTACCCAGATGTTCATGATACATGGGTCGTTCTGGAACTTACCCATAGCGTCTGCAATGCGGCGGCAACGCTTGGTGTGCTCAATCCAGAACTCGCGGATAGCTGGGTCAGGATTTGACAAAGAGAGACTGCCACTCTTAGGGTGAGAGAAAGAAGTAGAGTTGAAGTCGAGCTTCATGTTTTGCTCCTTAGCCCACTGCATCCAGCCTGTAAACTGATCTACGGTTACCTCGTTACGGTCAATCTGCTTGCCACCGAACTCACCATAAATCTCATGAAGGTTGAGACGGAAAGTACCAGCCAGGAGAGAGTTCACCTTCTCGATGTCCTGACGGAGTTCGTCGATGTTGCGAGCCTTTCCAGGATAGTTACCTGTGCTCTGGATACCACCAGAAGCAGCCTCGCCACGCTCGAAGCCAACCACATCGTCAGCCTGCCAGCAGTGCAGAGAGATTGGAGTCTTCTCCAAAGTCTCAATAGCCTTGTCTGTATCTACACCCAGAGCAGCATAGCGCTCCTTAGCAATCTCATAATTCTTTAAAATCAAATCTGCTTTCATTGTTTTTTATGTATTTTGTTGTTATTGTTTATTTTTTTACTTTTTTACCCTTTTACCTTTAAATACTTTTCGTAAGCCGCATCCCATGCCTCTTTGTCTTGTGGCTCGAATTTCTTGAGCTCCAGCGAGTTGGCGATGATCTGACGCATTTCCCAGATGTCCTTGACCAAGCCTGATGCCTTTGCCTGAAGCATGATGTTGCCGATGGCTGTACCTTCCTGAGGACCAGCCAGAACGGTGACACCGCAGCTGTCGGCTGTAAACTGGTTGAGATATTGATTGAGCGAACCACCACCGATGATGTGGAGCACGTTGAGGTCGAAGTCGGCAAAATCCTTCAGCCAGGTGAAAATCTGACGATAACGGAGTGCGAGACTCTCGAAGATGCAGCGGCAGAATTCGCCATAGTTCTGAGGAACGTGCTGACCGGTTTTTTCGCAATACTGCTTAATCGCCTCTACCATGCTCGATGGGTTGGCAAAGCATGCATCGTCCGGATAGATGATGCTTTGAAAGGCAGGCTGCTTCATGGCTTCAGCTATCAGTTCTGCATGGCCCAGGCAAGTCATATCTTTCTGGTTGGCAGCAGCTTCGTCCTTCCATTCCTTGCGGCAGCGCTCGTAAATCCACATGCCGCAGATGTTCTTCAGGAATCGGGTAGTGCCCTCAATGCCGCCCTCGTTAGTGAAGTTGAGCTCGTAGCTCTTCTCGTTGATAATGGCATTCTTGGTCTCGATACCCATCAGACTCCAGGTACCGGAACTCAGATAGGCAAACTCCTCGTTATTGGCTGGTACGGCAGCTACGGCGCTGGCGGTATCATGACCTGCTACGGCGATGACTGGAACGGCATTCAGTCCTGTTATCTTCTGTACCTCTTCGGTGAGTGTGCCGATGATGGAAGCAGGGTTGGTCATCTTGCCAAACTGCTCTCTCTTCAGTCCGAGACTCTCTACGAGTTCGTTGTCGAGATCGCCTGTCATTGGGTTGAGAATCTGGGAAGTTGAAGCCACGGTATATTCGCAGATGGCGTTACCGGTAAGCATATAGCTTAGGGCATCAGGGATAAAGAGAATCTTGTCGGCATTCTCCAAAGCCACGTTTCCAGCCTTTCTCATGGCGTATATCTGGAAGAGCGAATTGAAGTTCATAAATTGGATTCCGGTCTTCTCATATACCTTTTCCTTGCTGATTTTCTCGTCGAAATATTTCTCCATCACGCCGAAGGTATGAGGGTCGCGGTAGGCGAGAGGATTGCGGAGAATGTCCCCGTTTTTATCTACATATACGAAGTCGCATCCCCAGGTATCGATACCGATGCTTTCGATGTGGATACCGCGCTGCGCCACGAGTTTCAGACCTGAGATGATCTCATAGAAGAGGGCAAAGATATCCCAGTAGAAGTGATTGCCGGTTTCGATGAGTCGGTTGTCGAAGCGTGTCATTTCTTCCAAATCGAATTTGCCATCTGATAAGCTTCCCAGAATGGTTCTGCCACTGGTAGCGCCCAGATCTACGGCAAAGAAGTATTTCTTCTGTTCCATTTTTTTAAGAGTGTATTTTAAGTTATTGTTATTTGCTATTGTTTTTTGTTTACGATTGCAAAGATAGTGGGAATGTGCAAGATGGAACAAGAGAAAATGATATTAGAGCCTAGTTTTTTGGCGGAGGGTCAAGAATCTCTATGAAATATCAAAAAAATAAGTTTTTCGCTGTTCAAGTTTCGTATGTAGGGGAATCAATTGAAGTTAGGGGAATTTCCCCCTAACTTCTCATCTGCGAAAGTTCTGCTCGTTATTTTGTGGAAATTTTATCGGGTTGTATTTCTGAAATCAGACGGTTTCATGCCAGTCTGGCTCTTGAATTTAGTTGAGAAATAATCTGGTGATTCGAAATTGAGGCGATAGGCAATCTCCTTGATGCTCTCATCGGTGGTAGAAAGCAGCTCCTTGGCTCTCTGCAGTTTCAGTGTCTGCTGGTAGAGTGCTGGAGCGAAGCCGGTATGCTCCTTGAAGAGCTTGCGGAACGAAGAGTAGCTGATGCCTAGTTCCTGGGCTATCTCCTGGATGGTGAGTGTATCCTCAAGAGATTCACGGATGCGCAGGCGCGCCCTGTTGATGATATCCACATGCTTGGAATCCTTGTTCAGGATGATGTTTCTCTCCAGGGAATACACCTTTCCGATGAGATGGTTTACGATACCCGCCATAGTCTGCTGAGCGTATGCAGCCTCCTCCTGTGCCGTCTTGTAAGCCTCTTCATATAGACTGATGATCTCGTTGCTGTAGCCCACATGATAGATCGGCTTTTCAGGGGACAGGAATCCCGCCTTCACACGGTCATCCATATTCTTTCCCTTGAATCCGATCCAATAGCTTTTCCATCCCTTGGTGCCTAATGGATGGTAGGTATGCCATTCGCCGGGAAAGAGCAGGAAGATGTCTCCAGTCTTGATCTTTGTTTCCGGAAGATGAGCAGAACGGAACACTCCTTCGCCTTCCGGCTGGTAGAGAAGCTGGTATTCATCGAGGGTTCTTCCCTTCTGGAGATCGAAGTAATATCCATCGGCATGACCCTTGGTAGGATATTCTTCTCTCGGGGCGATTTCTTCCCGTCCCACGGTGCTGATGGTGAGACCCCATTCGGCGTCTCTTTCTGTTGCTAATAGGTATTTGCTGGTCTGCATAATGCTTTGTTTTGTTTCTGGTTTTGCCTCCTGGCTCATCTTCTGGTGCTATTGCTTCCAGAGCCATTTAGCTTATTCATCGGCAAAATTACGCAAAAAAATCCACTATACCTTATTATATATGCAAAAAAGTATGTAACTTTGTGCTGAAATGTATAAAAAACAAAGATTTGGATAATAATAATGATACTTGAACGATTTTATTCTATGAAAAACAAGTCTGTTATCATCGAGGGACAGAAAGTTACCCAGGGTACAGTTACAGACTTTGATGGTAACTTCTCTCTCAAAGTGAAGCCAGGTGCCAAGTAAAAAAAACTCGTTGGTATTTGCCAACGAGTTTTTTTATTCTTACTTCTTTTTCTGCATCATCAGGCGTGATTTTTCCTTAGCCAAGGCTTGCATATCCACGGCAACATCGTCTTCATCTACGATTTCCACGCCCGTCATCGTTTCTATCACATCCTCCATGGAAACTACGCCGCGAAGGCATCCGTATTCATCTACGATAATGGAGATGTGCTCTCGCTTTTCCAGCATCTTTTCCCAGATCTGATATAGCGATTCATCCTCGTTGAAGGAAAGAATCGGGCGCATCAGCTCGGATAATCGGGTTTGGAATTCATCGTCTGAAACCGATTTGAGAACCACATCCTTCAGAACGTAGCCCACGATATAGTCCTTATTGTTATCATATATAGGAATGCGTGAGAAATTCCACTCCTTCTGTTCGTAAAACTCCTTGGTGGTTAGATGCATATTAGCAGATTCTACCACGATGGATGGTGTCATCACCTCTTTTGCCTTAACTCCTGCCAGACGGATGCAGCTCTTGATGATCTTGCTTTCCGATTCACGGAAGATGCCTTCTGTGGTTCCTACATCTACCATGGCAGAAACCTCTTCGCGGCTCATGGAAGCCTGGTGGCTCTTAGGCGTGAATTCCTTTTCTATGGCAAAGCATATCGTTGGACTATATCCTGTGAGTGCGCGTATTTCGGCT
>OGJY01003073.1_pt1 | contig 14815 bp, 10 predicted proteins | sample 1572231 | NCBI WGS metagenome assembly OGJY01 (sample SAMEA2582121, study PRJEB24529) | metagenome | biome: Human gut stool | place: China | collected 2011
CACATAATGGCAAGAGTTGATAAGGCTCTTGCCATTAGTCTTGCAATGAACGGAGGTCAAAATGAAAGAAATTAAGATTGATAAAGAATATGTTGGTGCAATATTAATTGAGCTTCTTTTTGAAAAAGGGCTTGTAAATAAAGAAACTTATATGAATATCTATAAGCACTATAATTTGCACATTTCACAAGCAGCTTGATTTTTAGTACGATTATAAAAACAAGACAAGGAGGCGTTTTTTATGCAAAATATAGTAGCAAGGCATAATCCTTATATTTTCTTAGATAGAAATAGAGAAAGGAAAGTTGTGTATTACGGACGAGTTTCAACTGAGCATGAAGCTCAACTTGCAGCACTTGAAAATCAATTACAATGGTACGATGACCAGACGGAGCGACATAGCAACTGGGATGTTCTTCAAAAATATATTGACGAGGGCATAACGGGAACGCAAGCTAAAAAACGCCCTGCATTTTTAAGAATGCTTGAAGATGCAAGGGCAGGAAAGTTTGATTTAATCGTAACTCGTGAGGTTTGCCGTTTTGCAAGAAATACGGTGGATACGCTGGTAACAACAAGAGAGTTGAAAAATCTTGGAATTGAAGTCTACTTTGTGGAAGATAACATTTGGACAATGGATGGAGATGGAGAACTTAGGCTTACGATTATGGCAACATTAGCACAGGAGGAAAGCCGAAAAGTGTCTGAGCGTGTTCGGGCGGGACAAAAAATTAGTCGAGAAAATGGTGTTTTATATGGAAATGGAAATATCATTGGCTATGATCGTGTGGGCAACACCTATGTAATAAACGAGGAACAGGCAGAAACAGTTAGAATTATTTTTGATCTGTATTTGAAGGGTGCAGGACAGACAAAGATCGCAAAAGAGCTTTGCAGGCTTGGACGAAAAGATGGACATGGACAAGTAAGTTGGTCTGCATCAAAAATTGGTCGTATTTTACACAATGCCACATATAAGGGGTATATAGGCTATCTAAAATCGTTTAGCAATAACTATTTAGAGCAGAAGCGGATAAAAAATCTTGACGAAGAAACCTATATGTATGTGAAAGGAGATTTTGAACCAATTATTTCAGAAGAAGTCTGGGATAAATGTAGTGAAATACGCAAAGCAAAAACAACAAAGATGATTGTAAATCAAGGTGAGAGAACATACGGAAAGAAATCTACACAGGATGTATGGCTCAAAAAGTTGCGTTGTAGTTGTGGTTCTACATTCCGAAAAAATAAGTGGAGAACCAATAAGAGAGGCGATGAAGTTTTTGGGTATCAGTGTTACAATCAGGTCAACAATGGAAGCAAGGCTTTTAGGGAAAAGAATGGTCTTGATACAGAAGGTTACTGCGATATTCGTATGGTTGGTGATTGGAAGTTAGAGATTATGGCTAAAAAGGTATTTGAGGGTATATGGAAAGAACAGGATCGTAAGGATGCCATTGTAGAGGTTTACAGGCTGTTGAACGAATATTATCAATCAGATACGAAGAATAGCCAAGCGATTGTTTCGGCATTGGAGGGGAAAATAGAAAGGCTGAGAAATAAAATTGATAATCTCATTAGTATGAGAGCCGATGGAGAAATTACGAAAGAAGAATTTAAGTCGCTGAAAGATACTACGGAAACAGAGCTTAATAAGTATATAGAAGAAAAGTCAAAAATGAAAGAAAAACTTGATGGCGAAGGTGGTGTGGAGTTTGATATAGAGAAAATCAAAGCTGTTCTCGAAGAAACATTAGATTTTTCTACTCATAAACTTGATGACAGCATTATTGATAAATTTGTTTCTCAAATTATTCCCGTAGATAATTGTAGGTATCGTTGGGATCTGAATTTTCTGCCAAATGAAACGCAATCTCTTGTTTGCAGGGTCGAAGGGAGAAAAAACCATGCTGATGCCATTATAGAGGAAGAAAATGAGAGTGAGGACGCAAGTCCTCATACATATGTGCTGAGTGTGGATTATAGTAATATAAATGTAATCGCTAAAAACGCCTATCAAAGTTATGTTCAGCACAGGCTGCTATCGCAGAGCAGGCAAAATAGACAAAGGTTCTAATTTAAAAGTCTATATATAAGATTTTGCAAGGGAAAGTATTTAATACTTTCCCTTGTTTTTTATTGACAATCTGCATTTCACACCATGAAAACTACATTTCGCGCCGAGAGTATAGATTTTAGGCACTATATGTTGTATAATTAGTACCAGAAATACAAGTATATGTGATATGAATAGAGAACGAAGCACAGATACGATGTAGGTACTAAGGTATGGAGAGAACACATTTATGATTATAAAAAAGAAGAATATCCGTACAATTGTGATAACCTGTGCATTGCTAGGTATCATAATATTCAGCATTCATAGCTACAATGTATATATGAGCCGCCAGATATATAATGAGGGTACATCAAATGTCAAAGCCTCATACAGTCAGGTGAACCAGACCTTTAATATGTTTGCGCAACGCAACTGGAACGTTCTTTCTGACTGGAATGTTTATTTGACCAAAATACTTAATAACGACAGTGGTCTGCAGTGGAATGATTTTGTCAGGGAAAAGGAAAAGTGGCATTACAGTGATTTTTACCTGTTTAATGAGAAGAATCAGTTTATCACCATAGAAGGCAGAAGCGGAGTGGCTGATAATGCAAAAGATGCATTCAATGAGCTTTTTAAGGCAAATGAGCCTGTGATATCCAGCTATATATCTACAAAGGGTGTGAGAAAGGTGCTTTTTGCATATCCGTCTGATGGGATTACTGTGGATGGAATTTCATATACGGGGCTTGCTGTGAGTTATGATAATACGGACGTGGAAAGGATGCTCGGAGACAAGGCCTATAAAGACCAAAGTGATTGTTATATTGTTGATTCTGCAGGAAATGTCATACTCTCAATCGAACCAAAGACAGAGATTGATGATATGGTTGATAATCTGATTAATTTCATAGGTGATAATGCAACAGATTACGATACAGATGATTTTTACGATGTAAAGACCAATATAGCTGATGGCAGTGATGGCTGTTTTGCATTTTCATACAATAAAAAAGATTATTATATGACATATCAGCCTACCGGAATAAAGGACTGGTCTATAGTAGGTATCGTTGAAGCAAAGGCTGTCAGCTCATTCATGTTTCAGGTGCAGTACAGTACAATTTTGCTTATAGGCATAATGTTCATCTGCGTAATACTGCTTATTTGTATGTATGTAATGAAGAATACCAGGCTTAAGCTTCAGAAGGAGAAGCTCACTGTCATGGCAGTATCTCATGAAAAGGAAATCTCTGATATGCTGTTGAACAGTCTGGCAAGAATTGTGGACAGATACGCACTGTGTGATATTGAAAATGATACGTACGAATATCATGAGAGACTGGCGCGAAAGCTTTATCCTGAGCGTGGCAGCTACAGTGACCTGGTGGAGACTATATCAAACAGATACACCCTGCTTTCAGAGGAGGAGAGTAAAGATATCTCGGAGCTTCTTTCTCTTGAAAATATTTATAGTCAAATTAAAAATGAGCATGATTATTTTAAATTTGAATGTGCAGAGAACAACAGCAAGCTATTTCTTTCAATGACAGTTATTCCGGCAAGATGGGAGGATGGCAGACTGACGCAGTATCTGCTTGTCTCACAGAATATAGGCGAAAAGCATAAGATGGCAGATCTTGCAAACACGGATATGCTTACTGAGCTCTACAATAAGAGGTATTTTGATACCATCATGAATATGAGAGTCCAGAGAGGAAAAGCATTTGCAATGATTTTTATGGATCTTGATTTTTTCAAGCCGGTCAATGATATATATGGTCATCCGGTCGGAGATGAGGTCCTTTGTAATGTAGGAAAGCGCATTATAAACAGCATACGAACAGCTGATTATGCATTCCGTATTGGAGGCGATGAGTTTGCATGTATAATAGATGGCAATGCAGATGAAAAAAATTGCTTAGAGGGCATAGAGAGGCTTCAAAGAGTTATATGCAACCCATATAACATACATGGTCGTAAAATAAAAATAGGAGTAAGCTGTGGATATGCACTTTATCCGTCCGATGCTGACAAGGTTGAGAGCCTGCTAAAGATAGCAGACAGCCGGATGTATGCAGAGAAGGAAAAACATCATGCAGATAGAAGATAATAGATAGAAGATAATAGGATAGAAGATTATCAATCAAAAAAGCTATGAGAGCCCGGTTAAAGGCTTTCATAGCTTTTATTTTTATGAGTGAGCACGAAGCTGTTCATCGACATATGTCTGGATATAATAATTATCCTCAGGCATCTGGCAGCCGACGATATATGTTCCGTCGTTATTTGAGCAGCGGATTACATATCCATCCAACACTGAGTGGTCAGCAAGCGCAAAGTCCTCTATCGAGATAGTAACCTTCGCTCCTTTATGATCCACGAAATAAGGATCCTTGGTCAAAAATGCAAAGCCGTTTGCACTTATATTGTCAAGCGTGCCCTTGAATGTGGTGTCGGTTCCTTTAAGCTTGATAGTGCAATTGTTTGATAAATCCATGCGGGGGTATTTCCTACGGTTCAAGATTTCAGGCTGCGTATTGACTGTTATCATAAGGTCATCTGTGATTGTGAGATCCTTCCAGCAGTACATTACATTGCCAACTGTAACATACAGATTGCAAGGTCTGGATGAGTCTACAGATAAGCCGCCTGATACAAGCTTAAGACCGTTTTCGCCAACAGCCTTTACTTCGCAATGGAACTCGTTGCCGGTCTGTACATCTGTCAGGATCACTTTGGCCTTCATACCCGGGCGGATATCATCAAGTCCCATAAATCCACCAACTCCGAGCTCGTGCATGAGAGATTGGATAACAGTCTCGATATTATTGATATTTGTTGCACTTTCATCATATTTACTGAGCATCTTGCGGCTTATCGCGTCAGAAGCACCGATACATGAGGTCATGGTTTCTACGATGTCAGATACCTTTTCCATATTGTCGACAAGCTGCTGGTTAGATGCTTCAACCTCCTGCATTGCGGCATCGATTTCACGGATATGGCTTCCGAGCTTATGGGAATCCTTTGTGATCTTCTCAACATTTTCACCGGTCTGCATTACCTTTTCAAGAGTGAGCTGGATGAGACGGAGCGTTTCTTCAATGGATGAGGTCATCTTTCCGGAAATCTCGTCAAGCCGTGAGAGAGCCTCACTGATCTGACCGGATGAATTTCTCGTCTCGGTGCTCAGAGTACGGATCTGTTCGGCAACAACAGCAAAGCCCTTACCTGCTTCGCCTGCACGCGCAGCCTCGATAGAAGCGTTAAGAGCGAGGAGGTTCGTCTGGTTTGAAATATTATCAATTGTTCCGGTTTCATTTTTAACCATCTCAAATTCATCTCTAAATGTAGTCAGGATGTTTTCAACCTCTGTAGAAAGCTCAGACATAGTTTTTGCTGTCTGGGCAAGACCTTCAAGGTCCTCAGAGCTGACCTTGGCATGCTTGCCTGATTCGGTTGTGAGGGAAACCATATCGTTTATCATGGCTGCAACATTCTCAACCTGTGAGCTTATATCGGTAGTCATTTCCTGGGAAGAAGCAGTGTGGGACTGAAGCTGCTTGTTATTTCCGGTAAGCTTATTCATTCCATCAACGACAACATCTGAGCCATGCTTGTTTTCAGAAGCAAGCTCACGGACCACTGTTATACCGTCCATTATAGTGTTGCTGGCAGTTTTAACCTGCTCAACTGTCGTGACAACACGGTTTAAATCAGACTTTATGCTCTCTGTGAGTGCAGCATCGGACTCAGTCAGGTGGCGCACCGACATGATATAGCCTATGTAACAAAGCAAAAGACATGCTATCTGAAGCTGAAAGTTTTTATGATCTATAGCAGTGTTCTGACCCAGCACAAATATGTGAAATGCAATACTTGCAATAAGGCTTAGCATATTTGCAACAGCGCAGTAAATCATGAATTTTTCATCCTTAAATATTACAATAAGGCTGATTATCGGAAGAATGTAGGTGAATGCAATCGGTGAGGTTGTCGTACACAAAAGAAATACGTAAAAAATACCATATCCGATGACGAATGCAAGCCTGTACCGGTCATTATCCTTCCCTTTCTTTTTTAGAAGTATGTCACCACACACGAAAGGCAGCCAGCATAAAATAACAAAAATGATATAATTACTGACAGAATAAGCGCCATTTGCTGTGTCGGTACCATAATTTGCGGTCAGCAGAATAGCAAAAACAAGCCATAATCTGCGGGCCTTGATATTCGCCTTTGCTTTAAAAATTTTTTCATCGTAACCCATATGAATTCTCCTGATTCGTAATAATATAGCTCTATTGTACTATCATAGTATTATAATTACAAGGCATACTTAAGAATTTGAATGTATTTTGAATGTATAATTATGGTATTGTTTCTAAGTCTAAACTTTAATTGTTTTTTGCCTGTCAATCCGCTATACTAAAATTAACTATATACTTACAGGAGGGCATAAAGCATGAACATACTTCTGATTAACGGAAGTCCAAAAGGCAAACGAAGCAATTCGTTAAGGCTTGCAAACAGCTTTATAGAAGGCTTCAAAGAAGGATATAAGCGCAAAAATGAAGCTATATCCATTGATGAAATGCATGTAGCCTCAATGAATGTAGGAGCGTGTAAGGGCTGCTTTGCATGCTGGAAGAAGACACCGGGGGTGTGCTGCATAAATGACGATATGCAGACTGTTATTGGGAAAATGCTTGAAGCGGATATTGTTGTGTGGTCGTTTCCTCTGTACTATTTTAGTGTGCCGGGAATACTAAAGAACGTGATTGACAGGCAGCTTCCCATGAGCCTGCCGTTTATGAGTACAAAGGATGACGGATACGGAAGCGGCAGCCATGATTGCAGATATGACATGGAAGGCAAAAGGCATGTTCTAATCTCTACCTGTGGCTTTTATTCTGCAGAGGGAAATTATGACAGTGTACTTCGGATGTTTGACCATTTCCTTGGAAAAGGGCATTATACAACCATATTTTGTGGTCAGGGTGAGCTGTTTCGTGTAAAAGAGCTGTCAAAGAGGACTGACGAATATCTGGCTACGGTAAAAAGTGCCGGGGCAGAATATGCCATCACAGGAAAAATATCTGAAAAAACAGAAGCGGCGCTCCATACTCTTTTATATCCAAGGGATGTATTTGAAAGTATGGCGGATGCCAGCTGGGGAATCAGCAAAACAACCGGAGAGAAGGAAGCAGATGACCTTGTTTTCACCAGACAGATGGCTGCATTATACAATAAGGATACCTATGACGGAAAGGAACGCGTGCTTGAGATATGCTATACCGATTTGAAGCATACATACCAAATAAAGCTTGATGATAAAGGGAGTGAGGTGCTTACTGACCAAAGCCTTGCCGCGACCACACGCATAGATACGCCTTTTACGGTATGGTCGGCTATTTCCCGAGGCGAGATAGGTGGCGCAGAGGCATTGGGAAAGCAGATGTATACGGTGACAGGTGATTTTTCCTTGATGGTAAACTGGGATAAATTTTTTGGAAGTACATCGGCAGTCAAAGAGGCAGAAAAAACATCACAAGGTGTGGAGGTACAGAAAAATCCATCCATGATGACAATGCTCATACCATGGATTACGTTTTGGATAGCAGTTTCTGTCAATACTGAAAAGGGTTCTGTGATTGCTCTTTTGGTGGCATCCGCTATTCCTTTTATTATGAGAAAACATAAATTTGTAATATGGGATCAGCTCTCAATTGTTGCTGTTGCTATACTTTCTGCGATTGCAAGCCTGACAGGAGCAGGTGACATATCAACAGATATCGGATATCTGGTGTTTGGGCTTTTCTGGCTTGGGTCATGCCTGACAAAGGAGCCTTTATGCGCAGCGTATGTGAAGTACAATTATGGCGGTGAAGCTGCACATAAAAATCCTCTCTTTATGAAGACGAATTATATACTTGCGGCGGCATGGGGAGTATTATACGTGTTGACAGCAGTGTGGACATTTCTGCTACAAAAGGCAGGTGTTGGAGCTACACTTATTGTCGTAAACAATCTGATGCCTGTATTGATGGGCATATTTACCGGATGGTTTGAAAAATGGTATCCTGCAAGGCTCGCAAGAGGCTCAAAAAAGCAGTAATTCGTAAGATTTCTTTAATATTTTATGTATTCTATTTACTTTAGGCTGATAGGAGAGTACTCTTTAGAAAACGTACTCATAGGAGTGCTTATCAATAAAGAAAGAGGTATATCATAATGAAGAAAAAACTGATAACAATTGTAATAGGAGCTATGCTTTGCGCAGGATTGTTTGCAGGCTGCGGACGGAGCGATACAAAGCAGGATAAGGCAGCTGGTACTGAAAATGCAAAGCAGGCTGAGACCAAGGATGAAAATGAAAAGGGCTCACAGGAAGAGAAGGAGCTTACAGGAACAATCGATGACATAAAGGACTTCATGTTTGTAGTGACTGATGACAAGGATACACCATACAGCTTTACCTTCGACGAGAAGCCGGACGGACTTGAGAATGTCGTAAGCGGAGATAAGGTGACTGTAAAGTATACCGGAACTATTTCAGAGGTAGACCCGTTTGATGGAAAGATAATATCTGTTGAGAAGGCAGAATAAGCTACCATAATCATGGATTGTATTTTGACTGTTAATCCGCTATACTATAGCTAAGTATAGCGGATTATTTTTGTGGAGGCTTTTATGGCAAGTACTATGAAGTTACCGGTTGGAATTGATGATTTTAGGAAATTGCGGGAATCGCATTTTTATTATGTGGATAAGACAAGACTTATTGAGCAGCTTTTATTAAACTGGAGTGAAGTGACACTTTTTACACGTCCGCGCCGCTTTGGAAAAACTCTTAATATGAGCATGCTTAAGAGCTTTTTTGACATTGGCACAGATAAAGCTTTATTTGATGGCTTATATATTTCAGGTAATAAAGAGTTGTGTGATGAGTACATGGGAAAGTATCCGGTTATTTTTCTTTCGCTTAAGGGTGTGGAGGGATTAACGTATGAAGAAGCCTTTGAAGCATTTGTCAGGATTATGGGAAAAGAGGTAAACAGAGTTTCGTTTTTGGCTGACAGTGATAAGCTTACACAGATTGAGCGGGAACAATATAAAGGGCTTACTATTATAAAAAATGGCAGGCTTGCTTTTGACAAGGAAAAGCTCATATCTTCTTTACAGCTTCTTTCGCAGCTATTGTATAAGCACTATGGAAAAAAGACAGTTATTCTCATAGATGAGTATGATGTACCGCTTGATAAGGCCTTTCAGAATGGTTATTATAATGAAATGGTTTCGCTTATCAGAGGTCTTTTCGGGCAGGCACTAAAGACTAATGAATTTTTACAGTTCGCGGTGCTGACAGGGTGCCTTCGCATATCAAAGGAAAGCATATTTACCGGACTCAACAATTTCAAGGTAATGTCGATTACAGATTCGCGTTTTGATGAGCAGTTCGGTTTTACTGATGAAGAGGTGAGAAAGCTGCTGTCGGATTATGGAATGGATTCGCATTTTGACGAGGTAAAGGAGTGGTATGACGGATATCACTTCGGCAGGGCGGATGTCTACTGCCCTTGGGATGTTATTAATCATGCAGATCATCTGCGTGACGACAGTGATGCAAAGCCTCAGACATATTGGATAAACAGCAGTGGAAACAGCTTGGTGAGGCGTCTTATCAATAGGGCTGATTCATCGACAAAGGATGAGATTGAGCGCCTGATTGCAGGTGAGGCAATTGAAAAAGTGATTCGCCTGGATCTGACCTATGATGAGATTGAGAACAGCATTGACAATATATGGAGTGTGCTTTTTACTACAGGCTACCTTACCAAAATCGGGGAGGTAAAGCTTCCTGATAGCGAAAGCTACGCTTACATGCTTGTCATACCCAACAAAGAAGTGCGTGAGGTATTTGTACTTCAGATTCAGGAATGGTTCAAGGCGGTTGTTGCAAATGACAATGATACTATGAGTCTTTTATCAAAGGCAATTTTAGATAAAGACGAGGCGATTCTTGCGAGGCAGCTAAATATCGTGATGGGGCGAATGATAAGCATACTCGATACAAAGGCACCTGATGATATGAAGGAAAACTTTTATCATGGCCTGCTTCTTGGTCTGCTTAGAGGAAGCAATCCGGACTGGCTTATCAGGTCCAATCGTGAGTCGGGAGATGGCTTTAGTGACATACTTATAAAGCCTGAGAATCCTGATTTAGGCATTGTTATCGAGGTAAAGTATGCTAAGGAGTTTAAGGGGCTTGATGCAGCTTGCGATGCTGCGATGGCTCAGATAAAGCAGAAGAGATATGATGAGACTCTCCGAGATGAGGGCAGGTGCGATATTTTAGCTTACGGCATCGCTTTTTGCAGGAAGAGATGTAAGGTAGCGGGAGAGAAGCTGTAGGCTTTAAATAATTAGTATATGAATGTTTATAAAAGGGAGGATATTTATTGATGAATGAATCAGGTAAAGTATCACGAGCTATTTACGTAGTTCCTGTTATATATGTGCTTGGCATGTACATGATGCCGGTTTTATTTTGGATAATATGCAATATGCAGGAATCAACAGACAGCTTTGATGCAGGCTGGATAATGGTCATGCCGATTGTTTTGGGACTGGTTAATCTGGCTGTGGTGCTCATCCTTGGGAAAAGAATAAGCAGAGTACAGCTTCTCATTTGCACAAGGATTATAAAATATGCGTTAATACCGTTTTATGTAGTAGGTGGGTTTTGTATCATAGTAGCACTTCTCTTAATGCTAACACCGGTTGTTATCATGATATTTGTAGGCCCAACCGTTGCGATTGTGCTATCAGTTATTGGCTGGCTGGGGCTGCTAGGTGCAGCACCTTTTTCAATTGCCTATATTGTAAGGGCATGCAGTGAGGGAGTACAAGGAAAGGTGTTGTCTGTATTTGCAGGCATATTCCAGTTCTTTTTTACTTTGGATGTGATTTTTGTGATCGTACTGGCGGTGAAGGATAGAAGCTTTGTGAAAGCGCAAAAGGGATATGGATTGATTCAATAATTGAAGCGTTATAAAGCAATATAAAAGAGCTCTTTGCGAGCTCTTTTATATTGTACAACATGTAATTGTGGATGATTACTGTAAGAGTGAGAGAACACCCTGATTAGACTGATTAGCCTGTGCAAGCATAGACTGACCTGCCTGAGCAAGAATGTTGTTCTTGCTGTAATTAACCATCTCTTTAGCCATATCTGTATCACGGATACGAGACTCAGCTGATGTGGTGTTCTCAGATACGTTATCGAGGTTGTTGATTGTGTGCTCAAGTCTGTTCTGAACAGCACCAAGAGCTGAACGCTGTGAAGATACTTTTTGGATTGCATTTGCAATTGTGTCAATTGATGCAGTAGCATCATCTTCAGTATCAACTTTTAATCCTTCAATACCGATACCTGCTGCACTCATCTGCTCGATCTTGACTGCAATTTTATTATTTGCCTCTGAATCTGCGCCTACGTGAAGATTAAAGATTAAATCGTTATTTACGGTTGCTGTTTTAACATAGTTGTTTGTTGCCAAATCATTACCATCATCTGAAATCTTAAAAGCCTTATTTTTATCAGCATATACTTCTGCACCACCAGCTACAGCATCATCAGCAGAAATCTCATTTCCTTTTGCATCATAGAATTTTGAAACATATTCATAGTCAGTTCCTTTTGCTGCTAGAGCAGTTTGCTTAGCGTCTTTATATACCTTTCCACCTTCTGCTAATGTTGTTTTTAGTGAAGCTGCATCAAGCTGGGTTCCTTTTTCGTTAAACAATGTAGCACCATCTTTGATTGCATACTTAGGACTGATAAAGTTTGCTGTATGAGTTCCTGTAGTATCTCCCTTTAACAAATATGTCTCATTGAACTTTGTTGTTTCAGAAACACGATCTATTTCTGTTGAGAGCTTGTCAACCTCGTCCTGAATAGCTTTTCTGTCTGTTTCTGAGTTTGTACCGTTAGCTGACTGAACTGCAAGTTCATTCATACGCTGGAGCATTGAGTGAACCTCTGTAAGAGCACCCTCGGCTGTCTGTACTGCAGAAACACCATCCTGAGCATTTGTTGAAGCTCTGTCAAGCCCTTTAATCTGTTTTCTCATCTTTTCTGAAATAGAAAGTCCTGCTGCATCATCAGCTGCACGGTTAATCTTATAACCAGATGAAAGCTTCTCTGTGCTCTTTGACTGTGCGCTTGTTGTTACGTTAAGCATTCTGTTGGCATTTGCTGCCTGCATGTTGTGTTGTACTACCATAATTTGTACCTCCATGTATTGTTATTTTGTTCCGGGTAAAATCCATTTTATCCGGCATGTTATGAAATTTTCACTATGAGCATGTGCCTAGGTTCACATGTCCATGTATGGTGAAACACAATGGATAATGTGTTTCATTCCGTTTACACCATATATTTCGGCATAGATTCAAAATGCTTAACCCCTTTTTAGAAATTTTGTACTATTTTTTTGAAATATATTTCTGATTTCTTCTAAAACTAAGCAAAATACGGTGTTTTCGGGCATTTTGCTTTTGTTAAATATTTTTAATATATCCTAATCTATCCAAATTGCAATTCGTTTTTGTCGTAATATGGAACCAAAACCATTATATTTTACACAAAGGAGTTCGCAATGAATAAATCACAACCCATAAAAAACAAAGAGAAGCTTGATAGATTCAAAAATTTCTATATTGAAGAAGAATATAATCCCAGAAACTATATGTTTATATCGTTAGGGCTTAATACTGCGCTTCGAGTGTCGGATTTGCTGAAATTCACATGGAATGATGTCTACAATTTTGATAATGGCTGTTTTCGCACTCATGTTAAATTGACCGAGCAAAAGACAACCAAGCAATCTGTTATTTTTCTGAATTCAAGGATAATCAATTCTCTTAGCTGGTACAAATCAAAGGCGCCAATCCAATTTTTACCTGACACATTTTTGTTCTCAAATGCAAATAATCAGCATATATCACGTTCAACAGCATATCGAATTGTGCATAATGCAGCTGTTTCCTGTGAAATCGAGGGTGTAATCAGTCCACACTCCCTGCGCAAAACCTTTGGCTACTATGCTTGGAAGCAAGGCACATCACCGGTTCTTTTAATGGACATATATCAGCATTCGTCATTTGAAATCACAAAACGATACTTGGGAATTGAGCAGGATGAACGCGATTCTGTGTTTAGGGATGTTGTTATCTGATGAATGAAACACATTATCCATTGTGTTTCAACATACATGGACATGTGAACCTAGGCACATGCTCATGATGAAAATTTCATAACATGCCGGATAAAATGGATTTTACCCGGAACAAAATAACAATACATGGAGGTACAAATTATGGTAGTACAACACAACATGCAGGCAGCAAATGCCAACAGAATGCTTAACGTAACAACAAGCGCACAGTCAAAGAGCACAGAGAAGCTTTCTTCTGGATACAGAATCAATCGTGCAGCAGATGATGCAGCCGGACTTTCAATTTCAGAGAAGATGAGAAAGCAGATTCGTGGTCTTGATAAGGCTTCTTCTAACGCTGAGGATGGTGTATCTGCAGTACAGACAGCAGAGGGTGCTCTTACAGAGGTTCACTCAATGCTCCAGCGTATGAATGAACTTGCAACACAAGCATCTAACGGAACAAACTCTACAACTGATAGAAGTGCAATCCAAGATGAAATTTCACAGCTTACAACAGAGATTGATCGTGTCGCTGAAACAACTAAATTCAACGAGACATATCTTCTTAAAGGAGAAGATGGTTCGAAGACTGTAGATTTACAGGCTCATGACGCTGGACTTAAAGGATCATTAGTTAACAATGGCGATGGAACAGCAACTTTCAAAATGGACGCATTAAAAGCTGGAGACAAAGTAACAATCGGTGGTAAAGAGTATACAATTGGAAATACTACAGAAGAGGATGTAAAAAACTTCTTAAAGAAGGCTGGTGTTGATGATAAAAGTAGTAGCGCTACTGTTTCGATAAAAGGTAATACAACAACTACCTATACATATTATGATGCTGTTGCAGAAGATACTGCACAAAATATAAAAGGATATGCTGCAGGATGGTACGCTACTAAACCAGATAAAACTAATGGAGCAACACCTGAAGCCACTTCGTATGAAGAACTTGCAAAGAAAGAAGGAGAATTCTCAGTAGGAAACCAGACTCTTACCAAGAAAACAATTAAAGATGTCAATACCGATGGAATTGATGATGATGATTCAAGCCTTATAACTATAGAAAAGGCATACGAGCTTGCATCAAAAGAACTACTTGCAGCTAATCAAATTGGTGATACTGAAGGAAGTGCTAAAGTAGAAAATCTTAATAATGCAAAAGCCGATGGTTCATTCAAAATCACTTTAGGTCAGGCAAAGGTTGCAAATGCATTAAGTTTTAATCTTCATGTTGGTTCAGATGCTGATATGACAAATAAGATTCAGGTTAATATTGAGACAATGAACTCTTCATATCTTGGAATCAAAGGACTTAACGTAAATGATGACTCAGGAATTGCCGGAACATACGCTATTGACGCTATCTCTGATGCATTACAGAAGGTTTCAGACCAGAGATCTTCACTCGGTGCTGTTCAGAATCGTCTTGAGCACACAATCGACAACCTCGACAACGTTGTTGAGAATACCACATCAGCTGAGTCTCGTATCCGTGATACAGATATGGCTAAAGAGATGGTTA
>OGJY01003078.1_pt1 | contig 14783 bp, 7 predicted proteins | sample 1572231 | NCBI WGS metagenome assembly OGJY01 (sample SAMEA2582121, study PRJEB24529) | metagenome | biome: Human gut stool | place: China | collected 2011
TTGCTTAGAACCTCTAACCTCATCCCCTTTACACAGGTTACCTCTTTCATCATGTCTCATGCGCCGTTCTCTCTCGAATGCGGGTGCAAAAGTAGTGCTTTACAACATACGCTCCAAACTTTTCACCAATTATTTTTCATTTATTTTTTCATGGCAGACACTGTATTATAATGTACGCATAAAGAGAAGAAAAAAATACAGGGAGGCTTCCAGAACATTCCCGAATGAAAAACTTTCTTCCTCAAGATAATTAAATTTCCGATTCAAAGAATTATTCATTCGATAGATGTTTTCTATTCGTTCGACATATGTCGAATGATTATTCGATAATTGTTGAATGAACAAAGAATGGCTGTCGAATGATTCTTTTTGTGTAGACGAAAAATTAATGCCCCATATTATAAAAAGACAGAGGCTCTAAATATCTTCTAAAATATTCAGAGCCTTTAAAACTAGCATAAACACTAAATTACATCACTGGTGCATCCGGAGCTTTACCCGGTTTCGGCGCTTCTCCTTCTTTATAGTCAGGTAATGCTCCCATTTCATATTTCTCCGGCCCATAGCGAAGAGTAGATGCCATAATCTCATCCCAGGAAATAGGTTTTCCGGTATAAGCAGCTTCACGTCCGAGAATAGCAACCTGAGTAGAATAGGCCAATGCCTCTGCCTGATTGATTTTTTTATCCAAACGTATTGACTCCACCAGATGAACATGCTCCTGATCATAAGGGTTCTTCACTGGTTTATTCTTATAATCATATTCCCAAAGGGTATTTCCATTATAATCGAGGATTTTTATTTCCCCGCGGTCATTCAACTGGGCAACACCTTTGGTTCCATAGACTTGTTCGGAAACATTTCCGTCGCAACCATCGATCTGACGGGCGGTTGCCAACATGCGTTTATTATTGTTATAGTAATAATCTACGCTAAAGAAATCGTAGATATCACCGGTAAGACGTTGTGCACGACCTCCGAAACCGACTGCACGAACAGGACGGTCTTCCATAAACCAAGTCACCACATCAATATTATGAATAGCCTGATCCAGCAGATGGTCACCACTTAACCATTTAATGTTAAACCAGTTGCGGATACAATATTCCATATCGCTCCATTCCGGGCGTTTACGTTTGTTCCACCAGGCACCCTGATCCCAATGAGCTGAACTAGATACGATATCGCCGATCAAACCGTTCTTCACCTGCACATAGGCTTCCCAGTAATCTTTACGGTGACGGCGTTGGTTACCGGTAACGACCGTTAGCCCCTTGGAAGTAGCCACTTTAGCTGCCGCAATCACAGTACGGATACCTGTCGGATCGACAGCACAAGGTTTCTCCATAAAGATATGTTTGCCTGCCTCAACAGCCGCTTTGAACTGTTCCGGACGGAAATGCGTCGGCGTACAAAGCAGAACCACATCGATATCGTTCAATGCCAACACCTTCTGATAGGCATCAAAGCCGAGGAAACAATTGGCATCAGGTACTTCATTCTGGAATTCATCTTTTAATACCTTCCGGCAAGTAGCCATCCTGTCAGGAAACAGATCGGCCAAAGCAATGATAGATACATTCGGCCCGGATTTGAGAAACTGGGTAGCTGCTCCGGTTCCACGATCGCCACAACCAACCAAAGCGGCTTTTAAAGGTTTTCCATCGGGAGCGACTTCTACGAAAGAAAACATTCCCAATTCTTCCGGAGAATAATTTTTCGTAGTAGTACCTGCATCTTGTTGTTGTGTACACGAGGTCATTACAGCCGACGACATACCCAGCGGTATTCCGGCACCCAGCAAAGCTGTGTTTGTTAAGAAATCTCTTCTTTTCATGGTATTTAAAATAAATAGTATAGTTATCTAACGCCCAAATATATGAATTCAAACGCAAAGAGACAAACATAAATCAGGTTTTATACCCCACATTACTAGACGTATATACAAAATTTATATGTATTCTATACAATAAGACAAGAGATATTGTAGAAAATACGGCAAGTATACAGCCTGAGTGCCAACATTCAGTAATACAATAACTAAAAAAGTCTAAACAAAAGATGTATCATCTTACAAAGCATATTTTTCGTACCTTTGAAGCCTAAACAATAACATTTATATTATGATGAAAAGCTCAAATTATCTTCTCCTTCTCGGATTGGGGCTTACTACTCTATTCTCCTGCGAAGAAGCAAAAGCACCGGATCCTGTTTATCCTATCCCGACTCCGGAACAAGTAGAATGGCATAAAATGGAAACCTATGCTTTCGTTCACTTTGGTTTAAACACGTTCAATGATCTCGAATGGGGATACGGAGATACTCCCGCCTCCACTTTCAATCCTACCAACCTGGATTGCGACCAGTGGGTACGCACGATCCAGGCAGCTGGACTAAAAGGAGTGATCCTCACTGCCAAACACCACGACGGTTTCTGTCTGTGGCCTACCGCAACAACAGAATACAGCGTCAAAAACTCTCCCTGGGAAGACGGTAAAGGAGATATGGTAAAAGAGCTGTCGGACGCCTGCCACAAACACGGACTGAAATTCGGTATTTATTTGTCACCGTGGGATCGCAACAGTGCCAATTACGGACAACCCGGCTATGTGGAGAAGTTCCATGCCCAACTACATGAACTGGTTTGCAACTACGGTCCTTTATTTGAATATTGGTTCGATGGTGCGAACGGGGGAAACGGCTGGTATGGCGGAGCGAACGAAAGTCGCTCTATCGATCCTAATACCTATTACAAATATGAAGCAGCTGTCGATACGATCAAAAAATATAATCCTTCCGTGATGATCTTCGGAGGAACCGAGCCGACTATCCGTTGGATCGGCAATGAAGAAGGCTGGGCCGGAGATACACAATGGAGCATGTTCACCAAAAAGGAGGGTATCCACTACCGCCAAAGCCAATGGGGACTGGAAGACGGCGACCAATGGCTGGGTGGCGAATGCGACGTATCCATCCGTCCAGGTTGGTTCTATCATGCGCGCGAAGACCATCAGGTAAAATCATTATCACACCTGGTCGACCTGTATTACCGCAGTGTAGGCCACAATGCCAACTTCCTGCTAAACTTCCCCGTTGCCCTGAACGGACAAATAAGTCCGACCGACTCTATTCGCGCCGTCGAATGGTACCAGACGATTCAGAACGACCTGAAAACAAATCTCTTGAAAGGAGTTTCCGTAGAAGCCAGCAACTCCCGCGGCGGCCAGTTCAAAGCAGGCAAGGTTAATGACGGCGACTGGGATTCCTACTGGGCTACAGAAGACGGCGTTACAAGTGGAACACTTACATTTACATTAAAGAAACCAACGGATGTAAACCGCCTGATGATACAGGAATATATCCCGTTAGGCCAACGTGTAAAAGCATTCAGCATCGAAACAGAAAAAGACGGACAATGGACACCGGTTGAAGCTGCCGACTCGACTACCACCGTCGGCTACAAACGTATCGTCCGTTTCCAAACGGTAAAAGCCGATAAGATACGTATCAACTTTGAAGACGCACGCGGCCCGCTGTGTATTAATAATGTGGAGGCTTTCCTTGCTCCTGCTTTATTAACCGAACCGACTATCCGGCGTGACCTGAAAAATGTGGTTACCATCCGGGTAGAGGACAAAGGCTCGGAACTTCACTACACGACAGACGGATCAGAGCCTACAAAAGACTCGCCCCGTTATACGGAACCTTTTGCCTTTGCACAGAAAGGTACGATCAAAGCGATTTCATACGACCGCACATTCGACAAGAGCAGCCCCGTATCAACGAAGGAACTGGATATTCCGGCTTCTGACTACAAGGTCGTTTTTCCGAAAGATGATAAAACAGCGGTTATGTTCGACGGAAACGGATATACTACTTTCTATCTGCCGAAAGGAAAGCAGGAAATTGAAGTACAACTGTCTGCCGAAATGCCGGTTGCCGGCTTCCGGTATGTACCGAACCAGGGACGTGATGCAGGCGGACATATCTCAAACTATCAATTGTTTGTAAACAACAAGAAAGTAGCCGAAGGCGAATTCTCCAACATCAAACATAATCCGATAGAACAGGAAATACGTTTCCCGTCTGTAAAAGGAGATAAGATACGTTTCGTGGCAACACGGATTGTAGACAATCAACCACAGGCGGGGATCGGGGAGTTTTCAGTGATAACAGAATAACATATGTAATTCACAAACAAATCATTACGAAAGAGGAGGTAAAAAACAGATCAATTACCTCCTCTTTTATTTTTCCCCGAAGTAATACCACCTTATTCGGATTTTATAACTTCCGCAGGGTTCAACCGTGAGATCAGCCTGATACGGTATGCGACAGTAGCAAATACAACCATTGTAGTTAAAAGAATAATACCCAGCCACATTAAAGGATTGTTTAACCACTGAGGCGAGATGATTACCTCCGACTTTACCAACGAATGTAAAAACAAGTAAACGATCGCCAACGAAGGAATTGCGGCAATAACTAACAGGCGGATATATAATTTCCCGAATAAAAGTGCAATTACCCGTGGACCTGCACCATTTATTTTTCGTATGGCAACTTCTTTTTGACGGCTACAGGTATCCAATGTTATGGCTGAATAGATACCCAGAACAGTTATAATCAAACTGATAGCAGACAACAACAGAAACAGATTACTCACCAACTCTGCTCCCCCGTTATACCGGAAACGTTCCTCTTGCTTAGTGGTTAACTGGAAAGGGATAGACTCCGGTAAGCGACTACGAACAATACGGATTATCTCTTTCCGAATATTTTGTTCCTGTCCAGGCATACATTTAACATAGACGACTCTATAATCCGTTTTTTCCGGTATCGAAAGGAATGTGAAACGGTGATATTGTTTCGCTTTATTCATTTGCTCTCTTGTATACAACGGTTCGAAAGGTAATTGTTCATATACCCCCGTAATTTGAAAAATCCGATCCCTCAACTGTACAGACGATGGATCTTTTCCCCCCTCTTTCTCTAATTCCCAGATAAACGAACGAGATACGACTATCTCATTTGAGGCCTGAGACATTCTTCCTTCTATCTTTAGATTCATAAATTCAGGATAATTGCCGCTGACGAAATACTGAATTCCGTGAACAACTTCTTCCTGTTTAGTCTTATAATCAGGGTATCCACCAATATTATCCAACAAAATATCTTCTACTCCCGCAAGTCGACGGATACGGGAGACGATCTCTTCCCCATGCCCCTGCAATTGCGGTTCCCAAAGTTCAATTTTCCAGATACGGGTACATTCTTCTTCACTCAGCGTATTGTTTCTCTTTTCATTGACAAGACGATATACATGTCCCAGTCCGATCGCACCTGCAATAAAAAGGAAACAAATGAACAACTGCACACCCAGCATAAAGTTACGTATACTATGTTTTTGCCGCTTAACGCCTTTTACTCCTTCGGACAAGGAGAGCCGTTTGATGCGGTAAATGGCCCAGGCTGCAATCAATAAACAGATGACAAATAAGATGCATAAATATTCTATCTCTTGTCTGATCAAAGTAGGAATATGAATGAACATATCTTCACCGATCAGTTCTTTACTTTCCAGATATCGGTAATAAACAGGAATAGCCCATTCGATCATAATAAAACTAACCAACGCCGACAAAAAGAAAAGAATCATGATCTCACTGAATAGAAGGCAGAATAACCCTATAGAATCAGACCCTAAGCACTTCCGTAGACTGAGTTCTCTTGTCCGGTTATAGAATGACTGGATACAGAATTTAAGGAAATTGATCATGGCTGCTATCAAAATCAAAGCACCTATCAACGGAATAAAAAATGTAGCACCAATATTGTCCGGTTTATGCATTTCCTCTTTTAAAGTCATAATCGATAAGTAACTCTCTTTCTCATTTCCAAACGCAGGTATTTGCTCCTTCAGCCGTCGGTTTACTTCACTACTTGAAACATCTTTATCCAGCAGAACGACCAGACTGCCGTAGCTTTTATCAGGATCAATAACAGAAGTATTTAGAAAATAAAGATCTTTTTTTTCTTGCGCCCCATCCGGTAAATCCCGGATAACAGCACTGATCGTGAAATATTGTATAGCTGAAGTATCGGCATCAGCCCTACTGAAATAGAGTGTTTTCCCTATAGGATCTTCATTTCCGAATATCTTCCGGGCAGCAGATTCGCTTAACCAGACTTCTCCCTGCCTCAAAATAAGAGTTTGCCCTTCCGGTGTTTGCATATCAAAGATGATAGGAAAGTCTGGAGTAATATTCAGAAAACTACATTGGAAAGGAACCTCTTCCTGCCCAGCTTTATTGATAGTTATATTTGCTTTGTTATAGCCATATGAATAGGCTACCTTCTCTATTCCAGCTACAGGATTACTCATCAATGCCTGTACTTCTTTGCCAGGTATGTAAGAATCGTTATAACTATTTTTCATCGATTTTACATAGAGATTGGCAATCCGGTCGCTGTGAGTCCAGGCAGTAAACTTATTGTTAAACCTCCTTATATAATAGGAAGTCATACTGAAACATAACAAGCCGATTGCAATGCCGATAATAGAAAGCAAATATTGAACTTTATTTTTCAATATTTGCCGGATAGCCATTTTTAAGTAGTGCTTTATCATAATACAAAACCTTTTGTTTCTATACATAACAAAAGATGTGCCACCGTTCTAATATACTATCATGCTGAACATTACACACATTCACTCCATATAAAGACTGTGTGTTTTCGCACGAATAACGTTCTTATTCGCACGAAATAGAATCACGACGAATACGTCATAAACCAATGCGTCACCTTTTCGCTATAGGTTTTTGAGATAGGGATATCTGGGACTTTCTCGATACCGAGCTCCAGGTAAATGCCATCTTTTTCGCGGCGTATTACTTTCACCTGGTCGAAATTGACCATATAGGAACGATGACAACGCAACACATTCGTTTCCGCCAGGCTTTCCTCTATGGCTTTCAACGAATTCCGAAGCATGAACTTTGTCAGGATACCTTTATTAAGGTACCAGATACAGACATAATTATCGGCAGATTCGATATACAAAAGATTACTCCGTTTCACCGACAACCGCAATTCATGCTTCTCATCATAAAAAGAAAAGACAGACAGCTTATTCGCCGTCTCAGCCCTATCCTCCTCCAATAAGCGCAACTGTCGCTCTTTCTCCTTATACGAAAAATACAGGTGTAAGACAGAATAGGGCAGCAATAATACCAGGCTCGTATTGATGGACGACTCTTTAAAGGCACTCAGGTACTCCCGTTCCGGATTTAACACCAACGTATAGATGGTATAGAATAACGACATAAAAAATATCTCCAGCAATATCCATAACGCATATGCCCCGGTTGTTATCTCATGCTTCTTCCCCCAATAATACATCACGATCCGACTGATAACGACAACCAGTACGCCCGTCAAAATGATCAGGCTGGAGAAAACGAAAAACTTGAATTCAGAAACCGAATACCAGCTGGAAGAACTGAACGGTTTATAAATATTGATAAACACCAAAGCAAAAAGTGCCGTCAGCAGAATCAGACGAACAATATTCGACTTCTCATAAATATATCCGGGGATTTTATAACCTAACATTCCCATATCTTTTGCCTCTTATTTGGTAACAAATGTACTATAAATCCCGAAACATTCGCCCCGCATATAAAAAATTCGCCCCTATATACTACTTTCCGCCCCTTTTGATATTCGCCGGAACCATTTATTTGCCGGGATTGTTTTTATAGTGTTTGTTTGCAGAAAAAACAAGAATGTTATGGATATCTCACTTCGTACACAACAACTCAACAGCCTTTTCTCGTACGATAAAAAGGCACGCCTGGAAGAGAGCCGTCTGGATATAATTCCTTTTCGCTTTACGCAAACAATAGCAGCCAGCGAGATCGATGAATTCCAGAAAGAACTTGCCACAACCGAATTCTGTTCTCTCACGGACGACCATATCCAGGAAAATAAATCATTCAATTATACAATCTTTGCACCTTCCGGAAAGGAGAAACGGGACAAAGCAATCATTCTCTTACATGGACTGAACGAACGTACCTGGGAAAAATACCTGACCTGGGCCGAATACCTGGCCGAAACAACCGGAAAGCCGGTCATTCTTTTCCCTATAGCTTTCCACATGAACCGTACGCCGGGCAGCTGGTGCAATCCGCGGGCTGTTCTTCCCTGGGTAGGACAACGTAAGCAGAAAATCAACGATCTGGTCAACTCCACCTTTGCCAATGTAGCATTGAGCAGCCGGTTGTCGATCAATCCGCTACGCTTTTATGCATCCGGCCGCGAATCGGTTTACAATCTCTGGCAACTGGTACATGAAATTAAAGACGGACGGCATCCTTTATTCAAGGAAGATACTTCCATCAACCTGTTCGCCTATTCGATCGGGGCCTTGTTATCGCAGGTGTTATTACTAAGCAACCCGGAAAAAATGTTCAGCGACACCCGTCTGTTTATGTTTTGCGGCGGCTCCATCTTCAGCCAGATGAATGGAAGTGCACGCGATATCATGGATCAGGAAGCATTCGACAGCTTGCAACGTTATTACCGTCATGACTTCCTGGAGAACCGTTCGTTACCGGGTTCCTTCAAAAATGATTTTCTGGAACAAGCTTTTAAAGCGATGATACGCCCGGACGTATTGCAAGACTACCGCGAATCGTTCTTCCAGCGGGCTTGCAACCGTATCAGGACTATTTCATTGAAAAAAGATATCGTAATGCCAACCACCGGAGTGATCAAAGCATTGGGCAAAGCATCCGATAAAATACTGGAAGAAATAGATTTTCCGTTCCAGTATTCTCATCAGATACCGTTCCCGTTCCGGTCGAAAGCGGACCAAAGTCTCGTCAATCAGGCTTTCGATTCTATTTTCCAAAAGGCGGCAGGCTTTCTGTAAATAGCATAAAAAAGCCGATATAGATCTCTATACCGGCCTTAGATGTTATACTTTATCAATTATCATTCTAACGTAATCACTTTATACTTCGGAACCAATGCCTTCATGATCACCCATCCGATCAGATAGGCAACGGAGCATACACAGAAGATAATGAAATAACCGGCCGGTTTACCCTCAAATCCCATAAAGGTCATTTGGGTTTCATCAGCATAAACGAACAGGTTACCGGCCACTTTCTGCAGGATCATCGAGCCGACACCACCGGCCATACCACCGATACCCGTGATACTTGCGATAGCCGATTTCGGGAACATATCCCCTACGGTAGAGAATATATTAGCCGACCAGGACTGATGAGCCGCTCCACCGATACCGATCAGGATAACCGGAAACCACGGGGAAATAGTACCCAACGGTTGCGCCAGCAACACCACCAACGGGAAGAAAGCAAAAATCAACATCGCTTTCATACGTGCAGCATATGGGTTCAGTCCCAAACGGTTAATAAAGATCGTCGGAAGTTTACCTCCATAGATGGAAAGCATCGTAACGGCATATAAAGTAAAGATCAGCGCCATCCCCAGCGGGTCGGACGTCTTGATCCCGAACTGTGTATTCAGATAAGAAGGTGTCCAGAAAAGGAAGAACCACCACACACCGTCTGTCATAAATTTACCGGCAATAAATGCCCAAGTCTGCTTGTAGCTGAAGCACTGCAGGAAACCGATCTTCTTCTCTTCTTCTTCCGTTTTTACGATACCGCCATCTTCATCCTTATCCTGTTCGATATAAGCCAGCTCAGCAGCATTCACATGTTTGCTCTTATCAGGAGTCGTATACATGAACACCCACATACCCATCCAGATGAAACCAAGCGCACCAATCACGATGAAAGCCATTTCCCAACCCAGCCATTTTGCCAACGGGGGAATAGAGATCGGGGCGATCAACGCACCGATAGAAGCACCGGCATTAAAAATTGAGGTCGCATAAGCACGGTCTTTCTTCGGGAAATATTCGGCAGTTACCTTAATGGCAGCCGGAAAGTTCCCGGCCTCACCCAATGCCAGTACACAACGTGCTACCAGGAAGCAATACATACTGACAGTTGCCAGGATTACGACCACATCCCCTGTTGCTGCGATCAGCTCGGCAGCGCTGTTCATTCCTACATAATGTTCTGTCACTAGACCGCAACCGGCATGCATACAGGCACCTACCGACCAGACACCGATCGACCAGAGATATCCTTTTTTCGTTCCCATCCAGTCGATAAACCGTCCGGCAAACAACATACAGATAGCATATACAATAGAAAAGACAGATGTAATCGTACCGTAGTGTGATTCGTTCCAATGAAATTCGGGTTTAATAAATTCGTCCCAGGTAAGGGATAAGACCTGACGGTCGAGATAGTTTACTGTTGTTGCAAAGAACAACATCGCACAGATTGTCCATCTGTACTGGGTCATTTTCTGACCTACATTGCCTAATGTGCTCATTTCTTACTGGTTTTTCATGATTTGCGGCAAATATATATCATTTTTTTTAAATACAAAGCATATTGTGTGTGCGAATACACGTTTATTAATATTTTATCAAATTCTTATTAGACTATTGGGGGATATAGTTATTTTTAGCACCTTTGTATAAGGTTTCATGAAACATAAGATTAAGCAGGTTTATGAAAAAACACATTCTTAGCATTCTTCTGCTGATATTCTTCTTGTCTGGGATACAAGCAGCAGACAGAAAGCCGTTCAACTATTACTTTTCTCATATTTCGAGTGAAGACGGTTTGTCGGAGAGTCAGGTAAAAGTGATCCTCCAGGATAGCTACGGGTTTATGTGGTTCGGAACCAAAAACGGACTCAATCGTTACGACGGAACCTCGATACGCACCATCAACTGCGACGATTATATCGCAGGGACGGGCAACCATAACATATCCGCCCTGTTTGAAGACGAACAGAAAAAGCTATGGGTCGGCACCGACCGGGGGGTATATATTTACGACCCGGTATATGACATCTTCACTTTTGTCGACCTGAAAACAGAAAACGGCGAACGGATGGGAAACTGGGTGGCCCGTATTACCTCCGACCAGGCTGGTAATATCTGGGTACTAATCCCCGACCAGGGTGTATTCCGTTATAAAGCAGGAAAACTCTACTATTATGCCATCACTAACAAGGATAACATCAAACGCGAAAGTCCCGGTGCTATCTGCGTACGCAAAAACGGCGAAGTTTGGATCGGTACGGCCGGAGTAGGTCTTTTCCTTTACGATCCTAAAACGGATTCGTTTACCCAATACCATACCGATAAGAATGGTAATACCCTGATGGGGGAGTATATATTCGCAATGTGCGACTACGGCGATTGGATTGCACTGGCCATCCATGACGGAGAACTAAAGAAATACAATCCTTCTACAAACACCTTACAGACCGTCAATGCCCCCGGCGTCCATCATACAGTCTTGCGTGACGTGACCAGCTTCGACGGAAAACGACTGTGGGTATGCTCTCATGCCGGCTTATTCATCGTCAATGAACCGGAAGGAAAAGTAACCCATCTGAAGGAAGACCTGATGCACTCTTACAGCCTCTCCGACAATATCATCTTCTGTATCTATAAAGACCGGGAAGGCGGTATCTGGCTCGGCACGAAATTCGGCGGGGTCAATTATCTGCCAAACCATAAGCTGTTGTTTGAGAAATATGTACCTTCCAGTTCCGAAACCTCCCTCAATACCCGGCGTATCCGTGAAATGGTGGAAGTACCTAACGGTGATATATGGATTGGAACCGAAGATAACGGGATCAATATCCTCGATCCGCGTACCGGGGAAGTATCGCAACTCAACTATCCGGCTGCCGAACAGAAAAATCACCTGATGACACATTCTATGATCCTGCATGACAAACAGGTTTATTGCGGCCTCTTCAAATATGGGCTCGACGTGATTGATATCGACAACCGCCATATAAAACACCATAGTCACCAGGCACTCAATATCGATGAAGAAAGCGTCTATGCCCTTTTGGTAGACAGCAAAGGACAGACTTGGTTAGGCAACGGATGGGGGCTTTACCGTGCCGAAGCCGGATCATTGCAATTCAGTAAGATCAGCGAAGTTGGACTCGACTGGATCTTCCACCTGATGGAAGACAGCCGGGGCCGGATATGGGTTGCCTCGATGGGAAGCGGTGTATGGAAATACGATCCGAAAGACAACTCATACAAGAAATACGACAACGACCCCAAAAAGCCGAACAGTCTGAGTTCTAGTTCCGTCAGTTCCATTATGGAAGACAGCCGGGGACAAATATGGTTTTCGACCGATCGTGGCGGTATATGCCGCTACAATGAAGCGGACGACGACTTCACGACCTTCTCTAAAGAACAGGGATTGCCGGATGATGTAGCCTATAAGATATTGGAAGACCGAAAGCACAATTTTTGGTTCGGTACAAACCAAGGACTGGTTAAATTCAATCCGGAAACAGGAGATATCCGTGTATTCACCACCGAGGATGGGCTGACCGGCAACCAGTTCAGTTATAATTCAGCTTTGAAAGCCTCTGACGGAAAATTCTATTTCGGCAGTATAGACGGTCTGATCGCTTTCAATCCTGATGACGACGAAGACTCAGAGTTTATTCCTCCTGTCTATATTTCCAGTTTCAACATATATAATAAGGAAGTAACCGTACATACCCCAAACTCACCGCTCACGAAAAGCATCGTACATACCGGAAAGATCGTTTTACCCCACGACCAGTCGAATATCAGTTTCGATATAGCGATCCCTTCCTACTCGTCGACCCGTTCCAACCAATATTTATATAAGATGGAACCGCTCGACAACGATTGGGTCAAATCCGGGGATAACCAAAATATCTCGTATGCCAAACTACCTCCCGGAAATTATATATTCCAGGTAAAAGCCCGGCACGAGAACGAGCATACCGATCCTCCCATCACATCCCTGCGTATCACGATCCTTCCCCCGTGGTGGTTATCCACATGGGCCTATATAATATATGTAGTAATCGTACTATGTATTATATATGGTTGGTTCCGCTGGTACAAACGCCGCAAGGAACGGCAGATGGAAGAAAAGCAGAAGTTATTCGAAATAGAAAAGGAAAAAGAGCTTTACGAAGCCAAAGTAGAGTTCTTTACCGAGATCGCTCACGAAGTACGTACGCCTCTTACCTTGATAAACGGGCCGCTCGAAAGCATTCTCGACATGAATATCCAGGATAACAAGATCACGCGTAACTTGAACGTTATTGCGCAAAACACCAAACGTCTGCTCGAACTGACCAGTCAACTGCTTGACTTCCGCAAAGTGGGAGCCAATAAATTCAAGATGGACTTCACGATGGTTAATGTCACAGCCCTGCTGAATGAAACCATCCAACGTTTCGATCCAACGATCACCCAGCAGAAGAAAGAGTTATCGTTGCAAATTCCCGAGGAGGAGATCATTGCAGCCATCGACCGGGAAGCGGTTACCAAGATACTGAGTAACCTGCTGAATAATGCACTTAAATATTCCAAACACTCCATAGATGTCAATCTGGAACATAATGACACGACCTTTAGTATCCGTGTGACAAGTGACGGCGACCGTATCCCTGCCGATCTCAGCGAACAGATATTCGAACCTTTCTATCAGATAAACAAAAAAGAAAACACCTCATCAGGTGCGGGTATCGGTCTACCATTGGCACGTTCGTTAGCGGTACTTCATTCCGGAAAACTATATCTGGATGACGATCTATCCAATAACACCTTTGTCCTCACTCTACCTCTAATGCAGGAAAAAGTTCGTGTACAGGAAGAAATAGCCATACACGAAGAAATGATCTATCCGGAAGAAGAAATGGCAACTACCGCTGATACCAGGAATCATACGCTCCTTTTGGTAGAGGATAACGAGAATCTCCGCTCTTTCCTGTCTGAAAAGCTAAGTGAACTATTCATCACCGAAACAGCCACCAACGGACAGGAAGCCCTGGAAATACTACGCGATCATAGCATAGACATTGTAGTAAGCGATATTATGATGCCTGTTATGAACGGCCTTGAACTCTGCCGCGAGATCAAAGCAGACATCGACCTCAGCCATATCCCCGTTATCTTCCTTACGGCCAAGAATGACCTCGACAGTAAGATCAACGGCCTGCGACTGGGAGCAGAAGCTTATGTAGAGAAGCCTTTCTCGTTCAATTATCTGACAACACAAATCCTCTCATTGTTGAATAACCGCCGCAAAGAACGCGAGGCTTTTGCCAAACGCCCGTTCTTTCCGGTCAATAATATGCAAATGAATACGGCCGACAAAGAGTTTATGGATCACATTATAGCCGTCATCCATGAGAATATTGCCGACGAAAGTTTCGGCGTAGAACGTTTGGCGGAAATCCTGCACATGAGCCGTTCAAGCCTACTGCGTAAGATCAAGGTGTTGTCCGGACTTTCGCCGAACGACTTCATCCGTCTGATCCGCCTGAAAAAGGCAGCCGAACTGATACTCGACGGTAAACACCGCATCGGAGAGGTTTGTTATCTGGTAGGTATCAATTCGCCATCCTATTTCAGTAAAGTCTTCCTCAAACAATTCGGCGTTACGCCCAAAGACTTTGAGAAACAGCACCAGACGTCTTAAATACAATATTCATAAAGAGAAATAAACGGGTATATAATATAAAGTCCCTGTTTTGAATTTATTGTTTGACTCGGTTATTGGCAGTTTTGAATGTTCACTATTTGCCAGTTTTGAATGTAGTGTCGTTGGTAAGGGCGGTTCGCGAACCGCCCTTAC
>OGJY01003080.1_pt1 | contig 14773 bp, 16 predicted proteins | sample 1572231 | NCBI WGS metagenome assembly OGJY01 (sample SAMEA2582121, study PRJEB24529) | metagenome | biome: Human gut stool | place: China | collected 2011
CTGGCTGTGGAAGAGGACGAGATCCTGCGCTCCTGCGGCCCGCTGACCGCCGAGGATCGGGTGTTTCTGGCCCGGCACCCGGAGCGCCCCCACATTGATGAGACCGTTTCTGCCCTGTTCACCGACTTCTTTGAGCAGCGCGGCGACCGTCAGTGCAAGGAAGACCCTGCCATTCTGGGCGGCATCGCCCGTTTTCACGGATTGCCAGTGACGGTCATCGGCCACCGCAAGGGCAGCACACTGGAAGAAAATCTGGCCTGTAACTTTGGTATGCCGGGGCCGGAGGGCTACCGCAAGGCCCTGCGCCTGATGAAGCAGGCCGAAAAGTTTGGCCGGCCCATCATCACCTTCATTGACACGCCGGGCGCTTACCCCGGCAAGGATGCCGAGGAGCGCGGTCAGGGCGAAGCCATTGCACGCAACCTGATGGAAATGAGCGGACTGACCGTGCCGGTCATTGCCGTTGTCACCGGCGAAGGCTCTTCCGGCGGTGCGCTGGCACTGGGTGTGGCAAACCACATCCTCATGCTGGAAAATGCCGTTTACTCGGTGCTCAGCCCCGAGGGCTTTGCCAGCATTCTGTGGAAGGATGCTTCCCGCAGCGGCGAAGCCTGCGAGATGATGAAGCTGACCGCGCAGGATCTGTACAGCGATGGCATCGTGGAGCAGGTGATCCCGGAACCGTTGGGCGGCGCACAGCGCAGCCACGCAGCCTTGTTTGAACAGTTGGATGTTGCTTTGCGGGTGCACCTGAAAGAGCTGTGCCGCATGAGCGGCCGCCAGCTGGCCGACCAGCGCTATAAAAAATACCGCCAGATCGGAGAAACGAGGAACGCATGAGTGGTTTACAGCTGATCGCCACCGGCGGGGCCATCCCCGGCCGAACGGTCACCAACGAAGATCTGAGCCGCATGGTGGATACCAGCGACGAGTGGATCACCAGCCGCACCGGCATCCGCACCCGGCACTGGTGCACGGAGGATGAATCTGCCGCCACGCTGGCCATTTCCGCCGCAAAGCAGGCTTTGGCCCGCAGCGGCCTTGCCCCTGCGCAGATCGGGTGCTGCATCTGTGCCACCCTGTCCGCCCCAGACGCGACCCCCAGTGTAGCCTGTCAGGTGCAGGCGGCGCTGGGCCTTCCCGAGGACCGGCCTGCGCTGGATGTCAACGCGGCCTGTTCCGGCTTCCTCTACGGCATAGCCGTGGCGCGGGGACTGCTGACAACTTTGGGTGGACAGTATGCCCTCGTCATTGGGTGCGAAGCCCTTTCCCGCCTGATGGATCCCGCCGACCGCTCCACCTGTGTACTGTTTGGGGATGGAGCCGGTGCTGCCATTTTTCAGCTGTCGGACACTCCCTTTGCTCTGACGCTGGGCGCGCGCGGCAGCGATGTTCTCCATGCGGGCGGGCCGAACCGCACAGGTTCTGCGCCCATCACCATGGACGGCAAGGCCGTATTCCGCTTTGCAGTGGATGCCCTGCCCAAGTGCCTGCACACTGTGCTGGATGAAACACAGCTGACCCTTGATGATCTCGAGTGGGTGGTCTGCCATCAGGCCAACAGCCGCATCATCGACCACTGCGTGCGGGCGCTGAAGACCGACCCGGCAAAGTTCTACAAGAACATGGACCGCCACGGCAACACCAGCGCCGCCAGCATCCCGGTAGCCCTGAACGAGCTTGCCGAGAACGGGCAGCTGCAGCCGGGCCAGCTTCTGGCCTGCATCGGCTTTGGCGGCGGCCTGACATGGGGCGGCGCAATTTTTCAATACAAAGAGTAAAAATCATGTTCGGCAAACGGGCTCGCCCTCTCAGTCACCTTCGGTGACAGCTCCCCCAAAGTGGGAGCCTTTGGCAAAACCGAAAAGTTTACCGTACTGCCAAGGGCTCTCCCCTTGGGAGAGCTGTCGAGCAGAGCGAGACTGAGAGGGCGAGGACGCTTACCGATAGGATAAAACTATGAAACTTTTAAATGAAATTCTAGGCACAAAATACCCCATCATTCAGGGCGGCATGGCCAACATTGCCACCGGCGAGTTTGCCGCCGCCTGCTCCAACGCGGGTGCGCTGGGCATCATCGGTGCGGGCGGCATGAATGCCGACACCCTGCGCCAGAACATCCGCCGCTGCAAAGAGCTGACCGACAAGCCTTTTGGCGTGAACATCATGCTCATGCATCCGCAGGCAGATGAGTTTGCCAAGATCGTGGTGGAAGAGGGCGTGCCCGTTGTGACCACCGGTGCAGGCAACCCGGGCAAATATATCCCCGCGTGGAAAGCGGCAGGCATCAAGGTGATCCCGGTTGTCGCCGCCGCCGTGCTGGCAAAGCATCTGGAGCCGCTGGGCATCGATGCCGTCATTGCTGAGGGCACCGAGAGCGGCGGTCATGTGGGAGAAATGGCTACCATGGCGCTGGTGCCGCAGGTGGTGGATGCCGTCAGCATTCCGGTCATTGCAGCTGGCGGCATCGCCGATGGCCGCCAGCTGGCAGCAGCTCTGGCTCTGGGCGCCTGCGGCGTGCAGGTAGGCACCTGCCTGCTGGTGAGCGAGGAGTGCCCCATCCATGAAAACTACAAAGCCGCCCTGCTCAAGGCCAAGGACAGCGATACCATCGTGACCGGCCGAAGCGTGGGTGCGCCGGTGCGAGTGCTGAAAAACCGCATGAGCCGCGAATATGTCCGGCAGGAAAACGCCGGTGCCGACAAGATGGAGCTGGAAAAGTACACCCTTGGCAGCCTGCGCCGCGCCGTGTTTGAGGGCGACACCACCACCGGAAGCCTGATGGCCGGTCAGGTGGCAGGCATGCTGCACGAGGTGCGCCCAGTGGCGGATATTCTTGCAGACCTGTGGAACGGTGGGAGGCAGCGCATTGCCGCGCTGAGCACCGAATGCTGACCCTCGGCAGAAAGACCCTGTCTGTGCCCATCCTACAGGGCGGCATGGGTGTGGGCGTTTCCCTCGGCGGGCTGGCCGGTGCCGTTGCAGCCTGCGGCGGCATGGGGTGCATCTCCACCGCCGATGCAGGCTACCGGGAGCCGGACTTTGCCCGCGACCCGGCAAGCGCCAACCACCGTGCACTGACAGCGGAAATTAAAAAAGCAAAGCAGATCGCAAAGGGAGCGGGCATGGTAGCCATCAACGCCATGGTGGCAACGCAGGATTATGCGGCCGCGATCCGCACCGCTGTGGAAGCGGGCGTGGACGCGGTGGTGTCCGGCGCGGGCCTGCCGCTGGAGCTGCCCGGCATCGTGGGCACAACGGATGTTGCCATTGCTCCCATCGTTTCCAGCGGACGGGCCGCAAAGCTCATCCTGCGCCGCTGGGCCAAAGAGTTTGGCCGCACCGCTGATTTTGTGGTGATCGAAGGCTGCAAGGCAGGCGGACACCTCGGCTTTGCCGAAGATGACCTGCTGGCAGGCAAATGCCAGACCCTCGATGACATTCTGCCCGAGGTGCTGGCCGAGGTAAAGCCCTTTGAAGCACAGTTTGGCCACAGCATCCCCGTGTTTGTGGCAGGCGGCGTGTATACCGGTGCCGATATGGCCCACTTTACCGCAATGGGCGCTGCAGGCGTACAGCTTGCTACCCGCTTTATCACCACCTACGAGTGCGACGCATCCCAGGGCTACAAGGACGTTCTGCTGAACGCCCGGCCCGAGGATGTACGGATCATCCACAGTCCGGTGGGAATGCCGGGCCGTGCACTGAACACCCCGCTGGTGCAGGCGCTGGCAGAGGGGACCCGCTTCCCTCCCCGGCACTGTGCCCGCTGCCTGAAGACCTGCGACCCCGCCAAGGTGCCCTACTGCATCACCCACGCGCTCATCGAAGCCGTAAAGGGCAATGTGGAGGAGGGTCTGTTCTTCTGCGGGGCCAACGTGGGCAGGCTGGACCGGATGCGCACGGTACAGGAGCTGATGGATGAACTTGTGACCGAATGGAGGCAAAATCAATGAAGCTTGCCGTTTTATATGCCGGTCAGGGGGCACAGCACCCCGGCATGGGCAAAGAATTTTACGAAGGCTCTCCCGCGTTCCGGGCGGCATTTGACAGTGCAGAGTTGGACTTCGATCTGCACCGCGTCTGCTTTGAGGACCCGGACGGCCTTTTGAATCAGACCGAATACACCCAGCCCTGCATGGTGGCCTTTGCCTGCGGCGTGACCGCAGTGCTGGCCCAGCAGGGCGTGAAACCCGCTTATGTGGCCGGGCTTTCGCTGGGCGAATACTCCGCGCTGGAAGCTGCCGGGGTGTTCACCGCAAAGCAGGCCATCGAGCTGGCCGCTTACCGCGGCAAAGCCATGGCCGAAGCTGCAAAGGGCATTGACTGCGGCATGACCGCCGTGCTGAACCTTGACCGGCAGGCACTTGCAGCCTGCTGTGAGCAGGCTGCACAGCTGGGCTGTGTGCAGATCTGCAACTACAACTGCCCGGGCCAGCTGGTCATCGGCGGCGAGAAAGCCGCTGTGGACAAAGCCGCTGCACTGGCCAAAGAAGCCGGTGCCCGCCGCTGCATCCCGCTCAAGGTGAGCGGCCCGTTCCACACCCGCCTCATGGCCCCCGCCGGGGATGCACTGGCAAAGCGTTTTGCGTCTGAGCCCTTTGGCGAGATGCAGGTGCCGGTGCTGTTCAACTGCCTTGGCCATGAAAAAGCTGAGCAGGACAGCATCCCCGCCCTGCTCGTGAAGCAGGTGCAGAGCAGCGTTTACATGGAAGATACGCTCCACCGCCTTGGTGAGCTGGGCGTAGACCATATTCTGGAAGTCGGCCCGGGCAGTGCTCTGGCTGGCTTTGTGAAAAAGACCCTGCCCGGCGTGGTCTGCGCTTCGGTGGAGACCCCGGAGCAGCTGAGCGCCGCACTGACAGCATGGAAGGAAGAGCTATGAGCGAAGAAACGATCACTCGCACCGCCGTTGTTACTGGCGGAAGCCGGGGCATTGGCCGGGCTGTGTGCATCCAGCTGGCAAAGCAGGGCTGCAATGTCGTGGTGAATTACTGCCACGGCGAAGCTGCAGCTGCCGAGACGGTGGCTCTGTGCAAGGCCGAAAACGCAGATGCCGTGGCTGTGCAGGCCGATGTTTCCACTGCCGAGGGCTGCAAAGCACTCTTTGAACAGGCGGTGAACGCCTTTGGCCGGGTGGATATCCTTGTGAACAACGCGGGCATTACCCGCGATAATCTGATCCTGCGCATGAGCGAAGAGGACTTCGATGCAGTGCTGAACGCAAACCTCAAGGGTGCGTTCCTCTGCTGCAAGGAGGCCGCCCGCCGCATGGTGCGCCAGCGCTGGGGCCGCATCGTGAACCTTTCCAGTGTGGTGGCCCTGCGGGGCAACGCCGGCCAGACCAATTACGCCGCCAGCAAGGCGGGCCTGATCGGCCTGACCAAAAGCCTTGCCCGCGAGCTGGCAAGCCGCAATGTGACCGTGAATGCGGTCGCGCCGGGCTTTATCGAGACCGACATGACCGCCGCCCTGCCGGAAGCCGTCCGTGCCGAAATGGCAAAGGGCATCCCCGCAGGCCGCGCAGGAAAGCCGGAGGATGTGGCAAATGCAGTGGCATTTTTTGCCGCAGAACAAAGCAGCTATCTCACCGGGCAGGTGCTCTGTGCAGACGGCGGCATGGCAATGTAAAAGGAGAAAACTCTCATGGAAAAACGCAGAGTCGTGATCACCGGCCTTGGCACCGTGAACCCGCTGGGCAACAACACCGCCGACAGCTGGGCCGCTGCCAAAGCGGGCAAATGCGGCATCGGCCCCATTACCCAGTTCGATACCACCGATTTTAAATGCAAGCTGGCAGGCGAGGTGAAGGGCTTTGACCTGGAGACCATCGTGGACAAAAAGGAAGCCCGCAAGATGGCCCGCTTTACCGTTCTGGCCCTTGCTGCCGCCGCCGAAGCGGTTGCAGACAGCGGTCTGGACACCGAAGCGGAAGCCAAACAGATCGGTGTCATCCTTTCCAGCGGCATCGGCGGTCTGCCCACCATTGAGGAGCAGCACACCCGTGGTGAAGAAAAGGGCATGGAAAAGGTAAGCCCCTATTTCGTGCCCATGTCCATTGCCAACATGGCAGCGGCACAGGTGGCCATCCGCTTTGGTCTGAAGGGCATGTGCACCTGCCCGGTGACGGCCTGCGCCGGCGGCACCAATGCCGTAGGCGATGCCTTCCACCGCATCCGTGACGGCTACGAGACCGCCATGGTCTGCGGCGGTGCAGAGAGCTGCATCAGCCCTCTGGGCATCGGCGGCTTTACCAGCATGAAAGCGCTTTCCACCGCGACCGATCCGGATGCAGCCAGCCTGCCCTTTGACGCGCGGCGCGGCGGCTTCGTGATGGGCGAAGGCAGCGGTGTGCTGGTGCTGGAAGAGCTGGAGCATGCCCGTGCCCGCGGTGCGCACATCTACGCCGAGGTGGTGGGCTACGGTGCCAACTGCGATGCCTACCACTTCACCGCCCCCGCTCCCGGCGGCTCAGGTGCCATCGACTGCATGGCGCTGACGCTGGCGGATGCAGGCATCGCACCGGAGCAGGTGGATCACATCAACGCCCACGGCACCGGCACCCACATGAACGATGCCTGCGAGACCGCCGCCATCCATGCGGTGTTCGGCGAACACGCAAAGCAGCTGACTGTGGTGAGCACCAAGAGCATGACCGGCCATCTGCTGGGCGGTGCGGGCGGCATTGAAGCCGTATTTACAGCGCTGGCCCTGCATGACCAGTTTGCGCCGCCCACCATCCACTATGAGCAGCCCGATCCCGAATGTGATCTGGATTATGTGCCGAACACTGGCCGTGCGCAGGCCATGACCTACGCACTGAGCAACAGTCTGGGCTTTGGCGGGCACAACGCCTGCATCGCCCTGCGCAGATGGGAGGGCTGACCCATGGCAGAACCCCGCACCGTGCGTGCAGACGCAAACGCCCTGAACAGCGAGGAGATCGCGGCGCTTCTGCCGCACCGCTATCCCTTTGCCCTTGTGGACCGCATTTTGGACTACGAGCCGGGCCAGTGGGCCATCGGCCGCAAGTGCGTGAGCCGCAACGAGGAATTTTTCTGCGGACATTTTCCCGGCCAGCCGGTGATGCCGGGAGTGCTCATTCTGGAAGCACTGGCCCAGACCGGTGCCGTTGCGGCGCTCAGCCTGCCGGAGAACAAGGGCAAACTGGCCCTCTTCGGCGGCATCAAGAATGCCCGCTTCCGCAAGCAGGTCACCCCCGGCGATGTGCTCAGCCTGCACTGTGAACTGGTAGAGCAGCACGGCCCGGTGGGCGTGGGCAAAGCCTCGGCGTGGGTGGACGGCAAGTGCGCCGCCACCGCCGAGCTGACCTTCGTGCTGACCGACCCCAACGCCTAAAAACACCCCTGTGAGTTTAAAAAAGCTCACAGGGGTGTTTTCCGTTATTTTACCATTGAGAAGCCGCTTCGCTCTCTCAGCCAAGCGCCACATCAAGAACCATCAGTGGTGCCCCACCAGATAGGCCACCCGGTCGATCTGCGCCGCCGTCATGCCGGTATCCGCCAGAAATTCCCGCACCAGCGGAGCACTCTCCTGCTCCTGATACTTTCCATTGGTGTTACTGCAATGGTAGGATCACATATTTACTGATTTCTGTATCTGTTCAGGACAGCATCCGGGATATGGCAGTAACTGCAGTCTTCAGGGTGCCGTTCCAGATGGTGCTGATGCTCCTCAGCGCTCCGGACATAATTTGTCAGCGGCAGCACTTCCAGCATGATCTTGTCCCGGTCCTCCCGGCCGTTTATAAAAGCTCTTGCTTCTTCCAGATGTCTGGGATCTGTACTGTACAGCCCTGTCCGGTACTTTTTTCCAACGTCCACGCCCTGTTTGTTCAGGCTGTAGGGGTCGATGATCTCAAACAGGTGTGCCATCAGTTCTGAAATGTTTGTGTTTTTCTCATCATAGACCACTTTTACGCATTCTGCATATCCATCGTATGGGCCATCCAGAGAACTCGTTGTTCCGTTGGCTCTGCCGGCTTCAGTCATCTGTACACCAGGCACTGTGTCAAAAAAATGCTGTACGCCCCAAAGGCATCCGCCTGCGATATAGACCGTTTCCATCTTGATTTTCCCCTCCTGTTGATCATATATCAGCTTTGCTCCTATTCTACCACGCTTTCCCACTGTCGGAAAGATGTCGGAAAACAAAAATGGCCCCGGAGGGCTTATCGCAGCTCTCCGGGGCCGCTTTATGTGCGTTTTGCCTTTTGCCTTTTGCAGATTCTCCTTGAAATAATGCACGACTTCCGGCATCCAGAGGGTGGTATTGTATTTTCCTCCGTCTGAAGTGTGTTTTGCTTCTTTTGAGGTCATTTTACTGAAAGAGCTGTCCCCATAAAAATCGCTTTCAGCATTTTCTCTCATCTCATTCTTCTCCGATGCCCAGATACGCATCAATGTCCATGATACCCTCCCCGCCGAGTTTCACCAGATTTTCAAAGGGCACCACGGTATTGCCCACCTGTAGGGTGCGGAACACCGGGTCGATGCGGTCTGCTTTTCCTGTCAGTGTGATATAGTTGCCCACTGCCGGAATCTCCGGGTGGGCGGTGTCCTCCTTGAAGTACCGCACTGTGATGGTCATGCCCTTGGTGACCTGTATCAGACGATCGGACAGAGCCGACATTTCTTCCTCGGTCAGAATGCGCTTGGGTACCCGCTCGGTGCGCTGCTTTTCTGCGGCAAGCTGTTCGTCATAGCCCCGCAGTGGAGAGAAGGGCGAAAAGATTTTGGCACGGTTCTGAAGGGTCATGCGGGGGTGCTTGCGAAGGGATTCTTCGGTCCGGGGGCGTTCCATCTCTATGATGTCCCCGTACTTTTGGGCGGTCTCCCGCCCAATTTTGCTATTTTTGTAGTTTTTCATCCGAACCTCCTGCGCTGTGACCGCCGATCTGCGCATTGCGCTGGCGCATGGTGGCACCCTCTTCGTAGCTGCTGGCTTTCAGCACGGCGTTTTTGCCGTACTTGTTCTTGATGCCCAGCATGGCTTGCTGGAGTTTTTTCTCCTTTTCCAGCTTCTTGGTGTCCGTGAAAAAGTCCACCTGATAGATGCCCTCGTCCGGGGTGACCTTGTTGGCGTTGAGGGTGATGCGCCGCACCGTCAGCGCAGGGTTAGTAATACGCTCAAACAGCTTTGCGCTTTCGTTGATGAGGGTGCTGCCCAGATTGGTAGGAGCATCGAACCGGACGGTGCCATGTGCCGCTTTGGGGATGATTCTGCCGTAGCGGTCGGTCTGGGTCAGACCACGGTAGCCGCCCTTGTCCACGTTCTCCCGGTCGTAGCCCACCTCCAAGGTGATGGATTCCGTCACCAGCTTCTTTTCCGTGAGCCGGAACATCAGAATCTCCGCCATCTCCCGGACAATGAGTTTTGCTTTATCATACGGGTAAGGAGTGGATAGCACCTGCCCCTCGCTGATGCTGTTGGTGCTGGGCTTGTAGCTTTTGATTTGTTCCATGCCGCAGGGTTCATAGCCCCATGCGTGGTCAATGAGAATTTCTGCATCCACGCCGAAAATTTCATACAAACGATCTTCCCCGTGGACGGAAAACCGTGCCAAGTCCCCCATGGTGTAGATGCCATGAGCTTCCAGCCGCTTGACGGTTCCGGGACCGGTCATCCAGAAATCCGTCAGGGGTCTGTGGTTCCACAGCAGATACCGATAGGACTGCTCATCCAGTTCCGCAATGCGGACACCATCTTTGTCTGCCGGGATGTGCTTTGCCACAATGTCCATGGCCAGCTTTGCAAGGTAGAGGTTAGTGCCGATGCCTGCCGTTGCGGTGATGCCGGTGTTGTACAGCACCTCCCGCACCATGGTCATGGCAAGCTCGTGGGCGCTCATGTGGTAATAGGGTAGATAGCCCGTCACATCAATAAAAACCTCGTCGATGGAGTAGGGGTAGATATCTGCCGGGGACACATATTTAAGGTAAGTCTTGTAGATTTGGGTGGACACGTCCAGATACCGCTGCATCCGGGGCGGCGCAACGATGTAGCTCAGCCCCAGTGCCGGGTCTGCGTTCAGGGCATTGGCATCAAAAGAGGTGCTGGCAAAGTGGTACCTACCATCATCTCCCCGGACTGCCTTTTTCTGCCGGATGGCAGTTTGCAGCCGCTGGGCGTTGACTTCCCGGACACGCTGAACTGCTTCAAACAGCCGTGCTCTGCCGGGTATCTTGTAGGCTTTCAGGGAGGGCGACACCGCAAGGCAGATGGTCTTTTCCGTCCGGGAAGCATCTGCTACCACCAGATTGGTAGTCAGCGGATCAAGATGGCGGTCAACGCATTCCACCGAAGCGTAGAAACTCTTGAGGTCGATTGCGAGATAGGTGCGCTTTTTGCCGTCCATCGTCCTGTCCTTTCCGTGTGCTTATCAGACCTCCACGAACCACCGCCCGAAGCGGCTGGGAAACATTCGGTCCGCACGTTCAAAAAACAAATGCCGCTCTTGTCCTTTAATGATTACAGTATAACAGTCCCCCGGCAGGTCGGCAATGGTAGATGCTGGGCGGAAGTCCCGCACCTGCTCAATGGGGTACGTCCGACCATCGCCCCATATAATCTGCCGGGGCTGCATATAGCCGGTTGCATCAAAATCAGAAGTCACTTTCACATAAACCTTTTCTGTTTTGCGGCGGTAGTTCTGATTCATTCTTCACAGCTCCTTTGCACAAGATACAACCATTTATCTTATTATAATAAATCTTTGCGCTGTTTTCAAGAGCAAATACAACAACTATTAGCGATACAAAAAATATACGGCTATATTTCAGTGTGAAGCCTGAATATAGCCGTATTTCTGCTTTATGGAAGATTTAATTGTTCTCCTCAAAGTTCTCGACCTGCTCCATGACTTTTTTGAAAACTTCGGGGCTGTACTGTGTTCAGCTTTTCATTCGGACTGCGACCCAAAAGGAACGCATTGTTGTGGCAAGCAGTGCATTCGTCTATACAAATGCCTATTTTGCGCTGCAAAATGCTTGTTGGGGACACCCCAAACCCTTTCACTCTGCACCGTTCCGATGCAGGCTGCGCATTCCTGCGGAACGCTTTTTACCCGGTGATGCTCTCCGGGTCATTGAGGACTTGCATCAGATGGGATGCCGCTTCATCTAAATATTCGTATTTATCTTTTTCTGGAATAGCCGATTTCATAAGCGGAACATCCCACTCCTGCATACATTCAGCAAGCTGCTGTTGTGCGTGCTGTGCAGCCGCCTTTCGCACCTCTGGGGTGACATCCGAATCCAGAACGTAAGCAACCGTAAACTTGCCGCTACAATCTTCAGTAAGCTGCACCATCGAATCGTGTTCTTCCCAGAAGTAACAGAACCAGACGCGGCCACCGATACCCTCCATGCCGGAGCGCAGTTCTTCCTCATCGCTCCACTGCGGAACGGCAGCAAGAATGTCCTGCAAGTCGGTGTAGGCTTGCTGCTCTGCCGGGGTCACTTTTTTGCAGCGGTATTCGTGTTCAATGTTCCGCTGCCAGTACAGAGCCAGCTTGCCTTGCTTGGCACGGTCGATTCCATCGTTGATGTCGGAAAGGATACTGTATCGCGGTTCTCGCATCTTGTTCACCTCGAAATCAATTCTTTGGGAATGAATACATCCTATAAGAAATATTATAGCCTAAAGAATTGCAAAAGAAAAGCGCACCAGCCAAAATTAAGCTGGTGCGCCAGAGTTGCCGCAGGATTATTCTTCTTTGGTGAGGTAAGGCAGATTGGTGATATAGGTGTCCAGAAGGTCAAGTGCCACTTTCTTCTGCATAGGGGTCAGTCCTTCAAGCCGCTTGCTGATTTCATCATCGGTCACATGAGATGCACTTGGAACCAGATCACACAACAATGTGTCTGCGGAAATATTCAGAGCATTCAGAAGTTTGACGATAGTGGCAAGACCGGGTTCCTTTAAGCCACGCTCTACCATGCCGATATAGTTGGAGGAAAGCTCGGATTTTTCCGCAAGTTGTTCCAGCGTCAACCCATGCTTTATCCGCTGCTCCCGCAGTCTCTGTCCAAAAAGCTCTTTCATAGCGCAACCTCATCCTATCGTGTTCTTTACACTCCATAGGATACCTGTTAAACGCATGAACATACACAATCGAAAGAGATGAACAATTCCGTTAAAGATTGAACTAACGGAAAAAAGATTGCCGGAAGCAGACCTCTTACGGTCAACTCCCGGCAATCTTTTCTTATCGAACTTGCTCGTTCTCCTGTACTGTTTTTTCTTCCGCAAAAAATCGCTCCACGTTTTTCTGTGCCCGAACCAGTTCTTGCATCTCGTTCCGTGCCTTGCGGTAGTCCGGGTAGGCTGCTTTCTTTTGGGTCAGTAGTTCTGCAAACTCCGCATCCAACTCCTTGACCTTTGGGAGCGTTTTCAAATGGGATTCATCAAACGCCGCTTTCGCCGCCTTGTGCAGAGTAATCTCCTCCCGGTGGGCTTCCAGAAAGGTTTTGCTGTACCCGGCTTTCCGATAAGCAGCGTACACATCACGGGTCTTGGCATAGTTGATGATGTGGGTTTTCAGCACGGCGATTTCGGTCAACCTCGCTTCTGCCGCTTTGATGGAATCCCCCATAGCATGATAACGTTCCGTTGCCGCCGTCGCATGTTCCCGCAGTTCCTCTGCGCTACCGATTTTCTGCTCCTGCAAGAACAGCAGGGTTTTGGACATCTCTTTCAGGTTGAACTTGGTTGCCCACTTTTTGTAGCCGACACTTTTGCCCTCTGCCATTTTCCCCTGAATATCCACCAGCAACTGGAAGGGCTGCTCTTTGGGCAGCTTCTTCTGGTACGGTTGGTGTTTCACCTTGCCCTCCAGCACCGCCTTGATCTCATCCTCGCCATAGCCGGTGCCCAGTGTGCGGAAACGGATAAACCGTTTCTGCCCCTTGCCCTTCACTGCCGTGTACTTGCCACGCTTCACCTCATAGCCCTGCTGTTCGAGCTTTTGCAGAAACGCTTCGTAATCCTCCGGCTTTTCTGCAAGGATGGTGTCGATGATTCCGCACAGGCGGTCACGGTTGCTCTCCTTGGGCGGGTAGACGATGCGCTTCTGCCGTTCCCGATAGGGCTTGTACTCGATGGTGGAGAGCTGGTGTTCCAAGCAGATCAGGTCGCTCAACCGCTGCACCGCAAAGGTGGAAAGCCAGAAATTTTTGAATTTCCGGGTCCCATCTAAGGCGGTGGAATTATAAATGATGTGATTGTGGATGTGTGCCCGGTCGGTGTGGGTAGCAACGATAAAAGCGTGTTTACCCTTCAAAAATCGCTCGGCAAACTCGTAGCCGATGCGGTTGGCTTCCTCCGGCGTAACTTCTCCCGGCTTGAAGGATTGCCGCACCTGATAGGCGATGACATCGCTTTTCTGGCTGCGCCCGGTGGTCTGCTCGTACAGCCGTTTTGTCAACAGAAATTCTTCGTCCACGGTCAAGGGGCTGCATTCATAACTGCTGACCAGCTCGCCCTGCTCGGTCTTGTCCGGGTTCTGGATATAGCTGGTGTGGTTGTGCAGACAAGCCCCGATGGACTTGCCTTTGTTTTTCCGCATGGGGATCAACCGTGTTGCTGCCAATGCCATCGCCCCCTTACAAAAAGAAAATGCCGCACATCGGCGGCATCAAGATTACTTGGACAATTTTTCGTGATCGGCAGCACCTGCCAGATACATGGCTTCCTGCCGAACACCTTCCAATTCGTTGCTGATTGCATCCAATTCCAGATAGAGGCTCCATGCTTCTTCGCTGATAAGAGCTTTCAACGCATTCTCTGCAGTGATTTTTTCTGGATCAGTGCATGGTATTCATCATCGTCTGCAAGCTGTCGTTGCAGAATATCTTTCAGATTTTCCCAATAATAGTCGGTCATAGCATCCGTGTCCATTCAATCCCTCACAATCCGGCAATCCAGCCATTAAAACGCTCCGCCGCATCCACGATCAAAGCACCCATGAAGATTAGCGCAAAGCAGCCAAACTCTGCCACCAGCAAAATCAAAAACTGCAGCCACTCCCGGCAGTACAGAGTATACAGACCGCAGCCGAAAATATACAGCATGGGCAGTGTCAGCACAAACGCCGACAGGTTCAGCGTCCATTTCAGCATCAGCACCAGAAATGCGCTCAGGAGAACCACAGGAAACAGGAGAGCTTTTGCTACGAATTTCATATTGACACCGCCTTTCTGCTTTCAGTATATGGATAGCGCCTGAGCCTGTCAATGGTGTTGCCTCTTATGTATCCCCGCAGTCCTCCAACTGCGGGAAAAAATTTTAGAGTTCTGCCAGTCGGGAAAGAATCTGCCGACCAATCTCGATCAGCTCATCCAGCCGCTGCCGCAGGTCCTCCATGTCGGCGGCGTAGATCCGACCGTTTTCATTGGCGGCTTTGGCGTACTGGTTCAGGTTGTTGCTGCACATTTGAAGCAGATACGCCATGCGGCGCAGTTCTTTCAAGTCCAGATGCAAGCAGTAACCATCCAGTGCCATCTTGCGGATATAGGCACTCAGACTGCGGATGCCCATGCCCAGCATCTTTTCGTAGATGCGATTCTTCTCGGCTTTTGTGGTTCTCAGGATGATGATCTCGTCCCGCTTTTCCCTCACCGGGCATCACCGTCCTTATCCAGATAGCTTTTGAACGGACGGACTGGTTCAGCTTCATCTTTTTTCTCATCCAGAGCCGCCAGCACCGAGGGGCGGCGAGAGACATTCTCCTGTTCTTCCTCGTCCTGTTCCG
>OGJY01003086.1_pt1 | contig 14738 bp, 13 predicted proteins | sample 1572231 | NCBI WGS metagenome assembly OGJY01 (sample SAMEA2582121, study PRJEB24529) | metagenome | biome: Human gut stool | place: China | collected 2011
AGTATTCTGCGACGTTGCAGGCAGACGTCATTTGCCGGGGATATGTTGGTATCCTGCTAAGTGCATAGGGTCATTCCTATGAATCAAGGTGGCACCGCGGATAGTGTTTTTATTATTGTATTATTCGTCCTTGACAGATTTATTATTCTGTCATGGACGTTTTTGTTTACTTAAAACTCCTTTGACAGTAATAAGTTAAAGGAGTTTTTCTTTATAAAATTTTATAGGGGGTAAAAAATATGAAAATTTCACCAAATTTTAGTGAAGTAAAAAAAATTGCAGCCACAGGTAAGTATAATATACTACCTATCAGCTGTGAAATTTTATCAGACTTCACGACACCAATTGAAACGATGAAAATCCTAAAAAACGTATCAACACACTGCTATATGCTTGAATCAGCTTATACAGATGATAAATGGGGTCGATATACTTTTTTAGGTTTTAATCCCAAACTTGAAATTACTTGTATAAATGGAGAAATGAAAATTGGTAATTTCAAGATAAAAACAAATTGTCCATCAAATTACTTGCGTCAAATTCTTGCAGATTACAAAAGTCCTAATTTTGATTATCTACCGCCTTTTACCGGTGGTCTTGTTGGATATTTTTCTTATGATTATCTCAAATATAGTGAATCAACTGTTAAATGTAATGCACAAAATCTTGAAAATTTTAAAGATATTGATTTAATGCTTTTTGATGAAGTAATTGTCTTTGATAATATCAAACAAAAAATCATTCTTATTGTTAATATGTCACTAAATGATTTAGAAACAGAATACAATAAAGCAGTTATAAAATTAAACCGGCTTATAGACCTTCTTTGTAATGGTAAGAAAAAAAATGAACTAGGTGGAAAATTACTTGGAAAAGTTACACCACTTTTCAATAAAGAACAATTTTGCAATATGGTCAAAAAAGCCAAATACCATATTCATGAAGGCGATATTTTTCAAATAGTCCTTTCTAATCAACTATCAGCACCTTTTGAAGGTAGCCTTTTAAATACTTATCGTATTCTTCGTACCATCAATCCTTCACCGTACATGTTTTATTTTTCAGGTACTGATGTAGAAATAGCTGGTGCATCACCAGAAACTTTAGTAAAACTAGAAAATGGAATTTTACATACCTTTCCTCTAGCAGGAACCAGACCACGTGGTAAAAATAAAAAAGAAGATAAAGCGCTTGAAATTAAATTACTAAGTGATGAAAAAGAACTTGCTGAGCACAACATGTTAGTAGATCTTGGTAGAAATGATTTAGGTAAAATAAGTAAGTTTAATACAGTAAAAGTAGAAAAACTTCATTCTGTTGAACGCTACTCTCATGTAATGCATATTGGCTCTACAATCCGCAGTGAGATTAGTGATAAATATGATGCTTTAAATGCTATTGAAGCAATACTACCAGCTGGAACACTTTCTGGTGCACCTAAAATTAAAGCCTGCCAGCTTATAGATAAATTAGAAAATAATAAACGTGGCATTTATGGTGGAGCCATTGGATATATTGATTTTACTGGAAATATGGATACCTGTATTGCTATTCGCATTGCTTACAAGAAAAATGACAAAGTATTTGTAAGAAGTGGAGCAGGTATTGTTGCTGATTCCGTTCCTGAAAAAGAATTTGAAGAGTGTATTAATAAAGCTCAAGCTGTTATTAATGCCTTGAAAATTGCAAAGGAGGTAAACATATGATTTTATTAATAGATAATTACGATAGTTTTTCATATAATCTCTATCAATTAATTGGTGAGATAGATCAACATATAAAAGTTGTCCGTAATGATGAAATAACAATAGAAGAAATAAAAAAACTAAAACCTGATCGAATAATTCTTTCTCCTGGTCCTGGTAGACCTGAAGATGCTGGAATTATCATTGAAATTATTAAAAAACTTGGTAAAAATATTCCAATTCTTGGCGTTTGCCTTGGGCATCAAGCAATTTGTGCTGCATTTGGCACAACTATCACTTATGCAAAAAAACTAATGCATGGTAAACAATCCAAAGTAAAATTAGATACCAATTGTTTACTTTTTAAAAATTGTCCTGAAATTGTTCCTGTAGCAAGATATCACTCTCTTATAGCAGATAAAAATACTATTCCTGAAATCCTAAAAATAACCGCTTTTACTCTTGATAATGAAATAATGGCAGTACAACATAAAAAATATCATATCTATGGCGTTCAGTTTCATCCAGAATCAATCATGACACCTAATGGTATAACTATACTTAAAAATTTCATTAAGGAGATATAAATTATGATTAAAGAAGCTATTATAAAAATTGTAAATAAAAAAGACCTCTCTTACAATGAGGCTTATACTGTAATGAACGAAATAATGAGCGGTAAAACAACATCTACTCAAAACGCTGCCTTTCTTGCAGCACTATCAACAAAAAGTGCCAGAGCCGAAACAACTGATGAAATTGCCGGCTGTGCTACAGCAATGCGAGAACATGCAATAAAAGTAGAAACTGGGATGGAACTTTTCGAAATCGTCGGTACTGGAGGCGACAATGCCCAAAGTTTCAATATTTCAACTACCTCTGCCATTGTTATTGCAGCTGGTGGTATCAAGGTAGCAAAACATGGAAATCGTGCGGCTTCTTCAAAATGTGGAACTGCTGATTGTCTTGAAGCACTTGGTGTAAATATTAATCAAAGTCCTAAAAAATGCATTGAACTTTTAAATAACGTCGGTATGTGTTTCTTCTTTGCTCAAAAATACCATACTTCAATGAAATATGTTGGCGCCATCCGTAAAGAACTTGGTTTCCGTACCGTATTCAACATTCTTGGACCTCTTACTAATCCAGGTACTCCTTCGCTGCAATTACTTGGTGTATATGATGACTATCTTGTTGAACCACTCGCACAAGTTCTTATCAACCTTGGCATTAAACGAGGCATGGTCGTATATGGACAAGATAAATTAGATGAAATTTCTATGAGTGCTCCAACTACCATTTGTGAAATTCGTGATGGTTGGTTCAAATCATCTGTCATTACTCCTGAAGATTTTGGCTTTAAACGCTGTACAAAAGAAGCTTTAAAAGGTGGTAGTCCTCAAGAAAATGCTAAAATCACTCTTGCTATTTTAAACGGTGAAAAAGGACATAAAAGAAATGCTGTTTTAATGAATGCTGGAGCTGCATTATATATTGGCGGTAAAGCTAATAGCATAAAAGATGGTATTAATCTTGCTGCAAAGTTAATTGATTCAGGTAAAGCACTAAAGACTTTAAATAAACTTATTGAAATAAGTAATTATCCGGAGGCAGAAAAATGACAATTCTTGATCAAATTACCAACTATACCAAAAAACGCATAGAACAAACCAAAAAGAAAACACCACTTGAACAAATTAAGCAACAAGCTTTATTACTTCCTAAAGGTGATTTTGCTTTTGAAAAAAAACTTAAAAAAAATGATATTTCTTTTATTTGTGAATGCAAAAAAGCATCACCTTCCAAAGGAATCATTGATCCAAATTTTCCATATTTACAAATTGCTAAAGAATATGAAGCAGCCAAAGCTGATTGTATCTCTATATTAACTGAACCAAAATGGTTTCTTGGAAGTAATAAATATCTCTATGAAATTGCTAATACAGTTTCAATTCCTTGTTTACGCAAAGACTTTACTATAGACGAATATATGATTTATGAAGCAAAAGTACTAAAAGCATCTGCAATACTTTTAATTTGCTCTATCTTAAAAGAAAAACAAATCAAAGAATATCTCAATATCTGTAATACTCTTGGTTTATCTGCTTTAGTGGAAGTACACAATGAAGATGAAATAAAAATAGCTTTAAATGCCGGAGCACGAATCATTGGTGTAAATAATCGTAATCTTAAAGACTTTTCAGTAGATATAAACAATAGCCACAAACTTCGTAAACTAATTCCTTCGGAAATACTTTTTGTCTCTGAAAGTGGCATCGCCAGTAATGAAGACATTACAAAGCTTCGTGAAATTGGTGTGGATGCTATATTGATTGGTGAAACATTAATGAAAGCTTCTGATAAAAAAGCAACATTAGCCAATTTAAGAGGTACGATATGACAAAAATAAAATTATGCGGTCTTTCTCGTCCTTGTGATATAGATGTTGTAAATAAACTCCATCCAGAATATATTGGTTTTGTTTTTGCACCAAAAAGTAAACGTTATATTTCATTTAAAAAAGCAGCTAAATTAAAACAACAACTTGACTGTCAAATACAGACAGTGGGCGTATTTACAAATGAAAACATTAAAAATGTTGCTGATTTATTAAATAAAAATATCATTGATATTGCACAGCTTCATGGAAATGAAAGCGAAGAATATATCAAACAACTAAAAACACTTACTAATAAACCCATTATTCAAGCATTTCAAATTACTAAAAAAACTGATATTAACATGATACAAAATAGTATCGCAGATTATATCCTACTTGACTCAGGAGCAGGTACAGGAACTGTTTTTGATTGGAATTTAATAACAAAACTTAAACGACCTTATTTTCTTGCTGGAGGTTTAAACCTCGATAACATTGAAAATGCAATCAATTTAACTAAACCATATGCTATCGATGTTAGTTCCGGTATTGAAACTAATGGATTAAAAGATAAAACAAAAATTGCAGCCCTTGTTGCTACTATTAGAAAGGAAGAAAAATATGACTAACCCTAATGGACGCTTTGGCATTCATGGTGGACAATATATTCCAGAAACACTAATGAATGCCGTAATCGAACTAGAACAGGTATACAATTACTATAAAAATGATCCTAAATTTAACAAAGAACTAACTGAACTTTTTAACGAATATGCAAATAGACCCTCAAAACTCTATTTTGCTAAAAAAATGACTCAAGATCTTAATGGTGCAAAAATATATCTTAAACGCGAAGATCTTAATCATACTGGAGCTCATAAAATTAATAACGTACTTGGTCAGGCCCTTTTAGCAAAAAAGATGGGAAAAACTCGTCTTATCGCTGAAACAGGTGCTGGTCAACACGGTGTTGCTACAGCTACAGCTGCCGCTTTAATGAACATGGAATGTGTTGTTTTTATGGGAGAAGAAGATACTATTCGTCAAGCCCTCAATGTATATCGCATGCGTTTGCTTGGAGCAAAAGTTATCCCTGTAAAAACTGGAACAGCAACACTTAAAGATGCTGTATCTGAAGCTATGCGAGAATGGACTTCGCGAATTAATGATACCCATTATTGCCTTGGTTCAGTTATGGGACCTCATCCATTTCCAACTATCGTTCGTGATTTTCAGGCTATTATTTCAAAAGAAATCAAAGAACAAATCTTAGAAAAAGAAGGTAGATTACCTGATGCTATTATTGCCTGTGTAGGTGGTGGATCTAATGCAATTGGAAGTTTCTATCATTTTATTAAAGACAAAAATGTAAAATTAATTGGCTGTGAAGCTGCTGGTAGAGGAATTGATACATTCAAAACCGCTGCTACTATAGCTACAGGTAAACTTGGAATATTCCATGGTATGAAATCTTATTTTTGTCAAAATAATGATGGTCAAATTGCTCCGGTTTATTCTATTTCTGCTGGGCTTGACTATCCTGGTATAGGCCCTGAACACGCTTATTTACACGATTGCAACCGTGCTGAATATGTTGCTATTAGTGATGATGAAGCAGTTAACGCTTTTGAATATTTAGCCAAAACGGAAGGGATAATTCCGGCTATTGAATCAGCTCATGCCATTGCATATGCAATTAAAATTGCTCCAACAATGCCTAAAGATAAAATTATCGTAGTCACTTTATCTGGTAGAGGAGATAAAGATTGCGCTGCTATTGCTAGATATAGAGGGGAGGATATTCATGAATAATATTAAAAACGCCTTTAAAAATGGTAAAGCATTTATACCATTTATTACTTGTGGTGACCCTGATTTAAAAACTACTGAAGAAACAATCCATGCTGCTGTAGAAAATGGTGCTGATCTTATTGAACTTGGGATTCCATTTTCTGATCCAACTGCTGAAGGTCCTATTATTCAAGGAGCAAATCTTCGTGCGTTAAACGGAGGTATTACTACAGATAAAATTTTTACTTTCGTAAAAAAAATTCGTAATAACATAAGGATTCCGATGGTCTTTATGACTTATGCTAATGTCGTATTTTCCTATGGGGCAAAGAAATTTATTTCTATTTGTAAAAAAATTGAAATCGATGGTATTATTATTCCAGATTTACCCTTTGAAGAAAAAGAAGAGTTTCTGTCTCTTTGCCAAGAATATGATATTGCTTTAATCTCACTCATTGCTCCAACCTCAAAAAATCGTATCGCAATGATTGCCAAAGAGGCAGAAGGTTTTTTATATATTGTTTCAAGTCTTGGTGTCACTGGTATACGAAATGAAATTAATACTGATCTTGCTTCAATTATTAAGATTGTACGTGAAAATACTGATATTCCCTGTGCAATTGGCTTTGGCATCTCTACACCTAAACAAGCAAATGAAATGGCTAAAATTGCAGATGGGATTATCGTAGGTTCTGCTATTATCAAATTGCTTGAAAAATATGGAAAAGATGCTCCAAAATACATTGGAGAATATGTAAAATCTATGAAAAAAGCTTTATAACGATGTAAAGAGCGTATAATTTACCACGCTCTTTATATTTTTATATATTCAAAAATAACCAGAAGATTTATGTCTTCTGGTTAAATAGTATCATAATTTTTAACATTAATAAGCCTTAGCAAAATAAACAACCTTTTTAGCAGGACGTCCACAAATTGGACAGATATCTCCAAAAGCTTCTTCATCTTCTTTAATACAACGACTTGTAGCTCCAGTTTCTTCTTTTATTTTAACTTCACACTCTTCATCGCCACACCACATCATTTTAATATATCCACCTTTAGTTTCAAGGATTTCTTTAAATTCATTATAATTGTTAGCTTGACGAATGTTTTCATCACGATGTTTTAAAGCTTTTTGATACATTTCTTCATGAATTGTATCTAGTAACTGTTTAATTGTATCTTCAAGACTTTCATCTAAAGAATAAACAGCTTTAATGCCATCATTTCTTTTTGCTAGAACACAAACATCATTAGCAATATCTTTAGGTCCAATTTCAAGTCTTAATGGAATTCCACGCATTTCAGCATCTGAAAATTTCCATCCTGGTGTTTTATCACTAGCATCAACTTTGACTCTAATTCCAGCAGCTTTTAATCTTTGTTCTAATTCATAAGCTTTATCTAACACACCATCTTTTTGTTGTTGAATTGGAATAATCATTACTTGAATTGGTGCTACACGTGGTGGTAAAACTAAACCATTATTATCTCCATGAACCATAATAATTGCACCTAATAAACGTGTTGATACTCCCCATGAAGTTTGATATACATACTCTAATTTATTTTCTTTTGATAAAAATTTCATATCAAATGCTTTGGCAAAACCTTGTCCAAAGTAATGAGTAGTTCCTGATTGTAACGCTTTTCCATCATGCATTAAAGCTTCAATTGTATATGTAGCTTCAGCTCCAGCAAATTTTTCACGTTCTGTTTTACGACCAGTAACCATTGGAATAGCAAGTAAATCCCTTGCTGTTTCTTCATATATTTTTAACATTTGTAAAGTTTCATGATACGCTTCTTCTTTAGTAGCATGAATAGTATGCCCTTCTTGCCATAAAAATTCTGAACCTCTTAAAAAAGGACGTGTTGTTTTTTCCCAACGAACAACTGAGCACCATTGATTATATAATTTTGGTAAATCACGATATGAATTTACAATTTTTGCATAATGTTCACAAAATAAAGTTTCTGAAGTTGGACGAATAATTAAATTTTCTTCTAAATTATCCATACCACCTTTAGTTACAATTGCACATTCAGGCGCAAATCCTTCAACATGATCAGATTCTTTTTGTAATAATGATTGGGGAATAAGCATTGGCATATAAACATTTTCATGACCGGTTTCTTTAAAACGTTTATCCATATATTGTTGTATTGCTTCCCACATTGCATAACTGTATGGTCGATAGATAATAAAACCTTTTATACTACTATAATCCATTAATTCAGCTTTTTTACATACATCGGTATACCATTGTGCAAAATCATCTTCCATTGCACATATTGCATCATTTTTCTTATTATTTGCCATTATTTTTCCTCATCTCCTTATAGTCATCGTTTATTTTACTATTTATATGCACATTATTCAATAGAAATATACGTTTCTTTATTCACTCTAGAAAGAATAATTTTATGATCTATCCTTTCTTTTAACTCACTAACATGAGAAATTATTCCAATTAATTTTCCATCTTGCTGCAAATCAATCAAACAATCAATTGCTTGATCTAATGACTGACTATCCAAAGAACCAAATCCTTCATCAATAAATAATGTATTTAGCTCAATTCCTCCAGCAAAACTTTGAATCATTTTAGATAAACCTAATGCTAAAGACAATGCCGCTTTAAACGATTCTCCCCCAGATAACGTCTTAACATCTCTAAGCATTCCATTTTCTAAATCTAAAACATCTAATTCTAATCCTTGTTTTCCCGCACCTTTAGAACGATTATCACGTCGATATAACTGATATCTTCCTTGAGACATTCGCTTCAATAAAATATTAGCATAAGTTAAAATATTTTCAAAATAAGCAGCTAAAACATATCGTTCAAATGAAATTCGATACTCATTTTTACCTGATGTCAATTCACTTAAATCCAAATACTGTTGATAAATATCATAACTATCATTTAATTGTTTATCAATATTTATAATATTTTCAATTGTATTACGAATAGTAATTAATTTTGCTTTTTGCTTATTCAAATCAATTTGTAAATTATTTAACTGTTCTTTTAAACAATTACTATCTTTTTCCATTTCAGTAATATCAATATATTTTACATCCTTTAACTCTTCTTCTAATTCTTTAATTTGATTTTGTAACGTCTCTTTACCAATTAAATAATCATTATATTCTTTTTCTTTATCAGTCAATGTATCTAATTGCAATGATAAAGCTAAAAATACTTCTTCACTATCAAACAATTTATGAAGTCTATTTTTATAAATAGTTATTAATTTTTGATAATTATCATTTTCATCACTTAATTGTTTATCAATCAATTGTGTATTTGTTTCTAATTGAATACACTTATCATTTAAACTACGATACTCACTTTCAAGACGATCAATTAATAAATCCAAATCAATAATTTCTTTTTCATTATCACTAATCATCTTATTAATCTTATCATCACTTAATTCTTTCAAATGATCCAAAGATTCTATTCTACCAACAATTTGATTTAAAGATGCTTTATAAAGATCCATCTGTTCAATAGCATCACTTATTTGCTTTTCAATTATTTTTAAATCATTACGGTGATTATCTAAACTAATTTTTAGCTTATTCAAATAAATAATTTCATCATTTAGCTCTTTAGCTCTATCAAACAAACTCTTTTCTTCAATATTAACACTTCCAAGTACCTTAATAAAAACTTCCTTATCTAGCTCCTCTTCAATTCCTAACCGTTTAGAATCACTATTTAATTTATTTTGAATCAAAACAATTTCTTGTTTTTTTAACATTAATGTATTATACAAATCATTTCTACGCTCACTACATTTATCAAATACCTGTTTAGCATTTTTTAAATCCTCTTGATAAACAATCCCTTCATTAAAATTAGCTAAATGAGGATGATTTAATGAACCACATACAGGACAAGGCTGATTTTCCTGCAATTGACTAGCTAAAATCCCCGCCTGACTTAAACGAAAACGATTTTCAAGAGTATCATATTTTACCTTTTCTTCCATATAAATACTTTCTACTCTTTGATATTCATCTTGTAAATCATAATTTTCCTCTTCAGCAAATAATAATTTATCATAATCTTCACTTAATTGATGTACTTGTAATTTATATTGATGTAATTTTTGATATTCTTTATCAACTAATTTATAGTCACTTTTCAATTTATCTAATTTAGAAACACTATCATTATCACTTTCAATCATTTTTTGATATTTTTGTTGCTTATCTTCTAGGCCAACTAGTTTACTTTTAATAATGTTGATTTGTTTATTTATTGAAGTTTGTTTTGAAACATCTTTTTGATATTCTTGATATTTTTGTTTTAATTCTTTATTTTTTTGTAGTTCTAGTTGTAATTTAGCTTTTTGATTTTGATAAGTAGATTTTTTTTGATATTCTTTTTCTTTATCAATTAATTCTTTTTTTGTTTTTTCTTTTGTATCTTTTGTATTTTGATAATCTGTTAATAATTTATCAATTTTTATTTTACAATGTACTGTATTTTGATAATCTGTTTGTAAACTCATTGCCTTTTTTAACAGAGCAATATTTTCTTTTAACTCTTGATAATATTTTTCATTATCTAGATAATTATTTAATTTTATTTTTAAATTATCAAGTTTATTAAGTCTTTGATTATTCAAAGTTGTAATATTTAATAATTGATTTATTTGGGTATATTTTTCAAACTGTTCTTGATATCTTTTTTCATCATCATCTAGTTTCTTTTCAAAATCATTTAAATAATTCTGATAATTATCATCTTCAATATCTAAATTTTCTTTTAATAATTCACGTTGTCTAAATAATACATCATATTTATTACGATATTCTCTTACCTTATCTTTTAATTGTTCTTCTAAATAAACTAGATTATCAGTTTTAAATAAATTTCTTAATACCTTTTCTCTTTCATCACTACCAGCATATATCAACTCTGTAAATTTACCTTGGGCAATCATTGCAATTTGTTTAAATTGCTTTTCATCAATTCCTAAAAGCTCTTTTACTTTAGTATTTACTTCTTTTACTCCATCAATAATTTTACCATTAGGTAATGTTAATAATGCTGTAGGCATTTTAGGAGTTTTTCTTCCTTCTAAAGTATATTTTGGCGAACGTTTAATCACATAACGTTGATTATGCAATGTAAAATCTAAAATTACATATGTAGCAACATCATTTTTAGCACTATTACATCTAAATTGTTCTACACTACGTTCACCCCCACTAGAAACACCATATAAGGCAAATGTAATAGCATCAAAAATCATCGTTTTACCAGCCCCTGTTGGTCCGGTGATTAAAAATAAACCATCTTGTTTAAAAATATCAAAATTGATTTCTACAACATTTTGATAAGGACCAAAAGCTGACATTGTTAAACTATTTGGTATCACTATTATGTTCCTCCTTTAATATTTCTGCAACTAATGCTTTAGCCTCTTTATCTAGCTTACTTCCTTTGATCTTTTCATAAAATTGCTCAAATAATTCAAGTGAAGAAAGTTTTTCAAAACCAACATCAGCTTTAGTATTATTTGTAATTTGTTTTGAAATTAAATTTGGATATGTTATTTGTAAAACATTTTTATATTTCTTTCTTAAATAATCAATAGCATTAGGAACAATTTTTGTATCTAATAATTCAACTGCAATAAGGTCAGGAAGGTTTTGGGCTGTTGTTTTTCAATCTTGCTTTGGTTTTAACTCAATTAATTGATAAGTTACTTTTTTATTAGCTATTGAAACATCAACAATACTCTTTTTTTGTTTAACTTCATCAAAAGAATAACGCATTAAACTACCACTATAACGAATTGTATCGCGAGAAATTTGTTGTGGTGCATGGATATGACCTAAAGCAACATAATCAAATTGCTTAACTAGCGAAACATCAATAATTTCACTACCACCAACACTTAAGATAGCTTCACTTTCACTTTTTATAACCTCTTTATTACCAGCAATAAATTGATGTGTAATCAAGATATTAGTTTCATCAAGATTGATCTTTTGTCTTTTCATATAAGCTGCAAATGCATCTTGATAAGTAACAATGCTTTCATCATTATATAAATAACGAATATATGATGGTTTAAAAAACGGTAATAAATAAAAATTAACTCCGTCAATTACAACTGGTTTCATTTCATCTTGAACAAAAGCCTCAATATATAATCCCTCTTGTTTCAATAATCCACTTGCAAAAGATAGCCTTGTAGCACTATCATGATTACCAGCAATCATCAATACTTTTTTATGATGCTTTAATATTAGCGAAGATAAAAAATCATTTAAAGCCTCAATCGCTTCGTTACTAGGTACGCTACGATCATAAATATCTCCAGCCATAATTAAAACATCTATATCATTATCAACTAAATAATCAATTATTTGATTCAATAAATCAATCTGTATTTCTAGTAAATTCTGTTGAAACAGTAATTTACCTAAATGTATATCACTAATATGTAAAAATCTCATCTTCTACCTTCCTAACTCTAATAAGTATACTTCTTTTTCGATTTCATCTTCATCAAAATCTTTTCTTAATTCCTTTGGAATCATCACTGTTTGTAAATACTTAGCATTTAATTTTAAAATTGTCTTTTTAGATGCTAAATTATCAGGAGAACACGTTATTATTAACTTATCAAAACCTAACAACAATGCTTCTTTTTTTAATAACATTACTGCTTGATAAGCATAATTATGTCCCCGATATTGTTTATCAACACTATAACCAACATGACCGTCATAATAACGCTCTTCAAGTGTTCCTTCACGCAATACTACTTTTCCTACTACTTCATTATTTACAACTATTTGATAAATATAATAAGGTTTCCAACCTCTTGGTAAACCTTTATCTACATATTCTTGTTTAATAAGTTTCATTATAATCACCTTGTTTTATTATATCATATCTTTATAACCACCATAAATAAGTAAATCCAGTTATTTAAAAAGTCATGTGATTTCCACATGACTATGTAATCAAACTAAAAGTTCATTGCTCTAATCGCTAAAATCTTTTTTACATCTTCATAACAAATATCATGATCTTCTAAATCAATCATTAACCACCTTTGACCATTTCCTTCTTTTGTTTGTTTATAAATATCTTGTATTTTTTTACCAAAAGAAGCTAAACTACTTTCAAAATATTGCTTTTCTTTACGACCAATAACGATCATCACTGTAAAATAATCTTTTTTAGGATATATTGTACATAATGTCTTGTTTCCTTTTTTAAATTTAACATTCCAGCCAAATTCGTAACTACATTTACTAAATTCAAATAACGGCTTTAAATGATAAACATCTGTTATATGTAAATAAAAATCATTCCATAATGAATTATTAATATAGTCATTTAATTCCATGATTGTAGGATGATAAGAACTATTTTCTCGTTCAAACATAATGTCAACTCACTTTCAATTTATCATTAATTATAGCATATATTAAAGAAAATAGCACTTAGATTAATCTAAGCGCTATATACTAGTAAGCTAACATACACGCTCACTAAGTTCGTCAATAACTGCAATCGCTTTATCTTTAAGCATCTCTTCAAGTGTACTAACAGCTTGAATTGTATTAGTAACAGATTCATTGACATTCAAAAGATCATCAACACATTTTGCTTCACATACTACTCTTTGAATTTTTTCTCCTTCAGCATTTAAGATATGTGCTAAAGCAGCTTCTTGTAATGCAATTGATTGTAACAAAGAAGTTAAAGCACTTTCTTTTTTAATTGGCATACAATCGATTTGTGGCATTCCCATTATTATCACCTCCTAATATAACTTATGTTTAGATAAGATGAGGTCACGGGCGAATATTTACATTTAGATAAAATTAATTTACAAATACTAATTACATGTTAAAATATTAAACAAGGAGAATGCTATGTTAATAAGTGTAAAGAATTTATCTAAAACAAACGGAATTAAAAAAATTGTCGATGAAGTTTCTTTTTCAATTGAAGAAAATGATAAAGTTGCTTTAATTGGCATCAACGGTACTGGAAAAAGTACATTATTAAAAATACTCGCTAAACAAGAAACATATCAAGGTGAAATTATTCAAAAAAAAGATATAACAATTTCATATTTACCTCAAAACCCTGATTTCAATGAAAATAATACTGTAATTGAACAAGTATACGATATCATTGATCAAAGCAAAGTAAATGAATATGAAATTAAAGCAATGCTAAATAAATTAGGAATAACAAATCATCAACAATTAATCAAACAATTATCTGGTGGTCAACAAAAAAGAGTTGCTCTTGCAATTACTTTATTAAAACCATGTGATTTATTAATTCTTGATGAACCTACTAATCATTTAGATAATGAAATGATTGAATACTTAGAAAAATATCTAATCAAATTCAATAAAGCTATTTTTATGGTTACACATGATCGTTATTTTTTAGAAAGAGTTGCTAATAAAATTATTGAAATCGATCGTTGTAAAATATATGAATATGAAGCTAACTACTCTAAATTTCTTGATTTAAAGTCTAAACGTGAAGAAGAAGCACTTGCAAGTCAGCGTAAAAGAAAATTATTTTTAAAAAAAGAACTTGAATGGATTAGAGCAGGAGTACAAGCTAGAAGTACTAAAAGTAAAGAAAGAATTCAACGTTTTGAGCAGTTAAACAGTATTGATGATATTCAAACTGTAAATAAAGTAGAAATGATCAATGTTGCTTCAAGACTTGGAAAGAAAACAATCGAACTTAAAGATATCAGTGTCCAATTTGATGATTTAATTTTATTTAATAATTTTTCTTATTTATTTAAACGTACTGATCGTATTGGAATCATTGGTGTAAATGGTTGTGGTAAATCAACTT